>Ga0081539_10004115_pt1 | contig 16576 bp, 19 predicted proteins | sample TabmetS4T2R2_FD_71023 | JGI IMG/M metagenome (GOLD analysis project Ga0081539, IMG submission 71023) | Tabebuia heterophylla rhizosphere microbial communities from the University of Puerto Rico - S4T2R2 | ecosystem: Host-associated > Plants > Roots > Rhizosphere ...
CGCAACCAACGCCATCATCACTCGCTTCATTGATTTTCTTCCTTCGCTGCGGCCGCACCATCTCCCAGATCCTGCACTCCAGGATCCACCCCCAATGAGAGCGCGATTTCGCTGGCGCGCTCGCGCACGCTCGTCGGCACCTGCTTATCCTTTGCCAAAGCGACATAGAGCGGGGCGGCGAGCTGCTCCTTGTGCTGCCGGATATAGGCGAAGCCCACCATCTCGCCGGTCGTGCCGAACCAGGGATTACCCTGCACGGCCAGCGGCTTCAGCCGATCGATCACCGACTGCGGCGGCAATTTGTCATATTCGAGCGCCGTCTGGCGAACCAGCGCTGCGTCGCGATAGGGCTGCGGCGCATCCTTGTCGCCGGCGATCTGGCGGTAGATGCCGAGCGCCTCGCCATCCCGGCCCGCCTGGACGGCCAGGCCGGCCTTGAGCAGCAGCGCCTGGGTGCGATAGGCCGGTGTGCCGTCCTTAGCGAGCGTGTCGATCCGGGGATCGCCACCCCGGACCTTGCCGGAACCAACCTCGGTCAGGATGGCGGCAAAGTCCTCCGCCTGCTTCTCGGCGACCGCGCGCTGATGGTTTTGCCAATAGAGGTATCCGCCCACCGCAGCCAGAAACAGGACCACGGCAGCGATGATCAGCTTGCCGTAGCGCCCGAGAAAGTCCTGCATCTGGTCGCGGCGAAGCTCCTCGTCGACCTCGCGCAAGAAAGCTTCACTGTCCTTAGGCGTCAGGGCCAAACAATTTCTCCACTATCAGGCCCGCGAATCCTGCACGCCTTCCACTCCCTCAGACAGGAACGAAGATGAACGTGCGATTTGCGGATGCCGCTCCCCGTGCTCCTCTATCGGCGCCCCGCAACAAACGGAAGAGTTCACTTGGGCTTCCGCCGAATCTGGTCCTCCCCGGGGAAGCTGCGGGTCCGGACTTCCTCCGCATAGAGCTGGGCAGCGGCGGAAATACGGGCGGCGAGATCGTCAAACCGCTTCACAAAGCGCGGCGTCCGCTCGAACAGGCCGATCATATCCTCGGTGACCAGGATCTGACCGTCGCATGCGGCCGAGGCGCCGATACCGATCGTCGGGCAGGAAACGGCGCGCGTCACCTCAGCGCCGAGCTGCTCGACGACGCCCTCGACGACGATCGCAAAGGCTCCCGCATCCGCGACCGCCCTGGCATCGCCGACGATCTTCTTGGCCTCCGCGTCGCTCATGCCGCGCGAGCCATAGCCGCCGAGCACATTCACCGCCTGCGGGGTGAGGCCGACGTGACCAACCACCGGTATGCCCCGCGCGACGAGAAAGGCGACGGTCTCGGCCATCGCCTCGCCACCTTCCAGCTTCATGGCCGCGCAGCCGGTTTCCTTCAACATCCGCGACGCGCTCTCGAACGCCTGGGCCGGGCTGCCTTCATAGGAACCGAACGGCATATCGACCACAACCACGGCATGCCAGCTACCCCGCACCACAGCCGCGCCATGCGCGCACATCATGTCGAGGCTGACCGGGATGGTCGAATCCAGGCCGTAGATGACCTGGCCCAGGCTGTCGCCGACCAGCAGCAAGTCGCAATGCGGATCGAGCAGCTGGGCCATGCGCGTCGTATAAGCCGTCAGCGCAACGATCGGGTCGCCCCCCTTGCGCGCCTGCAGCTTGGGCACCGTCAGCCGCCGCATCGGCGCCGGGGTCGGATGCGCGCGGCTGGTGGACGTATCGAGAGTGTAGGTCGACATGACGGCTGATTAGCGGCTCATCATCCTCAAGGCAAAACAGCAGCCGCTTCAGGATGCGAAGGTGGCTTCGTAGCGATCTGGATCGAAGCCGACGAGCAGCTGCCCGTCCGCTTCGACGACGGGACGGCGGATCATCGACGGCTGGTCGATCATCAGTGCTATGGCCCTGCCCTCGTCAATGCCCTCCTTCTGGGCGTCGGGCAGCTTGCGGAACGTGGTGCCGCCGCGGTTGAGAAGCCGCTCCCAACCCACCTCGCCGGCCCAGCGCCGCAGCCGCGGCCCGTCGATGCCGGCACTTTTGTAATCGTGGAAAGCGTAATCGACGCCGCGGCCGTCGAGCCAAGTGCGGGCCTTCTTGATCGTATCGCAATTCTTGATGCCGTACATGGTGATCGTCATCGCTTCATCCTGCCGGGCGAGGTGGAATGTTGAGGCCGCGCTGTACCGCCGGCCTGGCGAGCCCGTGGTCCAGCCAGCGCGGCACACTGCTGAGCTGACCCCAATCGACCAGATCGCCGGCCTCATAGAAAGCATTGATGGCCCGCACCCAGCCGAAGGTGGCGATATCGGCGATCGAATAGTCATCACCCATGATCCATTCGCGCCCTTCCAGGCGCCCGTCGAGCACCTGCAGCATGCGCCGGGTCTCGTCGGCGAAGCGCTGGAGCGGCCGCTTGTCCTCGATTTCGCGGCCTGCGAATTTGTAGAAATAGCCAAGTTGACCGAAGAACGGACCAATTCCTCCTACCTGGAAGAAGACCCATTGGATCGTCTCGTACCTCCGTGCCAGGTCAGACGGCAGCAACTTGCCGCTCTTCTCGGCCAGATAAACCAGGATCGCGCCGCTCTCGAACAGGGGCAGCGGTCGGCCACCGGGTCCATCCGGATCGATGATCGCCGGGATCTTGCCGTTCGGGTTGAGCGACAGGAATTCCTCGGTCCGCGTTTCGCCCTGGGTGATGTTCACCAGATGCGGCTCGTACGAAATGCCGATCTCCTCGAGCATGATGGACGCTTTCACGCCATTGGCGGTCGGAAAGGAATAGAGCTGCAGGCGGTCCGGATGCTGCGCAGGCCAGCGGCTCGTGATCGGGAAGCGGGTGAGGTCAGTCATAGGCGCGTCATGCGAATATCGGCAGAAAGGTTCCATCCCCAGGCCACAAACAAGGCGCCATGGCACTTTGTGCCCGATACCTCTATGACGTGTCAGGATGGCTACCCAATCTTCTGCCGCAGCGACAGCGGACGCCCGGATTGTCCGAACCAAGGCTGCCTTGCGGCAAGCCCTGCTCGCCCTGCTCGAGGAAAAGCAGTTCGACGCGATCACGGTCCGGGACATCAGCGCGCGGGCCGGCATCGGCTATGCGACCTTCTTTCGACATTACCAGAGCAAGGCCGCGCTGCTGGACGACGTCGCCGCCGACGAGATCCGCGAACTGCTGGCGCTCGGCCTTGCCGATCTGGAGACAGTCAACACACGCGCCGCTGCCGCCACCCTGTTTCGGCACATCGATAAACATCGGGCACTCTGGTCGGCGCTGCTCACCGGCGGCGCGGCGGGGCGGATGCGCGAAGAGTTCATTCGCCAGGCCGGTGCAAATGCGCCCAAGCAACCGAACAATGACAGCTGGCTGCCCGATGACCTGAAGGTCATCTTCGGTGTCGGAGCCGCGGTCGAGATCATCGCCTGGTGGCTCTATCGCAAGCGCAAATATTCGATCGAGCAGGCGGCCGAGATTCTCGATCGTCTGGTTGTAACGCCCATGATGAACGCGCCTTGAGCGAGGCCTTATGACCAGGATACGCGTGAATTGCTTCAGCGTTTCGGTTGACGGCTTTGGTGCGGGGCCCGACCAGTCGCTGGACAACCCGCTGGGCGCCGGCGGCCACGCGCTCCATACGTGGGTCCATGGCACACGCACCTTTCAGGCGATGATGGGCGAGGAAGGCGGATCGACCGGCATCGACGACGCCTATGCGGCGAAGGGCTTCGAGAATGTCGGCGCGTGGATTTTGGGCCGCAACATGTTCGGCCCGATCCGTGGCGCTTGGCCCGATGACGGCTGGAAAGGCTGGTGGGGACCCAATCCGCCTTATCATGTGCCGGTGTTCGTGCTCACGCACCATCCGCGAGATTCGATCGCCATGGAGGGCGGCACGACCTTTCACTTCGTTGCGGAAGGGACCAAGGTCGCGCTCGAGCGGGCGATCGCAGCGGCCGGCGGGAAGGATGTCCGGATCGGCGGCGGACCTGCGACCATCCGCCAATATCTGGAAGAACGGCTGATCGATGAGATGCATCTGGCCTGTGCCCCGGTGCTGATGGGAAGTGGCGAACCGCTGCTGGAGGAGCTGGACCTGCCCGGGCTGGGCTATGCGGTCGTCAAGGCCGAAGCCTCCGACCAGGCGTGGCACGTGACGATCGCGAAAGGCGCTCGCTAGCGGGCAAGGACCAATGGCCGAAGCTCTACCCACGCTCCTGATCCCCGGCCTGGCGGCAACGCCGCGGCTCTTCGCCGAGCAGCTGGCGCCGCTATGGCGGCTGGGGCCGGTGCTCGTCGCCGACCACCGCCGCGCCGACAGCATGGCGGGGATCGCCGCTTCGATCCTGGTCCATGCGCCGCCGCGCTTTCGCCTGCTCGGCCTGTCGATGGGCGGGTACATTGCCTTCGAGATCATGCGCCAGGCGCCGGAGCGGGTGAGCGCGCTCGCGCTGCTCGACACCAGCGCGCGGCCGGATGCGCTGGAGCAGACGCAGGCGCGGGAGGAGCAGATCGGGCTGGCCCATGAGCGCGGCATGCGCGTCGTAGCGCTCGCCATGTTTCCCCGCCTGGTCCATCCGCTCCGGGTGCGGGACAGCGAGCTCGAGGCCGTGGTCCTGCAGATGGCCGCGGAGACCGGCGCCGACGCCTTCGAAAGACAACAGCGCGCGATCATGACGCGGCCGGACTCGCGTCCTTCGCTTGCCGCGATCGCCTGCCCGACGCTCATGATTGTCGGCGACGAAGACCAGATCACGCCGCCGCCGGTCGCCCAAGAAATCACCGCGGGCATTTCGCGGACCAAGCTGGTGGTGATCCCCGACAGCGGGCATCTCTCGACGCTGGAACGGCCGGAGGCGGTCACGCGTGCGCTGCTCGCCGAATGGGGACACGCAGGCGAGTCCAAATAATAACCGACCCGTTCGTCCTGAGTAGCCGCTGAGCCCTTCGGCTGCCGCCTGCGGCGGCCGCTCAGGACAGGCCCGTCGAAGCGGCGTATCGAAGGACACACTATTCATTCGAAGAGGTCCTTCGATACGGGCCCTCGCCAAGCTCGGTCCCTACTCAGGACGAACGGGTCGGTGACTTGTATGATCGCGATCCGCTCAGGCATCCGCCCCAAGCGCCTCCTTGACCTCCTCCCGGCATTGCGCGTGCAGCGCCCAGAAATCGCGCACTTCACCGCCGGCCAGCCTGGTCTGCAGCACCGCCAGATGCGAGGTCCAGCCGCCCGCGAAACTGGCCATGGGCACGGGGCCGGTGATGCCGCTGTGGGTGAGGACCAGACGTGTCCTCCCACTCCCGGCATCCGATAGTTCGAACGTGGCCACGCCTTCCTTGCCCTCCTGGAAGGTGAAGGCGAGCAGATGCGGCGGATCGATCCTGACGATGCGTTCGGGCGATTTGATGCCCTTCTTGCAGCCATATTCTTCCGGATAGGGCACGTCGTCGGCAGACAATTTGTCGTGATCGAACTCGAGGGTCAGCGCGCCGCCCTCATGAAGCTCGATCGCGCCGCCCGCGAACCATTGCGCCCTCAGGTCCGGCTCGACCAGCCAGCGCCAGACGGTTTCGACCGGCGCTTCGAGCGTGCGTTCCATGCGAATGGTATCTGCGGCAAGCCTTTGAATGGCGACCATGGTTCCAATCCTTTCCTTTGCGATGGGATGAAATCGATCATTTCGTCTCTTCGGCCTGGATCAGCGCATCGAGGCGGTCGAGGCGGCCGCTCCAGAAATGCTCCCACTGGTGCAGCCAGCGATCGGCCTTGGCGAGCGGCTCGGGCCGCAGCCTGCACATCTGCATCCGTCCGACCTTGCGGCGCACAAGCAGACCCGCGTCTTCGAGCACCTTCACATGCTTGGCAGCGCCGGCGAAGCTCATCGCGAAGGGCTCGGCGAGTTCGCCGATCGACTTCTCGCCGCGCGCCAGATTCGCGAGCATGCCGCGCCGCGTGGCATCGGCGAGGGCGTGAAAGGTGGCATCGAAACCGGCATCGAGTCGTTCAACCATATGGTTTAATATAGCGAGCATCCGCCGACATTCAACCATTTGGTTTAACTTCAAGGATTCCGAAGAAAGATGTTCCATATCAATATCCTGGGGAGAAGGGAGGCCGGTGATCCGGCGGCAATGAAGTTGACGATGTTGAACAAATTGACGGTTGCCATCCGTTTTTCGGGCGCCGAATCGACCCCGCCGCTCGGCGCGCGAGCGGGCAACGGCTGGTGCTCAGCCGTGAAGAATTTCCCCTGATCATATGGGCGGGCATTCTTGTTGACTCATCATACAACGCCGTTCATTATGTTCGTGATATGTTCTCCTTATAGTAGGAATTGTCCTATGAAGCAAGGACAAAGGTCTTGAGCGGGACGATCGCGGGTCCGGACGGCAGGCCGCGGTGCGCCTGGAGCGGCGCCACGCCGCAGTATCTGGCCTATCACGATCGCGAATGGGGATTCCCGGTCGCCGATGACGTCCGCCTGTTCGAGAAGCTGAGCCTGGAGGGATTCCAGTCGGGGCTGAGCTGGCGCACGATCCTGGCGAAGCGGGAAAATTTCCGGGCGGCGTTCGCGGGCTTCGACTTCATCAGGGTGGCGCGGTTCACGGATCGGGATGTGGCGCGGTTGCTCCAGGATGCGGGCATTGTCCGCCATCGCGGCAAGATCGAAGCGGCGATCAACAATGCGCGGCGGGCCGAGGAGCTGGTGGACCAGGAGGGCTCGCTGGCGGCGTTCGTCTGGCGGTATGAGCCGGGTGCAGCGAAGCTCGGCAGCCAAGAAATCGCGTCGACTTCAGCGGAATCGATCGCGCTCTCGAAAGAACTGAAGAAGCGCGGCTGGCGCTTTGTGGGACCGACGACCGTCTATGCCTTCATGCAGGCGATGGGTCTGGTGAACGATCATGCCCAGGACTGTGCGATCCGGGCCGAAGCCGAGCGGGCGCGAGCGAACTTCAGACGGCCGCGAGCCTGACGATAAGAGATGTCTGTTTTGGGTGGAAGGCGGGCATTTCATGCACGGCGATTGAATGACCGTTTCCGACCCCAAACCGGACATCTGTCTTTGAGCTTGTGCATGCGAGCTATCTGAGTCTAGCTCGGGGGACAAAAGTTGGGAGGGCCACATGCTCATTCGAGCTCCGCATCGCCACTATCTCGATTGGTGGGCCGCAGAACGAACCCGCTGCGCGGGAGGGCGCGGGTGTTGAGGATCGGGTAAAGATGCTGCGCCTCAGTTGAGCGGTGCCCGGCGTGGGCAGAGCATCGCGGCTCCTTTCACAAATGAGGAGCCGAACGATGAACGTGCCCATCCCTGCTGCCCCGATGAGTCCGCTGCGCCAGCGACTGATCGACGACATGAACATGCGCCGGTTCTCGCGGGAGACACAGCGCAACTACATCCGCGACGTGGGACGCTTCGCCACGTTCCTCGGTCGCTCCCTCGACACGGCGACGGCCGAAGATCTGCGCCGGTTCCAGGTCGAGCAGCGCGAGGCCGGCGTTCCCGTGCCGACCATGAACAGCATCGTGTCGGCGCTGCGCTTCTTCTTCACGCACACGCTCGATCGGCCCGACTTGGCACGCCGGCTCGTCCGGGTGAGCCATCCGCGCAAGCTGCCGGTGGTGCTGAGCCCGGACGAAGTCGCCCGCCTGCTGAACGCGACCACCTGCCTCAAGCATCAGGCGGCGTTGTCGGTGGCCTATGGCGCGGGCTTGCGCGTCGCCGAGGTCGCGGGCCTCAAGGTCAGCGATATCGACAGCGAGCGGATGCTGCTCCGGGTCGAGCGCGGCAAGGGGGGCCAGTATCGCAACGCCATGCTCTCGGCCGATCTGCTCACGCTTCTGCGCCAGTGGTGGAAGGCCGGGCGGCAACAGGGCGTGATGCATCCCAAGGGCTGGCTGTTCCCGGGACAGCACGTGGGCAAGCCGATCAGCACCCGGCAGCTGTACCGCGTCGTCGTCGAAGCGGCACGGGCAGCGGACATCGCCAAGCGGGTCGGGCCGCATACGCTGCGCCACAGCTTCGCCACCCATCTTCTCGAGGACGGCGTCGACATCCGCGTCATCCAGGCCCTGCTCGGCCACGCCAAGCTGGAGAACACCGCCTTCTACACCAAGGTGGCGACGCGGACGGTGCGCACCGTGACCAGCCCGCTCGACAAGCTCGCCATGTTCAAGGCCGCAGGGACCGCGCCCGACGGCTGAGCCGTTGCGCGCCTCGCTGGAGGTCGCCGATATCTTCCGTACCGCAGGTCCCAGCTACCGAGCTGCCCATGCCGGGCACCTGAGCCTGCATCAGCTCAAGGTCATGTCGGCGATCGAGCATTGCCGCACCGCTGCGCTGGGCGGTCACGTCGAAGCCTGCGAAGACTGCGGGCATTGGCGTATCGCCTATAACAGCTGCCGCAACCGGCACTGCCCCAAGTGCCAGGGCGCCGCCGCGCGCACCTGGCTCGCCGAGCGCGAGGCCGACCTGCTTCCGGTCGGCTACTTCCACGTCGTGTTCAGCCTGCCCGCCGAGGTCGCCGACATCGCCTTCCAGAACAAGGCGGCGGTCTACGATCTGCTCTTCCGGGCCGCCTCGGAGACGATGCTGACGATCGCTGCCGACCCGAAGCACCTTGGCGCGCGCATCGGCATCACCGCCGTGCTCCACAGCTGGGGCTCGGCGATGACGCACCATCCCCACGTCCATATGATCGTTCCAGGCGGCGGTATCGCGCTCGACGCAAGCCGGTGGATATCGTCGCGTCCCGCCTTCCTCCTGCCGGTACGGGTGCTGGGCAAGCTGTTCCGCCGCCTGTTCCTCGCCCGGCTCATCGCACTGCACGATGCCGGTCGGCTCGCCTTCTTCGGGACCATGGCCCATTTGACTGACCGACGCGCCTTCCTGCGTCACCTCTCACTGGTCCGGAAGAAGCGCTGGGTGGTCTACGCCAAGCCGCCCTTCGCCGGGCCCGAGGCGGTGCTCGCCTATCTGTCGCGCTATACCCATCGGGTCGCTATCTCGAACCGGCGTCTCCTCGCCTTCGACGAGGCCGGCGTCACGTTCCGCTACAAGGACTATCGCCGCAACGGCACCGATCGGCAGCAGGTCATGACCCTTGCCGCCGACGAGTTCATCCGCCGGTTCCTGCTCCACGTCCTGCCGCGCGGGTTCCACCGGATCAGACACTATGGCCTGCTCGCCGGTTCCACCCGCAGGGCCCGTCTCGCGCTCGCCAGGGAGCTGCTGGCGGTCGCCGCACCGCCCGATGACGATATCTCGGAAGAGCCGCTCGATGCACGGCCGCCGTGCCCGTGCTGCGGCGGACATATGGTCATCGTCGAGACGTTCGAGCGATGGCGCCAGCCCCGGGCGCCACCGGATCACACCACCGCAACCGGGATCATCAATCCGTGACCCGGCACGGGCCGCCATGCTCCCACGCCGCAGCAACGGCGCTGCGGCCAACGCACAGGCTCACGTCCGCCGTCACCAGCAATGCTTCACGGACCAGTCCTGGCGATCAACCCGCAGGAGGGCCAGGTCGGATCGGGCGACGACGCAGCCTGCCCGCGTCACGCTTCGCGCTCGCGACCGGCGGCAACGACGCAGCCAAGACCGATCGAAAAACGAAATCCCCATAGGCCACCGCCCCTGACCCGCGGGTTCGTTCCTCGGCGACTTTCGTACGCCTGCCGGCGCCCGAAACTCTTCACGATAGCAGACGTTGGACTGCCTATCAGCCCCGTCCCGGCGACATCGTGATCGCCAGTGCACCAAAATGCGGAACCACTTGGGTTCAACGTATCGTCGGAATGCTGATCTTCAATGATCCCGCGCCGCGATCAGTGGATGATGAATCGCCCTGGATGGACTTCCGAATGTACCCGGAGGGGTTAGCGTTCGAGACTATTTCGGCGCAGGAGCACCGCCGCTATCTGAAAACGCACCTACCCTTGGACGGTTTGCCACTCTACGACGAGGTTCGCTACATTCACGTTGCAAGGGATGGACGGGATGCCTGCATGTCGACCCACGACATGGTGATGGGATTTGTCGCCACCCCTTGGGCCGATGAAATAGACCCTGAGATCGGTAAGCCATATCCCGCCATACCCGACAATCCCCGCGACTATTTTCACATGTGGCTGACGACCCCGGTACACGACGACCAGTCCGATGGAACGCCGTTCCTGTCCTTTTTCGATCTTGAAGTGAGCTGCTGGGCTGAGCGTCGGCTAAGCAATGTGCTGCTTGTGCACTACAACGACCTGAAGGCCGATCTCGCTGGAGAGATGCGGCGCATTGCGGACTTTCTCGATGTGTCTGTCGATGAGGAGAAATGGCCGGACTTTGTAAGGGCGGCAACTTTCGACGAAATGAAAGCTGCCGGTGCTCGCATCAAGCCCAGTGTGATTGATGCGATGGACGGGGGCGCCGACCGGTTCTTCAACAAAGGTATCAATGGGCGGTGGGCGCCGCATTTTTCACAATCTGATCTAGCTTTGTATGATGGCAAGGTGCACGAAAAGTTCACTCCCAATCTGGCGAAGTGGGTAGCAGGCGGTCGCATCGAAGCGGGTGATCCAAGGACGTTGGCGGACTGACCGAAAGGCAATGTCCGCTTTCCACCACCCAAAGCGGACATTTCCGCACCCGAAACGGACCGCCTGTTTGAGGTCGCTCGGATTGGCCGCCTGGACAGCCAGACCCGCCTTCCCATAACTGGCATCAAGAGAGGATATGCGGATGGACGAGACCTATGATTTCGTCGTCGTCGGAAGTGGCGGCGGTTCCATGTGCGCCGGGCTGGTGATGCGAAAGGCCGGAAGATCCGTCCTGGTGCTGGAGAAGACCGATCTTCTCGGCGGCTCCACCGCCAAGGCCGGTGGCATCATGTGGATCCCCAATAATCGTTTCATGGCTCCTGAAGGGGTGGACGACAGTTTCGAGCAGGCGGCCACCTATCTTGATGCAGTGGTCGGCGAGCGAGACGCCGACGCGCCTGGCGCCAGCAAGGAACGCCGCAACGCCTATTTGCGCGAGGCGCCAGCAATGCTGGACTTCCTCGTCGGCGAGGGCCTGAAGTTCGGCCGCAACCCCTATTATCCCGACTATTACGATGAGCGTCCTGGCGGCAACGAGCCCGGTCGTACCGTCTCTGCGGACCTCTTCAACGTCAATGAGCTGGGCGAGTGGAAAGACAAGCTGCGCACCAACCCCGCCTTCAACCTGCCGGCGCCCACCGCCCGCGCTTTCATCCTGCCGCTTATCAAGGTCTCGTGGAAAGCGAAGTTCGTCGCGGCCGGGGTGGCCCTCAAGATGCTGGCCGCCAAGCTTACCCGAAAGAAGTGGGTGACGGCAGGCGCGGCGCTGCAGGGGCGAATGCTGCAAGCTGCGCTGAAGGCCGGCGTCGAGCTGAGGACCCATTCCCCCGTGCACGAGCTGATTGTCGAGGACGGACGCGTGGCGGGCGTCGTCACCGAGATGGACGGCAAGCCTTGGCGGGTCGGCGCGCGGCTTGGCGTGCTGCTCAACGCCGGCGGCTTTGCGCACAATCAGGCGATGCGCGACACATACATACCGAACACCCGCGTCGAATGGACGCATGCGGCTCCCGGTGACACTGGCGACATGCATCAGGAGCTGATGCGGATCGGCGCCTGGATGGCGCAGATGGACGAGATGGTCGGCAACCAGATGAGCCTGCCGCCCGGCTGCGTCGAGGCTGCGGGCATGCTCATCCAGATCTCCAAGCCGCACTGCTTCCTGGTTGACCAGTCCGGCCAGCGCTACCTCAACGAATGCGGCTCCTACATGCTGTTTTGTCAGGAAATGCTGAAGCGCCACCACACGGTGCCCGCCGTGCCGAGCTGGATGATCTTCGATAGCCAGTTCATGCGCAAGTACATGCTGGCCAACACCATGCCGGGCAGCCGAAAGCCGCAGGAATGGTACGACAGCGGCTATCTCAAGCAAGCCGATACGCTCGAGGGGCTAGCGCAGGTTTGCGGCATCGATCCCGCGACGCTCCGGGCGACAGCCGAGCGGTTCAACAGCTTCGCTCGCAAGGGGACCGACGACGACTTCCAGCGCGGCGATCGCGCCTACGACAGGTTCCTGGGCGACTTCACGCACAAGCCGAACCCGACGCTGGGCACCGTCGAGCAAGGGCCTTTCCATGCCGTGCAGATCGTCCCAGGGGACGTCGGCACCTTCGGCGGCGCCGTGTGCGACGCCTGGGCGCGCGTTCTGCGCGAGGATGGCTCGGTGATCGAGGGCCTCTATGCCACCGGCACCACGACCGCGGCAGTGATGGGCCGTACCTATCCGGGGGCAGGCTGCAGTATTGGGCCGAGCTTCACCTGGGGCTTCGTCGCGGCCAAGCACGCGGCGGGGTTGGGCAACCAGGCAGTGTAGATCTGCACGCTGCCCGACTCACGCCGGCGCACGGTTGCGAAAGATGCCGCGATCGAGCACCAGCCGCTCGCCGTTGGCCAGCATCTGGAACAGCGCGCCTTCGCCGGTCCGCCAGATGAGCGTATCGAGCCTGTCACCGGGAAAAACGGGCTTCGAGAAACGCCCCTCCATGTGGCCGAAGCGGGCGACATCGCCTTCGCACAGTGCCCTGATCAGGGCCCGGCAGCCGACGCCAAACGTGCCCAGCCCGTAATAGATCGGCCGCTCGAAGCCATCCGCCCGCGCCCGGCCGGGCTCGGTGCCGTGCGGGTGACGGTCGCCGGAAAGCCGATAGATCAGGGATTGGTTCAGGCCGACCGGCAGCGCGAGTGTCTCATCGGGGCTCCGGTCGGGCCGGACCCACTGCGCTTCTCCGCCAGGCCCTCGGGGGCCGCCAAAGCCGCCCTTCCCCTGCGCGAACAGCCGCATGCACGTCGAGCCGAGCGGTTCGCCCGTATCGGCCAGCGTGATCCGGGTTTCCTTGACGACCAGCGCGCCCGAGCCCTTGTCGTACACCCCGCGCAGCACGGTGGAGAGATGCGCCGTGCCTTGGACGGGCAGCGGGCGGGCGAGCGTCACGCTTTGCTCGCCATGCACCATGCCGACCGGGCTCAATCCCTCGGCCTTCCAGCCGAGCAGCTCGAGCCAGTCGCTTTGCAGCCCCATCAGGGCTGCAAAGGTCGGGATCACCTGCTGGGCAACGCCGGGCGTATTTTCCGTGGTGAACTGGAGCTCCTGAAGCGGGTCGTCCAGGCCGGCGCCGACGCCGACCGCATAGAGCAGGGCCCGGTCCGAGTTCCAGGTCCAGGTTCCGCTGACCAGTTCGCGGCCTATCAGGTGATCGTAGGGGCCCATTGCACCTCCTGTTGGCAGTGCGGATCCGATGACACGATTTGCGGCATCGGTCGACCGGTCATCGGGCATGTCGGCTATTGGTGTAGAGAATGGGCCGCACCTTCAGCTGGGCTGGGGGAGCGGCTGTCCCCCGGTCATGATCTCCACCCCAGGCGACCTCGCGATGCTACCAATCGACTATCGTTTCGTCGCCAAAGTTTCACGTGGGGGCCGCACTAGCCTGACAGAGCCGACTTTGCTCCTGTTCGCGTTGCGCGTCTGCACTGGAAAGGTCGCCGAGGTGGGGAATCGAAAGATCCTGGTGCCCGTGCTCATTCTCTGGCTGACCGGCTGGAACATCCTCTTCTGGGTGGGCAACATGCGGCTGCGCAGCGGACAAACCGCCATTGCCATCGCCAAGGCGCATTATGGCGACCTCTACCAATCCGGGATGCGCGAGGTGATTGCGGGCGCGCAGCTCGAACGACTGGCCGTAATCTTCGGATTTGGCTCCCTCGCCTGCGCCTTGCTCGTGACGGCCGGCTTATGGTTTCGGCGGCCTGCGCCAGGCGAGACGCCCGAGAGCGTCGAGCACACGCCCGCCGACCGGCGGCCTCTCCTTGTCGCCTCGCCGGAGATCGAGCGGCTCTGAGAGCCTCTGACGGTGGGGTCGGGGCAGTGGCGAAGCATCGCCCCTCCACCATTCCGGGAAGATCTTCTAGGTGCCCGACTTCTTGAGGAGCGCCATGCGCAGGCATTGGCAGACCACTTCGTCGCGCTGGTTGATCAGCTCGTGGGTGAAGGTGATGATGCCGGCGGTGGGGCGGGATTTGGATTCGCGCAGCTCGGTGACCTCGGTGGTGGCGCGCATGGTGTCGCCGATGAAGACGGGCTTGGGCATGACGAGCTTGTCGTAGCCGAGGTTGGCGATCAGCGTGCCCAATGTGGTGTCGGTGATGGTGAGGCCGATCATCAGCGCGAAGGTGAACGTGCCGTTGACGAGGATCTGGCCGAATTCGGTGGCCTTCGCGAATTCGACGTCGATGTGCAGCGGCTGCGGATTGTGGGTCATCACCGAGAAGAGGAGATTGTCGGTTTCGGTGACGGTGCGGCGGATGTCGTGCTCGATCCGGTCGCCGACGGTCCATTCGTCGAAGTAGCGGCCTGCCATTGGGAGTCATCCTTAGTTTAAGCGAGATCAAATAAATCCGTTCGTCCTGAGTAGCCGCTGAGTTTATCGAAGCGGCGTATCGAAGGACATTCTCAGGCTTCGGAGCGATCCTTCGATACGCGCCTTCGCCAGGCTCAGTCGCTACTCAGGACGAACGGCTATGGGGAGTGGTCGCGTTCGGGTCATTCCTCTTCCGCTTCGATCCGCGCCAGCAGCGCCTCGACCTGCACCTGCGCGCCGGGCGCGGCGTTGAGTTCGGCCACGGTGCCGTCGAAGGGAGCGGTCAGGGTGTGCTCCATCTTCATCGCTTCGAGGGTGAGCAGCTTCTGGCCTTTCTTCACCTGGTCGCCCGCCGCGACTTCGACGGCGATGATCTTGCCGGGCATGGGCGAGAGGATCGAGCCGTCGACGGCGCCGTGCCCGCCGACACTGCCGCGCGCCGTCAGGGCGAATTCATAGGCGCTGCCTTCGTAGAAGACGACCACCCGGTCATCGTCGCGAAAGCCGGAGACGGCGGCCATCGGGCCTTCGTTCGGCGAGACGCGGCGGAAGGCCTTGTCGCGGCCGAGCGCGACCGTGTCGTTCACCGGCGCGTTCAGGCGGAAGCCGCCGAGGTCGACGAGCGGATCATCCTCGGTCTCCGCCAGCGCGACGGCCGCGGCGCCGCGCCAGAGGAAGTCGTCCGGCTCGGGTTCCGGGACCAGCGCATCGATGTGGCGCTCGATGAAGCCGGTATCGATCCGCTCGCCGCCGAACTCCGGGTGGAGCAAAGCATTGAACAGGAAGCCGGCATTGGTGCGCACCGGCCAGACCTCGGTGGAATCGAGCATGCCGGCGAGGCGGGCGATCGCCTGCGCGCGATCCTCGCCATAAGCGATCAGCTTGGCGATCATCGGATCGTAGAAGGGGGTGATGGCATCTTCTTCCTCGACGCCGGTATCGACGCGGGTGCCTTCATCCGCCTCTTCGCCGAGGGTGAAATGCTCGAGCGTGCCGGTGCTGGGAAGGAAGCCTTTGGCCGGATCCTCGGCGTAGAGCCGCGTCTCCATCGCCCAGCCGGTGATGCTGAGCTCATCCTGCCTTTTGGGGAGCGGCTCGCCCGATGCAACGCGCAGCTGCCATTCGACCAGGTCGACGCCGGTGATCGCCTCGGTGACCGGATGCTCGACCTGCAGGCGCGTGTTCATTTCCATGAACCAGGTGCGATCGGCACGCAGGCCTTCGGAACCGTCGGCGATGAACTCGATGGTGCCGGCGCCGACATAATCGACCGCCTTGGCGGCGCGCACCGCGGCGGCGCAGATCGCCTCGCGGGTGGCCGCATCCATGCCCGGCGCGGGCGCTTCCTCGATCACCTTCTGGTGGCGCCGCTGCAGCGAGCAGTCGCGCTCGAACAAATGGACGACATTGCCGTGGCTGTCGCCGAACACCTGCACCTCGATGTGGCGCGGGCGCTGGATGTATTTTTCGATGAGGACGTGATCGTTGCCGAAGGAGGAGGCCGCCTCGCGCTGGCAGGAGACAAGCGCGTCGGCGAAATCCTTTGGTTTTTCGACCAGCCGCATGCCCTTGCCGCCGCCGCCGGCGACGGCCTTGATGAGGACGGGATAGCCGGTCTCCCTGGCCCACTCGGCGAGATGCTTGGGGTCCTGGTCCTCGCCCATGTAGCCGGGGGTGACCGGCACACCCGCATTCGCCATCAGCTTTTTCGCGGCGTCCTTGAGGCCCATCGCGCGGATCGAATGCGGCTTGGGGCCGACCCAGATCAGGCCGGCCTTGGCGACGGCTTCGGCGAATTCGGCATTTTCGGAGAGGAAGCCGTAGCCGGGGTGGATGGCTTCGGCGCCGGTCTCTTTGGCGGCGGCGATGATCTTCTCGCCGACGAGATAGCTTTCGCGGGCGGGCGCCGGGCCGATGTGCACGGCCTCATCAGCCATGCGCACGTGCAGGGCGTCAGCGTCGGCGTCGGAGAAGACGGCGACGGTGCGGATGCCGAGACGGCGCGCGGTGCGGATGACCCGACACGCGATTTCGCCGCGATTGGCGATGAGGAGGGATTGGATCACGACAGATCCTCCCCGGAACGGGGAGGGGGACCGTCCGGCAGAGCCGGACGGTGGAG
>Ga0081539_10004116_pt1 | contig 16574 bp, 13 predicted proteins | sample TabmetS4T2R2_FD_71023 | JGI IMG/M metagenome (GOLD analysis project Ga0081539, IMG submission 71023) | Tabebuia heterophylla rhizosphere microbial communities from the University of Puerto Rico - S4T2R2 | ecosystem: Host-associated > Plants > Roots > Rhizosphere ...
TATTCATGTCAACCTTCAATTCAGTTTTTCCATTTACCGAATTAAGGGTATAATTTTCGACGGCACCGGCCCATTCAGAAACTTTGTCACTGCTGGTATCTTGGACCCCGTCCTTAACTTCACCAAGATGTTTAAAACTCATGAACTCATTGGGTATTTTTTCCACTATCTGAGAAACCATGCCAGCTCCTTTTCCATCAAGAAATAAAATTTTGCTGCCTTTTTGCCAATCAGACTCTGCATGAGAACCTTCGGCAAACACCGATGTCCATGCGCGATAGGTCGAATCATTCCAAAGTATGTCCCACACTCTTTCTTTGGAGGCATTGATCGAGATTTTAAATTCTTTGGTTTCCATCACATTTATTTTACTGGTTAAAAATTTTCAAACTCATTTATCTTATTGCGCATCAAGAAAAGGGGTAAATTTTATAATACATTTTCCAGCCGTCCACTTGCGCGTAACCCGTTTTTGGCGCGGCTTGTTTTACATTTGGATTTTGCGCAAATGAAAAAATAGAAACCGCCAGGCAAATGACCATGAAGAAAATTTTTACGGTCGAAGGCCCGTCGATTGTTTTATTTTTTTTCATAATTATTTTTAAAAAAAAGATCAACATTTGATTTTATAACGGAGACCAATAACGCCTGACTCAAACGTTTTCGCTGTCACCAGGTTCAGGTTGATTTTGTCAATGTCATCAATAAATAAACGGGTGCCATTACCTAAAACGACGGGGTTGACGTTAATTCTATATTCATCAATTAAGCCCATTTGCATAAAACTATGAGTAAGCCGTGGACTGCCAAATATCACCATGTTTTTACCGCTTTCCTGTTTGAGCTTTGTTACTTCTTCTTTAACATTTTTTCTGATCAACCTGCTATTGTTCCATTCCACGTTTTCCAATGAAGTAGAAAACACGATCTTTTTTACATTTTCCATCCATTCCGCATGGTGAAGCTCATTGCGTGTTGCCTCTGCGCTTGCGAGAACTGTCGGCCAATAACTTTCCATCATTTGAAATGTCGTCCGGCCATATAAAGCGGTATCCGCTGTAGAACTAAGTGCAATTGCATCCTCGAAGATTTCATCATCCATAGTGATCCATCCCATTTCGCCGTTTTTTCCGGCGACGATCCCGTCCAGCGATACGTGCATAAACGACACTATCTTTCTCGTTTCAACTCTTTTGGGAGTAGTAGACAAAATCCTGGAAATGTTTTTTAACTGATAAATGTGCCGTTGCGTGTGGAACAGTGCAAAATAAAGCAGCTCTAGCCGTGTTATATTTCCAAATATGAAATGATCAATTGATTCGGACAGATTCACAATAGTTCTTTTCGCTTTGAGCCGGTCAATAGTCGACTTCAAATCACCAATCACTCTTTCTTTTTGATAGATGTCTTTTGTCGGCAGGATAAATTTGGGTGACTGCAGTTTCTCAGCAAAATTTAAAAACTGGCTCCGCAGATCTTTCACCCGCTCGTCCGGCGCTCTACTCACCGGTTTTCCTTCAGCGTCCAGTGACTTGATTATTCCCAGATTAGATTTCGCAACATGTTCTGCCACCTGCGCCGCAGTCCAGCTTCCTCTGGATGGAATCGTATTAATCTCCGTTTCATCGAACGATGACAAAAGCTGCAACAACTCGGCAGTCGACTCATCGAGTGATGTAAATAATTCCTGCACGGTTTCCCTTTCTACTGTCATAACAAAATGATTGAGGCCGTTGGATTATGAAGATTGGTTGTCGATGCCCAGCCTTCCATCGGTTACTGATGCAAACCTAGTAGCATTGCGAAAATGTGAACGGGTGCAAATACGGCATTCTCAGGGGTTGGTTCCGACATACACATTTTCTACCTTTATGAATCAAGATTTGAATTATCGTTACCAAAGAACTCAAACGAAGCCAATGAAACATGTATCAATTCTAATTCCGCGCGGACACACAAGCCTGGTTAACATCGAAGGCACTCACCAAATCTTTTCAGAGGTAAATTCTCTTCGGGTTGCGCGGGGCAACACACCGCTGTTTAAAGTCCAGCTCGTCGGAATTTCAAAAGAAATCAACCAGCCAAGCGGGTTGTTTACAATTAAGCCCGATGTGTTAATTGATGAAGTGAAGAAGACCGACTTGATCATTGTGCCTGCGATACATGGATCTCAGGAGAAGGCGATAGAAAACAACAAGGAATTTCTTCCATGGATCGTAGAGCAGTACGCAGGCGGTGCAGAGATTGCCAGCTTTTGTATCGGCACCTTCTTCGTGGCAGCGACCGGTTTGTTAGATGGAAAAACTTGTGCGACACATTGGAGATTTGTCAATGAATTCAAAACAATGTATCCAAAAGCAAATCTTGTTGATGACAAAATACTCACAGAGCATGACGGTATTTATACCAGCGGCGGCGCTTATTCTTACTTAAATTTGGTGCTGTACCTTATTGAAAAATATGCCGGACGGGAAATCGCAATACTTATTTCAAAAGCTTTCATGATTGACATAGACAGGCATAGCCAATCTCCCTTTATCATTTTTGAGGGCCAGAAAACACATGAAGATGAGCCAGTGAAGAAAGCACAGGAGTTCATTGAAAAGAATTTTTCGGAAAAGATTACGGTTGATCAGCTTTCGAATATGCTCGCGGTGGGAAGAAGAAGTCTTGAGAGAAGATTTAAAACAGCGACGAGCAACACGGTGACGGAGTACATACAACGAGTAAAAATTGAAGCAGCAAAAAAGAACCTTGAGACAGGCCGAAAGAATATCAATGAAGTAATGTACGACGTCGGCTATAACGACACAAAGGCTTTCCGGACAACTTTCAAAAAGATCACGGGGTTGTCACCAATAGAATACAGAAATAAATACAACAGGGAAGCTATAGCCGTATAGAATAAACCAAGGTAACCTTCGCGAGCCGAATTACGGATTCAACATTGCTTTCAATAAAAAAAACGCCGTCTGATTCAGACGGCCGTTTCGTTTCTCTCAGCGCATTAACTTCCATCAGCAGAAATTACTGTTTGTAAAGCGCTTGAACATCTGCATCCGATAAAATGCGGGTATACACTCGAAAATCATCCAGAGTACCCCGCCAAACAGACGCGGGATTTTTACCGCCTTGTGCTCCCATGTATCCCAATTGATAGTCAAAATTTGCACCAGCCGGGTAAGGCAGCCATTGGTTTATATTGATGGACGTACCTATATAGTTGCCATCAACATAGAATTTCAATCTGTTTCCATCATAGGTTGCAGCCAAATGATGCCAATGGTCGTTAACTGGCCAATCCTGGACTCCCGAAGTACCATTCATATTAATGACACCCCAATAAGAGTCAAACTCTTGAGAAAATTCAGGACTACCACCTCCTGACCATACAAAATAATTTGTCGACACACCAGCCGAGAAATCATATTTAGCCCACACAGAAGCAGACATATTAGCCGCCAGCGGAACTTTAAAAATGTCGAGACCGTATCGGCCATTAAGTTTAACGGCGCTGTACTTATTGCCTTTCCTGTCATCCACATAGTTGTCCGCACCAAATATGGTTGCAACAGCGTCGCCAAGCTTGCCACCGAACTCTTTCAGATTGCCATCAAATTCATACCTGGCAACGAGGCCCGAATCCAAATTGACGATTGGTTTGAAAACCGGCTTGAATGCAAATTCTTCGGCTTGCGCTGAATTGTTTTTTTCTGGCGTCTCGAGCTTTTCCTTGCTACAGGAAAAAAATGCAAGCGGCGTGATCGCTGCTGCAAGAATGATAATGTGTTTTTTCATTGTTTCATTGTTTTTTAATTAATAAGGCCGCAAAAATGGTATGCAAACAATGGCGATGGAAATTTGCGTAAGCGAGAAGGATAGAAATTACCGGGAACCGTCGGTGGAGAATGTGGAAGTGAGTTTTTTGTTGGCAGAACAAAAAGATTAACCCATCGGTTATGTTCCTATGGAAGCACTGCCGCGAAACTGTTATTTTTGCATCCCTGCTGTTAAGTGGTCAGTTGGCAATAAACTCATGCGTGATGCAGGCAGCACTGTCGGCATTCCATTGTACTGATCGCAGCATCGTTTTTTGAAATCGCTGGCCCCGTAGTTCAATGGATAGAATAGAAGTTTCCTAAACTTTAGATACAGGTTCGATTCCTGTCGGGGCTACTTTGTGGCGGGGCTAAACTTTAGATACAGTCCCGATAGCTATCGGGACGATTCCTGTCGGGACTACATTCCATATCCAAAGCTGTTATAAAACTTGAATCGTCCCTTATTCGCAGTGAGAGATGCGCTGGCAGATTTCCTGAACAACCTCAATTATTGATATGAAAAAAATTCTGTTCTTTTTTGGGCTTCTAAATAATTTAACGACTGTCACGATGGATGCTTCCGCACAATCCAAACCTTCTTTAAACCATATTGCTATTTATGTGGTCAACCTAAAAGAAAGCACATTGTTTTACAGGGATATTGTTGGGCTTGACACAATCCCTGAACCTTTTCACGACGGGAAACACACGTGGTTCAGCGTTGGCCCTAAGTCACACTTACACATCATACAGGGTGCGTCTGTCGCAACGTCTCACGATAAGAACAGCCATCTGTGTTTCACAGTGCCGTCGGTAGAAAACTTTATTGGCGTATTAAGAAAAAATAATGTGACCTATGAGAATTGGGCCGGGGAAAAGAACGCCGTAACGAAGCGAGTTGACGGAGTAAACCAAATTTATTTTAAAGACCCGGATGGATACTGGATAGAAATTAATGATGCAAGAGAGTAGGGGCGAGTTCAGAGTCGGGAGTTCAGAGTCAGGAGTCGCGAGTACTGAATCGGGAGTTCAGAGTCGGGAGTCGCGGGTACAGGACAGGATCACAACTCTGAATTCAGAACTCTGAACTGCGAACTCGGAAGTCCGAACTCTGAACTGCGAACTGCGAACTCTGCTATCTTTGCATCCCCAATGGTGGCATATGAAACTTTACAACGTTCTAATTAAATATCGGCTTTACATTGGTCTTGTACTTATTATCGCTGGGGTAGCGGTAAATTTCGGTACGTCGTTTTGGCCGGCGTTCCCATTATATTTCGTGGGCGTGATCTTGGTAGCTGGTCATTTTTTCTTCGGGCCTTTAAGATTAATACAGGAACAGCTCGAAGCAGGCAACATTGAAGGAGCCGAAAAAGTTTTGAACTCAATTCAATTTCCCGGTCTGCTATATAAACCGATTAGGTCTGTGTATTATACCCTAAGGGGGAATGTAGCAATGATGAAACAAGATTTTGACGGCGCCGAAAAGATGATGAAAAAAGGCTTGGACCTTGGAATGCCGATGAAAGAGGCTGAAGGCGCCAGCTTATTGCAAATGGGAATGCTGGCTATGCAAAAAAATGATTTGCGACAAGCCGAAAGTTACATTCGTTCGGCGCTCCGCAAAGGTTTACCCGATAAAGAGAATGAAGCAGCTGCCTATTTACAAATGTGCAGCCTAATGATGAATAAAAGAGAATTTCGGGCAGCGAAAGATTTTTTCCGCAAATCAAAGGCACTTAAACCCACAACCCCCCAGATCGTTGATCAGATCAAGCAGATCGAAAAATACATTTCGCGAATACCCGGGTGAGATTATCAGTCCTCAATTCTGCATTCCAAAAGCACTTCATGCAAAAACACCCTTGCTGCCTTAATATTTGGCTTGAATAATTGCAATACTAAGGCCATTAGGAGATAATCAGCGTACACACTGTATCACGAGCGCGAAATAGGAGTAAATCTCCAAACTTACTAGAGAGACCCTGACTTTTTATTCCCAACCGGTGGATAGTTAGTTCCCATTTTGCTCAAATTTTTAGCTAACTTGTCCGGTCACAAATCTGATCTCATGCCCTTTAGTAAAGCCAGTCTGGAAAAGAAATTTGCCGAAGAGTACAACAAGCTAAACGAGAAGCAACGCCTCGCTGTAGATACCATCGAAGGGCCTGTGATGGTAATAGCCGGGCCGGGAACGGGGAAGACTAAAATACTGGCAAGTCGTATTGGCAAAATATTATTGGAGACTGATGCGCAGCCTTCGAATATTCTGTGCCTGACTTACACCGAAGCCGGGGTGATTGCCATGAGGACTAAGCTTCGCGAAATGATCGGCCCTGATGCGCACTACATAAATATTTATACTTTTCATGCCTTTTGCAATGAGGTGATCCAGGAAAATCTGTCTCTGTTCGAAAAGAGAGATCTTGATCCAATTTCTGAGCTTGAAAAGATCGAATTGTTTAAACAACTCATTGACTCATTTCCAAAGAACCATCCCCTGAAACGGTATCGCGGAGATGTATATTTTGAAATCCACGGACTCGATAACCTCTTCAGCACTATGAAACGAGAAGGCTGGTCATCAGCCTTTATCTGTCAAAAAATCGACGAATATGTCGCCGATTTACCTAACCGCGACGAATTTATTTACAAAAGAAAATATAAAGAGTTCAACGTTGGTGATCTCAAGAAAGACAAAATGGAGGAAGAACGGGAAAGAATGGAACGATTACGGGCAGCCGTCAACGACTTTGATAAGTTTCAACAGATGATGTGGGATAAAAAGCGTTACGATTTCGACGACATGATCAATTGGGTAATTAAGGCTTTTCAGGAAAACAAAAATTTACTTACTAGCTACCAGGAACGATTCCTCCACATCCTGGTCGATGAATTTCAGGACACAAGCGGTACGCAAAATCGAATCATTGAGTTGCTTATTGATTATTGGGATAAACCGAATGTGTTTGTCGTCGGAGACGATGACCAAAGCATTTATCGTTTCCAGGGGGCCAACGTTGAGAACATGATCACCTTTGCGAACACTTATGAAAAAGATTTGCGTACAGTCGTTTTAACGAATAACTATCGCTCCAGTCAGCCTATTCTCAATATTTCAAAAACACTGATTAATCGAAATTTTGAGAGACTGGTTAACCAGTTGCCTGGACTTAGTAAAGAGCTTATTTCGTCCAATAAGAAGGTAAGCCATCTGACCCACAAACCAGTTATCAAAGCTTACGATACACAAAGGCAGGAAATGATTGACATTACTGTGCAGATCGAAAAGCTGATTGCGCAAAACGTCCCGCCAAACCGCATCGGTGTTATTTATCGTGAAAATAAATATGGCGATGAACTGATTCAATATTTCAAGCTTCGCAAAATTCCTTTTTTTAGCAAGCGCAGTCTGAATATTCTTGAACTTCCTTTAGCGCAGAAGATAATTTCGATCTTCAAATACCTGGCAGCGGAGCATGAAATTCCTTACAGCGGCGATGAACTGCTGTTTGAAATCTTGCATTTTGATTGTTTCCACATCCCGGCTATGGAAATAGCCAAGCTGTCCATCGAAGCATCCCGCAAACGCCGCGATGATCAATCAGCGTCTTTGCGCCGCCTGTTGTTTGAAAAGGCAAATACGCCTCCGAAGGATCTCTTCTCGCAAGGCATTCATCCAGGGCTTAAAAATGCAAGCAGAGTTTTAGAACTGTTGATTGCTGATGCTGCAAATCTGCCATTGCAATCATTGTTTGAGAATATCGTTCGCAAGACCGGCATTTTGAGCCAGATTGTGCAAAGCGCGGAAAAGATGTGGTTGCTCCAGACGCTAAATGGTCTGTTTGACTTTTTAAAGGATGAGACGGCACGCAATCCATTGCTGAAGCTAAAAGAATTAGTGGACATCATTGACTTAATGGAAAAAGAGGGGCTGGTGTTGCCGTTGACCGAAATCTGTGGCAATGACAAAGGTGTTAACCTTATGACAGCTCACGGTTCAAAGGGTTTGGAATTCAAACATGTTTTCTTTGCCGGTTGCAACGCGGGCTTGTGGGAAAAGAAACGAAAACCGTACAACCCGTTCAAGTTGCCTGATACCGTTTTGTCAGGTGCGACTCCAAGCCACAATGAAGATGAAGAACTTCGCCGGCTATTTTACGTCGCGCTCACCAGAGCGGAGCAACATCTCACCATTTCTTATTGTTGTTACCAAAATGACGGAAGGGAAATAGAACCGTCCATGTTTATAGCCGAGATGCTCGAGCAGGAAGAGCTTCCGATTGAAAAAGTATTTGTTGATGAAGATGTATTGGCTGAATTTGCAGCGCTGCAATTTGGAGAACAGATCGCGCCGCAAATTGAAGAAATAGAACGGGAGTTTGTTAATCGGTTGCTTGAAAGATTCGTGATGAATGTGACGGCGCTCAATAACTACCTGAAGTGCCCTCTTGAGTTCTATTTCAAGAATCTTATTCGCATCCCATCGCCAAAAAATGAGGCCATCGAGTTCGGGTCTGCGGTTCATCATGCAGCAGAGCAATTGTTTCGAAAGATGCAGAGCAGTGACGATCATGAATTCCCGCCGAAGGAAGAATTTATTGGCCATTTTGAATGGTATATGAACCGCCACCGTGAAAACTTTACAAAAGAACAGTTCGAACGGAGACTGGAGTATGGCCGCGATGTCCTAACCAATTACTATACGCGATATGTCAATCTTTGGAACAAGGTGGTAACAACCGAAAGAAATGTCACCAATGTATTTGTCAACGGAATTCCGATCCGCGGGAAATTGGACAAAGTAGAGTTTGATGGCAATGCGGCGAATGTTGTCGATTATAAAACAGGCGACCCTGACAAGGCAAAAGCAAAACTTTTACCGCCGTCTGATAAAGACCCACTTGGCGGCGACTACTGGCGGCAAGCGGTTTTCTACAAGATACTTATCGACAACTACGAGCAAAAACGTTGGAAAGTTGTTAGCACCGAATTCGATTTCATTGAACCGGACAAGAAACGAGTGTATCGAAAAGCCAGGATTTTTATCTCCCAAAATGACATTGATTTTGTGTCGGACCAGATAAAAACGGTATGGCATAAAATTCAAAACCACGATTTCTACACTGGTTGTGGCAAACCAGATTGTCACTGGTGCAATTTTGTAAAGACGAATAATCTCACCGTTGCGCTTCACGAACAGGAAGAGAACCAGGAGTAGAACCAGGATTAACAGGATTTTTCGGATCGTTAGGAAAAGTTGGCCGTTTGTCCTTAACGAAAGCGAGTCTGTTTGCAGTTTATCTGCATGAGGAAAAATTCTGTTCTATATCCTCGTAGCGGACCGAGGATTAACATGATTTTTTGGATTATAAGGAAAGTGGGGCGTTTGTCCTTAACGAAAGCCAGTATGTTTGCAGCTTATCTGCATGACGAGAATCCTCCTCTATATCCTCGTAATTATTTTTATCCTGAAAATCCAGGTTCTGACTGTTGGCTGCGCGAACATTGTTCCACCTGAAGGAGGATATCGGGACAGCATTCCGCCGTTACTGGTGCACGCTTCGCCTCCTGATTCCTCGAAAAATTTCAGTGAGAAACGTATCTCGTTAACTTTTGACGAATTCGTGCAACTGGATAATTGGCCGCAAAACCTGATTATGTCGCCCACTCCGAATACGCAACCTGCCATCGACATAAGGCTTCGTACAATTGTGATAAGATTAAAAGATACGCTTGAACCGAACACCACGTACACTGTAAATTTTGGCAATGCAATTAAAGACGTCAATGAAGGCAATATCGCAAAAAACTTCACGTATATTTTTTCAACGGGATCGACATTTGATTCCTTGACATTATCTGGTCGGGTGTTGCTTGCCGAAACTGGCAAAGTAGATTCAACGATTTCGGTAATGCTCCACAGAAATGGCACAGATTCCGCGGTGGTACAAGAAAAGCCGCGGTATGTCACCCGGCTGGATACAAGTGGAAGGTTCACATTTCATAACTTACCTGCCGGCACTTTTTATATATACGGGATCAAAAATGAAGGGGGCTCATACAATTATTTATCGCTCGACAAACAATTATTCGCTTTCGCCGATTCCGCTGTCCGGATCGACACGAGTAACAAGCCGATAACTCTTTATGCATACCGTGAGAAACCACCGGCAGTTGCTTCACGCCCCGGTCCTCAAATAGCAATTGGCCAGCGAGGGCGTGGGGGTAGTGGCGGTTCCGACAAACGATTGAAGATCCAGACAAATCTTTCAAGCGGTCAGTTGGACTTACTGAGCAACCTGATTTTTACATTCGATTCACCTTTGAAGTCCCTTGATACTTCGTTGATACATTTCAGCAGCGATAGCGTGTTTGCACCAGTATCTAATTATCAAATCACGTTTGATAGCACGCGAAAAATTGTTTCACTTCGGCATAACTGGAAAGAAAAGACGGTATACAACGTAATTCTTGACAAGGATTTTGCTGAAGATTCCCTCGGAAGAAAACTCTTGAAAACCGACACCATCTCTTTTACAACAAAGAAACTTTCAGACTATGCGACATTGAAAATTCGTTTTAAGAACCTTGATCTGTCGACAAACCCCGTGCTGCAATTTGTACAAGGTGAAACAGTCGCGAAATCCATTCCACTCACTTCAGCAGAAATTACCCAGTCTCTATTTATTCCCGGCGAGTACGAATTGCGAATTCTTCTTGATCGAAACAAAAACGGCAAGTGGGACCCGGGAGAATTTTTTGGCAAACATCTTCAACCCGAAATAGTAAAGCCAGTTAGCCGCCGCATTAATGTAAAGGCTAATTGGGATAACGAATTTGATATACAGTTGTAAGCCTTGACCTATCAGCTTTGGGCAAAAATTATTTCACCTCACCGCTCACAGCTCGAACCTCGAAGCTATCTTTGCAGGATGCAATTTTCTTCTTCGCTTCTCGAAAATGCAGTGAATGAATTTGCCAAGTTGCCGGGAGTTGGTAAAAAAACGGCGTTGCGATTAGTGCTTCACTTGTTGAAACAAAATACCATTGAGGTATCGCAATTTGCTGACGTGATTGCGAAAATGAGAAGTGAAATAAAATTCTGCCAGCGTTGCTTTAATGTTTCCGACGGTGACATCTGTTCAATTTGCGCCAACAGCATGCGTCGGCAAGAGATAATCTGTGTTGTTGAAACCATTCGGGACGTAATTGCGATTGAAAGCACACAACAATACAATGGTACCTATCATGTGCTTGGAGGCGTTATCTCGCCGCTTGATGGAGTAGGCCCTGACCAGCTAAACATTGAGTCGCTGGTGAACCGCATTCAGAAGGAAAGGACTGAAGAAATTATCTTCGCCCTCAATCCCACAATTCAGGGAGATACTACCATATATTATATTCAAAAGAAGCTGATGCCGGACCAACATGTTCGAGTTACCACAATTGCGCGGGGAATCGCATTCGGAGGTGAGCTCGAATATGCAGATGAAATGACTTTGGCCCGAAGTCTTCAAAATCGATTGCCGGTAGAAAGTTATGTTTCCAATCGCTGACCGCTTTGTGTGACATTCTCATAGAATTTTGTTTTCTACTCTTACAATTCTATCTTTGCTCAACAGGCGGATTTGTTTATTGTTCGGCCTGTACTTGTCCTGATAGTATCGGGACGTCGAAGGAAAAAACTGAACTAATAAACGACAAGAAACTCCCTCACCAGGTTTTCCAACGTTTATATAGTTCGATGGATGATTATGAAGTCAGCGACAATAACGCTATTCAGCATTCGTTGCGTCGCACACTTCAGCGCCTTTTAACGCTAATCAACAAGGAGGCAATATGAAATCTATTCGCGATCTTCTCGATGAACGCATTCTTGTCATTGATGGTGCCATGGGAACAATGATCCAACATCACAAATTAAACGAAGCAGATTACCGTGGCGATCGATTCAAAGATTGGCCCATCGACCTGAAAGGTAATAATGACTTGCTGTGCCTTACACAGCCGCAGATCATTAAAGACATTCACAAGCAATACTTGCAAGCCGGTGCAGACATAATCGAAACCAACACCTTCAATGCGCAAGCAGTTTCTCTTGCTGACTATCAGATGCAGCCCCTCGCTTATGAGATCAACCTGGCTGCAGCAAGAATTGCAAAAGAAGCAGTTGCCGAATTTACTCCCGACTATCGACTCACGACTCGCGACTCAAAATTTGTTGCCGGCGCGCTTGGACCCATGAATAAAACACTTTCACTTTCCCCCGATGTAAACAATCCCGGTTATAGAGCTTTAACTTTCGATGAAGCAGTCGATGCGTATTATGACCAGGTCAAGGGATTAGTAGAAGGTGGTGTTGATTTACTTTTGATTGAAACCATTTTTGACACACTGAACGCAAAGGCAGCGATTTTTGCCATCAAAAAATATTTCCGCGATAGCGCCCTGCAAGAGTTACCTATTATGATTTCCGGTACGATCACCGACGCAAGCGGCAGAACATTGAGTGGCCAAACCCTCGAAGCCTTTTATACGTCAATTATGCATGCGAAACCATTGAGCGTTGGCTTGAATTGCGCACTCGGAGCAAAGGAAATGCGTCCTTACATTGAAGAGCTTTCGCAAATTGCTTCGTGCCATGTATCGGCTTATCCGAATGCAGGCCTGCCAAATGCTATGGGAGAATACGATGAACATCCGGAGGACACAGCGCATTACATTGAAGAATGGGCAAAAGAAGGCTTTGTAAATATTGTTGGCGGTTGTTGCGGCACAACACCGGAACATATCAAAAAAATTGCTCAGCAGGTAAAGACCCTCCAGCCAAGGAAGTTACCTAACGTTGAATTAGCCTTGGCCTAGTCACTATGAGCGAAACTGCAGTCATCAAACCATATTTAAGATTATCGGGTCTGGAGCCACTGGTTGTTCGGCCCGAAAGCAATTTTATCAACATCGGCGAGAGAACCAATGTCACGGGATCGAAAAAATTTGCGCGTCTCGTCAAAGAAAATAAATATGAAGAGGCGCTAAGTGTTGCCAGGCAACAAGTGGAGAATGGCGCGCAGATCCTTGACGTAAACATGGACGATGCGCTCCTCGACGGGGTAAATGCGATGACCACTTTTCTGAATTTCCTTCAAAGCGAACCTGATATTGCCAGGATTCCAGTGATGATAGACAGCTCGAAGTTTGAAATTATTGAGGCGGGACTTAAGTGCGTACAGGGCAAGAGTATCGTGAACTCTATCTCAATGAAGGAAGGCGAAGAAAAATTTATTCAGCAAGCCGAAATATGCAGAATGTACGGGGCATCGGTGGTTGTTATGGCCTTCGATGAAAAAGGGCAAGCAGATACTTTGGAAAGACGTGTCGACATTTGCCGGCGCGCTTACAAAATATTGACGGAACAGGTCGGCTTTGAACCACAGGATATAATTTTCGATCCGAATGTTTTTGCGGTCGCCACCGGATTAGAAGAACATAACAATTTCGCGGTTGATTTTATTGAAGCTACCAAGACAATCAAGCGACAAATGCCACTTGTGAAAGTAAGCGGTGGTGTGAGCAATCTGTCGTTTTCATTTCGGGGAAACGATCATGTACGCGAAGCAATGCATGCCGTCTTCCTTTATCATGCGATAAAGGCTGGCATGGACATGGGTATTGTGAATGCGGGCCAGCTGGCGGTGTATGATGAAATTGAACCTGAATTGCGACAGCTATGCGAGGACGTCATTTTGAATCGGGGTAATTCTAATAATGAAGCAACTGAAAGACTCATCGCCTTCGCGGAAAATGTGAAAGCAAAAGGAAAGTCGGATGTTAAAGATGAATCATGGCGAAACAATTCCGTCGAAGAACGCCTGAGACATTCTCTTATTAACGGTATTACCGATTATATTGAAATTGACACAGAGGAAGCCAGAAAAAAATACCCCAAGCCGCTGGATGTGATTGAAGGCCCGCTGATGGATGGAATGAACGTTGTCGGCGACTTGTTTGGCTCTGGCAAAATGTTTTTGCCGCAAGTCGTAAAGAGCGCGCGCGTGATGAAAAAGAGTGTCGCCTACCTGACCCCTTTCATCGAAGAAGAGAAAAAAATTAATCCCTCAAGCTCGAGTGGAGCCGGCGCGGGCCGGATCCTCCTGGCGACAGTAAAAGGAGACGTTCACGACATTGGAAAAAACATTGTTGGAGTTGTGCTTGGCTGCAATGGTTACGACGTCAAAGATCTCGGAGTGATGGTGCCTGCAGACAAGATTCTTGAGACGGCTGAACGGGAAAACGTGGATGTAATTGGCCTCAGCGGATTGATCACGCCATCACTTGACGAGATGGTGCATGTTGCCCATGAAATGAAACGCAGAAATATGAAGCAACCGCTTCTAATCGGCGGCGCCACTACTTCACGAATGCATACAGCGGTGAAAATTGCTCCACAATACGACAATGGAGTCGTGCATGTGCTGGACGCCTCAAGAAGCGTGACAGTTGTAACGAACCTTTTGAACCGTGAACAACGAAAATCTTTTCTTGAACAAACTGAGGTAGAATACCAAAACCTCCGTAACCAGTTTCTCAACAAACAAAAAAGCAAGACCTTAATCCCCTACGATGAAGCCGTAATAACGAAAGAATATCTCGATTGGAAAAAATATAAACCAACAAAGCCGGTTGTTGAGGGCGTAAAAATGCTGCGCGAATTTGACCTGGCGACAATCTCAAACTACATCGACTGGGGTCCATTTTTTATAGCGTGGGAGATGCCCGGACAATTTCCTGCAGTGTTGTCTGACAAAATTTTCGGGACTGAAGCCGGCCGTTTATACAACGACGCGCAGAAATTGGTGAAAAAAATCGTAGACGAGAAATGGTTTACAGCTAATGGCGTGATTGGCTTTTGGCAGGCCGCGAGCGACAACGCAGATACGGTGACGTTGCAAACAAGCCAGGGTGAAATGAAATTGGAATTTCTTCGTCAGCAACTGAAAAAAGCGATCGGTCAACCAAATTTTTCATTGGCAGATTTTATCAAGCCTGCAGCGGTATCAAACGGGTCCGACTATATGGGAGCTTTCGCTGTTACTATCCATGGAGCTGATCATTGGGTTAAAAAATTTGCATCGGTGCACGATGAATACAACAAGATCATGGTGCAAATTCTTGCAGACAGGTTTGTTGAAGCATTTGCAGAATGCCTGCATCAAAAAGTAAGAAAGGAATATTGGGGCTATGCGAAAGATGAAAACCTGACAAATGAGCAACTAATCAAGGAGCAGTACAAAGGAATCAGACCTGCGCCTGGCTATCCGGCTTGCCCCGACCATACTGAAAAAATAAGACTTTTTGAATTGCTAAATGTCAAAGAGAATATTGGTATCGAGCTCACCGAAAGCCTTGCCATGAATCCGCCCGCATCAGTTTGCGGTTGGTATCTTGCTCACCCTGACAGCCACTATTTCGGTTTGGGTAAAATAGGCAGAGATCAACTGGAGAGTTATGCTAAGCGGAAAGGCATGAGTATAGACGAGGCTGAGAAATGGCTGAGACCAAATCTTGAATAAACGGGATAGTGCTACCTCGCTTTTACAACAGTAGTTTTCGTCCAGCTGTCGTGCCAGGGTCGTTGCGCGAAAGCACTCAGCGGTTCAAACGGGACCAATCTCGCAAGTGATCGCAAAAAGGCTTGTTTAAATTTTAGCTCATTGCCGTCTTCGCCCACCGCACGCGTACCAGTAATAAGTTTACCAAGCGTATACCCTTTAAATACCTTTTCGCAAAACGTATAGTATGTCAAATAGTTTAAGATTCCGAGCATATATGCAAGCAGCAAAACATCAAACGATGTTTTATCATAAATGATTTTCGAAGCATAGTCGGGGGATAGCGTACCTAAAAGATAGCCGAGAGCGGTGCCGGTAACATAGCTCAACCCAAAGCGCATGAACAAATTATCAATGAGATAATTTAAGAACCGTTGGCCTACAGACGCCTGAACATAACGCGTGTAAGCATTCAATTCATCGGCAAGGCCAGGTTGTTGTTCGATAGTTGGCGCTTGATATTCCATAAATACGGGGTTTGATGAATCAAACATAATGTTTAATCCGGGTAAATGCCAACGATCGGGACAAATTTTCGCTTCCAATAACTGTCGATACGGATCATACTATATTGATCCCGAGATTTTGGAGATCCCTTCTTAATTGCTCGGGATTGTGAAACTGTATTCCCGCAATGCCGACAGCCTTTGCACCCTCTACATTTCTCTGACTATCGTCGATAAAAATTGTTTTCCCGGGATCGAGGCGGTAACGATCTATCAGAATTTTATAAAACTCCGCTGACGGTTTACGCATCTTTTCTTCGCCACTTACTACTATACCATCAAACAGTTTAAAAAATTGAAATCGCTGCAAGGCATGAGGAAAGGTCTCAGCGCTCCAGTTCGTGAGTGCATACAATTTGTACCCACCCGTTTTTTTCAAGTCTTGCAATACTTCCACCGTTTCATGAATGGCGTCTCCAAGCATTTCCAACCACCGGCCGTAGTAGGCCTTAATCTCCGGCTCCCACTCAGGGTGTTTTGCTATCAATTCTTGCGTTGCTTTGTGAAGCGGATAGCCGGCATCCTGGTTTTCATTCCAGTCAGGAGTTGTTACATTTTGTAAGAACCATTCAACTTCTTCTTCGGTTTTAAAAATCTTTCGATACACGTATCGCGGGTTCCAGTCAATGAGAACG
>Ga0081539_10004117_pt1 | contig 16568 bp, 17 predicted proteins | sample TabmetS4T2R2_FD_71023 | JGI IMG/M metagenome (GOLD analysis project Ga0081539, IMG submission 71023) | Tabebuia heterophylla rhizosphere microbial communities from the University of Puerto Rico - S4T2R2 | ecosystem: Host-associated > Plants > Roots > Rhizosphere ...
GCCGCGTCATGGGCGCCGACGTGCAACTGGTCGATGACGGCTTCGACATCGGCATCCGCAAGAGCTGGCAGGAGGCGATTGACGACGTCAAGGCCAAGGGCGGCAAGCCTTACGCCATCCCGGCCGGCGCCTCGGTGCACAAGTTCGGCGGCCTGGGCTATGTCGGCTTCGCCGAGGAGGTGCGGGAGCAGGAGAAGGAGCTGGGCTTCTCCTTCGACTACATCGTGGTCTGCACGGTCACCGGCTCGACCCATGCCGGCATGGTGGTGGGCTTCGCCAAGGATGGCCGCCAGCGCCGCGTCATCGGCATCGACGCCTCGGGCACGCCGGCGCAGACCAAGGCGCAGGTGCTGGAGATCGCACGCAACACCGCCAAGCTCGTGAAACTCGGCAAGGAGATCGCCGACGACGACGTCGTTCTGCTCGAGGACTACGCCTATCCGGCGTACGGCGTGCCGTCGGAGGAGACCAAGGACGCGATCCGCCTCACCGCCCGCCTCGAAGGCATGATCACCGACCCCGTCTACGAGGGCAAATCCATGCAGGGCACCATCGACCTCGTGAAGAAGGGCTTCTTCGCCAAGGGCTCGAAGGTGCTCTACGCCCATCTCGGCGGCGCGCCGGCCCTCAACGGCTACGGCTACGCGTTCCGCAATGGCTGACCGCCGTGGCCGCCTCCGGGCGAGACGTCTTCAGCCTTTTGCGTACTCCAGGCGGAAGCCGTCGCCCCAGCGCTTGATATGGCCGACCGAGGGCGACGGGAAGTGCATCGTGCAGCACAACGTGTCGGTGTCGCAGTAGCGCTCGAGGAAATTCCGGCGAGTCCGCACAGCCTGGTCGCGGTCGGTGTCGACGCGCATGACCAGGTCGGGATAGCGGGCCTGGATCGGCGAATGGATCAGATCGCCGGTGAACACCGCGGCGTCGAAGCCCCTGCCGGCGCAGACCGCGAAATGATCGGGCGTGTGGCCGGGAGTCGGGCTCAAGCGGATATGGTCGTTGAGCGCATGATCGCTGCTCACCAATTCTGCCCGGTTCGCCTCGATGATCGGCAGCACGCTGTCGGTGATCTGGTCGAGCGGCGTCTTCTGATGGATCTCGCTCCAATAGGTGTACTCTTTTCTCGAGAACAGGTAGCGCGCCTTGGGAAAGGTCGGGACCCAGCGGCCATTCTCCAGCCGCGTGTTCCAGCCGACGTGATCGCCGTGCAGATGCGTGCACATCACGAAATCGATGTCGTCGACCCCGAGGCCGGCAGCCTTCAGCGCCTTCATCCAGTTGGCGTCGGTCTTCTTGTTCCAGGTGGGCCGGTTCGGGAAGTTCTTGTCGTTGCCGATGCAGCTGTCGACCAGGATGTTATGGTGCGGCGTCTTGACGACATACGACTGGAAGCAGAGCACGACATTCCCGCTCGCGCTGTCATAGCCGCCGGGCGCCAGCCAGGACAGGTTCTCGCCGAGGGTTTCCTTCGACAATGTCGGCAGGAAGTCGAGCATGGGCGTGAACCCGCTCTCCTGCTCGACGATCCGGTGGATGGTCATGTCGTTGACGGAAAAGCTCGTGCGCATGGCTCGCGTCTCCTCATCCGTGGGCTAGCCCGACTTGCAGGGCCATCGTAGCCCGGCCTGGAGCCGATGACGAACGGCGCCTTGGGCGGACCTCCGCCTGACAGAAATTCCGGGTTGGTTGTCGCGCGGACTTCAATCAGGATGATCCCCTCGCTCTCCCCGAAGGGGCACCCATGACCGTCACCATCACGCCGCTCACGCCCGTCTTCGCCGGCGAAGTGGCCGCGATCGACCTGCGCCAGGTGCATGACCGCGCCTCGCTGGAGGCGATCCGCGCCGGCATGGACAGGTACGCCGTGCTGGTGTTCCGCGAGCAGGATTTCACCAACCAGGAGCAGCTCGACTTCGCCCAGCGCTTCGACGGCACGCTGCATGCCCGCACCTCCTCCTCGGCGATCGGCAGCAACCGGTTCGGCAACGAGGCGCTGGCCGATGTCTCGAACGTCGACAAGGACGGCAAGATCCGCGACGCGAACAACCGCATGCGCGCCTCCTCGGTCGCCAACCGCCTGTGGCACACCGATGCCTCGTTCGTCGATCCGCCGGGCCGCTATTCGATGCTGTCGGCGCGGGTGGTGCCGCCGGTGCGGGCCGATACCGAGTTCGCCGACATGCGCGCCGCCTACGATGCGCTCGACGAGGAGACCCGCACCTCGATCGAAGGGCTGCGCGTCTTTCATTCCATCGTCTATTCGCGCCACGTGCTGGGCTTCGATTTCAGCAAGGACGAGCAGGAAAAGCTGAAGGGCGCCGTCCATCCGCTGGTGCGCACGATCCCGGGGTCGGGCCGCCGCGCCCTCTATCTCGCCTCGCACGCCGCCCATGTCGTCGACTGGCCGGTGCCGGAGGGCCGCCTGCTGCTGCGCGACCTGATCGACCATGCCACGCAGCGGCAATTCATCTATCGCCACATCTGGCGGCCGCATGATTTCGTGATCTGGGACAATCGCTGCACCATGCATCGTGCCCGGCCGTTCGACGACAAGACCCACCGCCGCGAACTGCGCCGGACCACGTCGCTCGACCTGCCGCTGGCGGGTTCAGCTTGAAGCTCGGCATCGTCTCCGACCTGCATTGCAACATCGATGGTCTCGATCGGGCCCTCGAGACCATGGGTCCGATCGATGCGCTGCTCTGTCTCGGCGACAGCATTTCCGAGTACAGCTTCTCGAACGCGGTGATCGGCCGGCTGCGCCAGCTCGACGCGCTCACGATCCTGGGCAATCACGAGGAAGTCTTCCTCGGGCCGGCGGGCGTGCGGGCGCGGTCCAGGGCGGACATCGACCGGCCGTTGCTCGGCTGGCTCGCCGAGCAGCCGCATCGGCGCGAGCTGCAAATCGACGGCAAGCGCATCCTGATGGTGCACTCCACGCCATGGGAGCCGCGCGGCAGCTACGTGATGCCCACCAGCTCCGAGCTGGAACGCTTCGGCGAGGCCGACGCCGACATCGTGCTCTACGGCCACACGCACCAGCAGGTCGTCCGTCGGGTCGGTCGCGTGCTGGTGATCAATCCCGGCTCGGCCGGTGATGCCCGCGACCCACGCAATGGCCGGCAGCTGAGCTGCGCCGTCCTGGACACGGCGACGGAGGAGGTCGCGGTGCGCGATTTCCCGGCGCTGCCCGGCTCACGGTGAAATGGCACGCGAACGTCGGTGGGCCGTCGCCATCGCCAGCGCAGCGAACGCCTGAAGTGCCGCGGTCAACGCCAGCGCCCAGCTGTAGCCGTCCGGATCCCAGCCGTCCGACGCGGTGCGCGGCCAAAGGTCGAGGATCCAGCCGATCGCCGCCTGGACCAGGAACGCACCGCCCAGCGTCAGCGTGTTCACCGCCGTCGAGACCCGTCCGGTCTGGTCCGGCGGGAACATCTGGCACGTCGCGATATAGCCCACGGGTCCGGCGGTACCGAACACCGCGATCGCCAGCCACAGCACGAGCACGAGCGAGGGCCGGCTCGGCTGCAGCATGAGGCCGACCTGCAACACAACCATGCAGACAAGGCACGCGATCGGAACGAGAAAGGCCGGCAAGCCGGCCGCGTTCGCGCGGCTGGCGGCGCCGCCGGTCAGCATGCTGCCGGCGACCATCGCGAAGGTATAAAGGAACAGCACGCCGGCTCGCGCCGGTCCATCCATGCCGGCCACGTCGCGCAGCCAGGGCCCTGCCCAAAGGCCAAGGTAGGCAAAGTTGAACATCGACAGCGTCGCAACTGCCGGACCGAACCGCCAGAAAGTCCGCGAGGCGAGGATGCGACCGCTCGAGGCAACATCGCTGCGCAGGGTTCGCGCAGGCCCGGCGGCGCGCGGCTTGTCCGGTACCGACAGGAAAATCCACGCCGCCACGCCGAGCGCCAGCAGGCACAGCCCCCAGAAGATGCCGCGCCAGCCCAACGTCGGCAGCATGGCCTGGACGGGCGACGTCGTGAGCGCGCTGCCGAGCGCGCCGATCGCCGTCGCGATGCCGGTCACGTAGGCGACCCGGCTGCGCTCGAACCAATCGGCATGCGCCTTGATCACCGCCATCAGGCCGGCCGAAATCCCGACGCCGAGGACGATGCGTGCCGCGGCGAGCCCGGCGAAACCCGGCGACAGCGCGAACATCGCGAAGCCCAGCGCCGCGAGCAGCATCAGCGCGGTCTGCACGCGTCGTGGACCGAACGCATCGAGCGCGACGCCGAGCGGCAGTTGCGCCGCCGCATAGGCAGCGAACAGGCAGGCTGCCAGCACGCCGAGCTCGACGGCCGACAGGCCGAGCTCCACGGCGAGCACGGGGCCGACGATCGCCATCACCGTCCGCGCCGACTGGTTCAGGGCGTTTGCCGCGGCCAGCGGAAAGGTGACCTGGACCAGCATGCGGGAGAACACTGTCAGGCGAGCCTCGACAGCACGCCGTCACGAAAACGATGCATGTTGTCGATCGTGCCCTGCAGGGTCTGCCCCTCGCCATAGCCGAACAGCCGCACATCGACCGAGCTGACGCCGAGACCTTTCAGCCGCCTGATGTCGCCGACCCAGTCGGCGTCGCTGCCCGTGAACAGTTCGGCCTCGCCCTCGATGGTCCCGCGGGGGCGCACGCCCGGACCGGTGAGAACCCGATACGCCAGTGCGATCTCCCGGGGATCGCGGCCGCCGCGCGTGCAGAACCCGTGGAAACGCTCCAGCCCCTGCTTGAAGGTCGAAACCGTGTTCATCGGGTGCTGGGGGTTCGTACCGACCGGATACCAGCCGTGAGCGTAGCGGACGGTGCGACGCAGCGCCGGCGCACTTTCCCCGCCCACCCAGATCGGGATCGGCTTCTGCACCGGCTTGGGCGTGAAGACCACGTCGTCGAAGCTTACATACTTGCCGTCGAATTTCGGCGCCTCGGCGGACCACAGTTCCCGGCACGCCGCCATCCATTCATCGGTGACGTTGCCGCGATCGTCGAACGGCGCGGCGCCGATGGCCTCGAACTCCTCGCGGCACCAGCCGACACCGATGCCCAAGGTCAGACGGCCCTTGGAGAGAAAGTCGATGGTGGACAGCACCTTGGCGGTGAGCACGGCCGGACGGTGCGGCACCACCATGACGGAAAGGACGAAGCGCAGCTTCTTCGTCAGCGCGGCGATATAGGCCGCGGTCGTCAGCTGCTCGAGCCACGCGGCCGAGGCGCCCGCCGGAAACTCGCCAGTTCCGGTATAGGGATATTTCGACTGCAGATTGCTCGGCACCATGATGTGGTCGCTGATCGTGACGTAGTCGAAGCCCAGCGCCTCCCCTTCCGTGACGATCCGGACCAGGCTGTCCGGTTCGATCAGCGGACCCGTGGTGGGCACATTGAAGCCGATCTGCATGACGTTCTCCTCCCGAGGGCGAAAGCCGGCGCCAATGTAGTAGTATTTGCCGGTGAGTTCCTGAGCGGAAAGGATTGACCTCGTGACCCTCACCCTCGCGGATGCCAATCGCGTGATCGCCGGTGCCATCGAGAAGGCAAACCAGATCGGCGCCAAGATGAATATCGCCGTGTGCGATGCCGGCGGACGGCTTTTAGCCTTTCAGCGCATGGATGGCGCCATGTGGGCCGGTTCGTTCGGCAGCCAGGGCAAGGCCATGGCCTCGGCCGCCTTCGGACGCCCGAGCGGCGATCTGACGCCACGGGCCGAGCATCCGACCTTGCGCGGCATCGCGGCGGCCGAAGGCAACCACATGTTCTATGGCCAGGGCGCCGTGCCGATCTTCCGCCAGGGTGTCCTGATCGGCGCCTGCGGCGTCGGCGGCGGGACCGCCCAGGAAGACGAGGATTGCGCCCGCGCCGGGGTTGAAAAGCTCTGATCGCTACTGCGCCGCGCTGCGCATGGGCACATGCGATTTCAGGAACGTACGGACGCGGTTGATCGTGCGTGCCTTGAGTTCAGGCGGCTCGCGCCACGGGAAGACCGTGATCTCGGCGTTGGGCGCCAGCGACGCGACGTCGATAGAGGTCGGCAACGGATGCGACGGCGTGTCGTCCGGCAAGACCAGCATCGGCGTCCGGCAATTTGCGATGAAATCGCGCGGCACGCTGTAGAGGAAATCGGGCTGCGCCCGCCACAGGCTGTGGAAGTACTTCTCGATCGTCTCCGTCGACACCTCGGGGCGTCGCTTCTGGAAATCCGGGAGCCAGTTCTGCTGGCTGTGCCGGACCATGACCTCGGGGTCTTCCGGCCGATGACCCACGGTCTGGCAGAACACGGCCGCCACGACGCGTTGCGGCGCCCGCTGCAGCAGCTTGCCGGCGAAGCAGCCGCCGATGCAGTAGCCCATGAAGAGGAATTCCTGGATCCCGAGATGGTCCATCAGCCCGAGCTGGTCGTCGGCGAAGGCGTCCCACGCGTTCTCGACCGGCACTGGACCCACCGACTCGCCGCCATTGGCATTGCGCTGGTCCATGGTGATGCAGCGGAAGTCGCGGCTGAACTCTTCCATCGCATTGATGACGGCGGTCTGCCAGTTGCTGACGCGCGAATTCAATCCGCCGCCAGGGACGACCAGCAACGGGAAGCCGGAACCGGTCTCCTCGTAACGGATGCGAACGTCACCCTTTTGATAGAACGGCATGGAACACCCACGTTCTGGTTATGGAATCGGATAGCCCTTCCAGAGCCACTCGAGCGCGTGCGGTAGTGTCTGGCCCACCGTCGGGCGGTCGACGTGCTTGGAGTTGCGCGCGAACACGAACTGGTAATGGTAACCCTTGTCGGCCAATACCTTGGCCATCAGCTCGGCCGCCAACACCCAATCGTGCATGCCATCGGCCATGACCGGGTTGGGATAGAAGAGATCCTGATCGCCGACGGCGAACCAGAAACGAATCGGCTTGGCGGGCGCACTTGGGATCAACGGCGCGGCGGCCGGCTCACCGGGCGTGATGGCGTTGCCGGGATTCTTGACGTGGAGGTTGGGTCCGGCCGGCCCCGTCCACGGGCTGTGATACTCCCAGGCGCCGCCGCGCAGCGCCGGGTCATACGGCCACTGCTGGTTCACCATGGTCGGCGAATAGGCCAATACCCGGCGATAGAGCTCGGGATGGAACCACGCCATGGTGAAAGCCGCAGCACCACTCGAGCTCAGGCCCAGGGTCGCGCGGCCGTCGGGATTCCTTGTCAGCTTCACGCCCGCGTTCTTCTCCACGAGCGGCAGCACCTCGCGCTCGACGAACTGCGTGTAGACGCCGTTCACCGCGTCGTATTCCTTGCCGCGCTGGCTGCCCTGGGCGTCCTGCCCGCCATTGCCGATCTGGATGGCGACGATCGGCGGGATGCGTTTCTGCGCGATCAGGTTATCGAGGATGGCGGAGAGATCCTTGTAGGCCGTCGAGCCGCCGTCGCCCAGCACGATGAACGGCATCTCGGTGCCGCGCACGTGAGCCGCCGGCACATACACTGCAATGGGACGCGTCCAGGTGCCGGGATGGCTGGTGGTCACGATCATGCTGGACTTGTCGCCCGGCGCGGTCTGCGTGCGCATGATCGAGCCATTGCCGCAGCCTGCGGGCGTGTCGTCGCGGATGAGCCCGGGGTTGTAGATGACACTCTCCTTCGACGACATGTCGAAGGCGACGGTCGTGCCTTTTGGCACGCCGTCCTTGGCCACCGTCTCGGGTGCGGGATTGTGCGTCGGGCCGATGAGGTAATTACCCTCCGCGCCTGCCGGCGGCAGCGTGCCGTCGGGCAGCTCGACCTTCTTCACATAATGCGGGCTCCTGGGATCGCGCGTCGGCGGCTGGGTGCTGAAGTCGAGGCCCGTCGTGTCGATGAAGAAGGGCGCCGCCTTGTCCTTGTCGTTGGCGCCGGGTGGAACGACGAAGTTCTGCGTCACACAGACCGGCTGCGCCATCGCTGCCGGGCTGCCCCATACGGCTGCAAGCATGGTGGCCGCGACGACCGCCCGCGTGTGGTTCATCTGCATTCTCCCGGAAGTCGGCAGGTCTTGGTGGCCCGCCTGGAGAAAACAGTGTCCGGTAAACTGCGACCGGTCAAGCGACAGACCTTTCCTTTGCCTCGCCGTTGAAGGCACACTCCGTCGGGGGAGTACGATGTCCCAAACAGATCCTGCGATCGTCGTGATCGGCGCCGGTGTCGTCGGCCTCTCCACCGCCCTCTACCTTCGGCGCTCGGGCCGCGATGTGATGGTGATCGATCCGCTGCCGCCGCCGGGCGGTGCGTCGTTCGGCAATGCCGGCATGATCAGCGCCGATACTTCGGTGCCCATCGCGTTGCCCGGCATGCTGCGCAAGGTGCCGTCGTGGCTGACCGATCCGCTGGGACCGCTCGCCGTGCGGCCCTCCTATTTTCCCAAGGCGCTGCCGTGGCTGCTGAAATGGATCGCGGCCGGCCGCATGCCGCGCGTTCTCGCGATCTCCGACGCCATGCGGGCGCTGCACAAGGACGCTTTCGCCTGCTGGAAGGAGTTGCTCGGGCCGGAGAATTTCGCCGATCTGGTGCGCCCGGTCGGCCAGGTCCATGTCTGGGAGGCCGACGGCGAATCGGAGAGTGCAGCGCTCGAGCGCAAGTTGCGCGAGCGCCAGCGCATTCCGAGCCAGACGCTGGGCTTCGATGACCTGCGGCAGATGTTTCCCGGCATCTCGCCGGCCGTGCGTCGCGGCGTGCTGGTGCCCGGCAATGGCTACACCGTGAGCCCGCAGCGGATCGTGCAGACGCTGCATCGGCTGTTCCTGGAGGCAGGCGGGCGCCTGGCGCCCGAGAACGCCATGAAGATCCTGCCGCGCGAGGACGGCGGCTATGACGTCATGACCAATGTCGGCTTCCATCGCGCGCAAAGGATCGTCGTCGCGGCCGGCGCGCGCTCGGTGCGCCTGCTCGAGCCGCTCGGCATCCGCGTGCCGCTCGAGGCCGAGCGCGGCTACCATGTCATGCTGCCGACGCCCGACGTGTCGCTGACCACGACCATATCGAACAAGAGCCGGTCGTTCGGCGTCACGCCGATGGAGCACGGGCTGAGAGTGGCGGGCACGGTCGAGATTGCAGGCCTCGAGGCGGCGCCCGATGAGCGCCGCGCCAAGGCCCTGCTGGCCAATGTCCGCACGATGTTCCCCGAGGTGAACACCGACGGCCACCGCTTCTGGATGGGCTTCCGTCCGTCGACACCCGACAGCCTGCCCATGCTGGGCGAGGCTACGGGCCGGCCGGGCCTGTTCCTCGCAGTCGGCCACGGCCACTTCGGCATGACGGGCGGACCGCCCAGCGGACGCCTGATCTCGCAGCTGATCAATGGCCTGCCGACGGCCATCGATGCCGCGGCCTACGCGCCGCAACGCTTCGCCTGATGCTCGTTATCCCCGCTTGTCGGAAACCACCACGCCTTCCTTCAGCACGAGCTTGAGCTGACGCACGTTCTGGATGTCTTCCAGCGGATTGCCGCCCACCACGATCAGGTCGGCCAGCTTGCCGACCTCGATCGTGCCAAGCTCGTCGCCCACGCCGCAGACCGCGGCGCCATGTCGGGTCGCCGCGACAAGCGCCTGCCACGGTGTCGCGCCATCGCGGACCCACAGTCCCAGCTCGAGCAGTGCGGCATCCTTGAGCGGCCGGATGTCCGAACCCAATGCCATCTTGACGCCGGCCCTGAGAGCCTTCGCGAATCCCTCACGATGAACGTCCGACGCTGCATCGGCCCGGCAACACAACGCATGCGCCATGTTGCGCTGCCTGACCCAGCGCTGCTCCCAATCGTTGTTCGCCTGGTCGGGCGTGAGGTGGCTGATCGCGAGCGTCGGCACGTACCAGGTGCCATGTTTCAGGAACAGCTCGATGCATTCGTCGTCGAGGATGTAGCCGTGCTCCACGCTGTGTGCCCCCAGGCGGATGGCGTTCTTGACCGCTTCGGGGTTGGTCGCGTGGGCCATCACCTTGAATTCGCGCAGGTGACAGATCTCGAAGGCTGCCTTCAGTTCGTCCTGCAGCAGGAACGAGTGCCGGTGGAGATCCCAGGCCGGCCCCAGGATGCCTCCCGACAGGTTCAGCTTGATGTGATCGACGCCATTCTTGATCTGCTCGCGGATCGCCTTGACGAAGCCATAAGGCCCGTCGCATTCGAGCGCGTGTCCGGAGGTCAGGAAGTGGCCGGCGGTCGTCGTGAGGAAATCGCCTGAGGCGAACAGGCGCGGCCCGACATACTGGCCCGAGTCGAAGGCCCGCTTCCAGGCGACGTCCATGTAGTGGTGCGCGCCGGCGCAGCGCAGGCCGGTGATGCCGGACTCGGTAAGGGCCGCCATCAGTCGGTGGCCGAACAGCGCGACCTGATCGGCGAGCGGCATTTCGTGTGGAAGGAAGTAGTCGGGATGGATGTGGACGTCCCACAGTCCGGGCATCAGGTAGGCGCCGCGGAGGTCGATCTCGGTGCCGCCGCCGGCCTCGGGCGCGCTGCCGTCGGTGCGGATCTCGGCAATGCGTCCGTTCTCGATCAGCACCGCCGCCCCTTCGACCGCCCTGGGCTGAACGCAGTCGATCAGCGTGGCATTCGTGAGCAGCGTCCGCATCGGCTGATCTACTCGCGTTCGTCGTTCGCAAGCGCCTCGATCGCTTCCCGGCTCAGCTCTTTCATCCCGGTCTGCAGATCCGCGACAGTGACCCCCTTGGCCTCCTTCAGGTCGTTCAGCGCGTCGAGGACTGCATCGGCCGTGTCGCATCCGATGTCGGCCCTTCCCGGAACGTGGATCACGAATCGCGTCTTTGGCGGCATGTCTCTCTCCTGTGTCATGGCCACTCTACGCTCGGGACGAACGGCGCCCTAGTCGAACCTCAGCCGAGCGCGCCCGAAGCGAGCTTAGGCCGAGCGAACACGCCCTTGGCGGGAGCCCGAAGCAGGCGCGCTGCCCATACGGGCCGCGACAGTGTCGGGGCGAGTCCAGGCCAGGTATTCAGCCGCGAAGTCCGGCGGCAAGACCTCGACCATCGTATCGTTCTCGACCCAGACCTCGATCACGTGGAACGGCCCACGACTACAGGTCACACAATGCCAGCCGGCACGCTCGGCGATCTGTTTCACCTTGCCGGCGTCGGTCGCGACGCTGAGCGCGAAGTGCGTGGCGCCGAAGCCGCGCCCCTCCCGGGGCTTCCTGACGAAGCTGCCGCCTTCCTCGCCGGCAGGCTGCAACTCCGTCCCGGCGGGATAGACCTCGACGCCGGAGCCGTGGTCGTCGAGTTGCAGCGCGAAGAAGCTGCCGGGATTGGGCGGGAACGGCACCGCCTTGCCGCCCATGATCTCCGCCAGCACCTCGGCGGAGTGCTTCGGGTCTCGCGCGGCGATCGACAGGTGATGGATCATGGTGTCCTCCTAATCAGTCAGTCTTCGTGGCACGGATAGTAGACGCAGGAGATCGCCTCGATAAGATCGAACTGGACGATTTGGCCACGACATCGAACGAAGGAGACGTCATGGCGATGCGCATTCTCTGGCCGAACCTGCCCGCCCGGCTGGTACCGGTCGCGACCGAAGCGGTCGGCTCCGGGTTCGAGTTGGAATTCCGCGAAAAATTCGAGGACGTCAGCGACGAGCAATGGGCGAAGGCGGACGCAGTCGTCGGCGGTTGCCCTCCGCCATACATCGACAAGCTGAAGGCCTGCCGCATCTTCGTGAAGTATGGCGTCGGCTATGACGACGTCGACATCGAGCGTTTCGGCAAACTGGGCATACCGGTCTGCAATGTGCCCGACTACGGCACGCGGGAGGTCGCCGACCACGCGATCGCCCTGATGATGACCCTCGCGAAGAGCGTCGCCTATCACGATTCGGAATTGCGCGCGGACCTGAAGGGTAATTGGCGCCCACAGCATAATCCGTTCGGACGCCGCCTGTCGGTATGTACATTCGGGGTCGTCGGCATGGGCCGGATCGGCACCGCGGCAGCGCTCCGCGCCAAGGCCTTCGACATGGACGTGGTGTTCTACGACCCCTACCAACCGAACGGCTACCAGTTCGCGGTCGGCGTACGCCGCGCCGACTCGCTCGCCGAACTGATGGGCCAATGCGACTTCGTCAGCATCCACACGCCGCTGACGGCCGAGACGCGCGGCCTGATCGGCGCCAAGGCATTCGCCACCGCCAAACGGGGCATGATCCTCATCAACACCGCGCGCGGCCCGGTGGTGGACATCGACGCGCTGCACGACGCCATGAAGGACGGCACGGTGCAGGCGGCCGGCCTCGACGTGCTGCCGGAGGAGCCGGCGAACGCGCAACGGCGCCTGATCGCGGCCTGGCAGAAGAACGAGGACTGGATCCGCCACCGCCTGCTGCTGACGCCGCATTCGGCGTTTTACACGCCCGAGAGCTTCCGCGATAACCGGGGCTTCGCGGCCCGCACCGCAGCGCGCTTCCTGCGCGACGGACGGCTGGAGAACTGTGTCAACAAGCAATTCCTGATCCCGAAGGTGTGAGGCGGATATGGCGCGCTTCGACAACAAGGTAGTGCTTGTGAGCGGCGGGGCGCGCGGCCAAGGTGCCGCGGAGGCCCGCCTGCTGGTAGCGCAGGGTGCGAAGGTCGTCATCGGCGACCTTCTGGACAATCAGGGCCAAGCACTGGCTGTCGAGCTCGGGCCGGCTGCGTCCTTCGTCCGGCACGATGTGACCTCGCAAGCCGATTGGACCCGCGCCGTCGAAGCCGCCCAGAAGCTCGGCGGCTTGCACGGCTTGGTCAACAACGCCGGAATCTACCAGCCGGCCGCGCTGATGGAGACCGACGACGCGCTCTGGCAGCGCCACATCGAGATCAATCAGTACGGCTGCTTCCTCGGCATGAAGGCGGTAGTGCCGGCGATGGAGCGCTCGGGCGGAGGGTCCATCGTGAATATTTCGTCAGTCGCCGGGCTCAAGGGCTCGCCCGGGTCCTTCGCCTATGCCGCGACCAAATGGGCGCTGCGGGGCATGACCAAGTCGGCCGCTATCGACCTCGCCGGCCGCAAAATCCGGGTGAACTCGGTTCATCCCGGTCCAATCGATACCGATATGATCGCGTTTCGCACGCCCGAGCAGCGCGAGGAGCGGATGAAGCAGGTGCCGATGCACCGTCACGGGACGCCGGAGGAGGTTGCGCAGCTGGTGGCATTCCTGCTCTCCGATGAGAGCAGCTACATCACCGGAGCGGAGATCGCCATCGACGGCGCTTCATCGGCCTAGCCCTCCAGTGATGGGCCGCCACGTGCCCGTTGCGGCCACTTTCGGCATACGCCGAGCAAGCTGGACGTCGCAGACTCTAGCCGAGCGCACCGGCAGTGTTACAATTGGCTTGGCCGCAGATTGCCCGTGTACGCGCCCGTGTGGAGGTTGACAGGTAGATGGATGACAAGAAGCCGATGCCGGAGGCCATTGCGAGCGAAGAGGTCCGGGATTTCATTCGCGAAATGGTCCAGGCCGACCTCGCCAGCGGCCGAGCGCAAGGCGTAGTTACTCGCTTTCCACCAGAGCCCAACGGCTATCTGCATCTCGGCCACGCCAAGTCAATCTGCTTGAATTTCGGTCTGGCGGACGAATACGGCGGCCGCTGCCACCTTCGCTTCGACGATACCAATCCCGTGAAGGAGGAGCAGGAATACATCGACGCCATCAAGCGGGACGTACACTGGCTGGGCTTCGACTGGGGCGAGCATCTCTACCATGCGTCGGACTATTTCCAGACGTTGTACGACTGGGCCGAGCACCTCATTCGCGCCGGCCTCGCCTATGTCGACGACACGCCGCCCGACGAGATGCGGGCGATGCGCGGCACGCTGACCGAACCGGGCCGTGCTTCGGCCGATCGCGACCGCTCGGTGGAAACGAATCTCAGCCTGTTTCGCGATATGCGCGCCGGCAAGTTTCCGAACGGCGCCTGCGTGCTGCGCGCAAAGATCGACCTTGCTTCCGGCAACATGAACCTGCGCGATCCCGTCCTGTATCGCATCCTGCACGCGCCTCACCCGCGCACCGGGACGCAGTGGTGTATCTACCCGACCTACGATTTCGCGCATGGCCAGTCCGACGCCATAGAGCATGTCACGCACTCGCTCTGCACCCTGGAATTCGAGGACCATCGTCCCCTCTACGACTGGTTCCTCGACCACCTGCCGGTCCCGTCGCGGCCCCGCCAGACCGAATTCGCCCGCCTCAATATCGGCTACACCGTCCTTTCCAAGCGCTACCTGACGGATCTGGTCCGGCGCGGCATCGTGAGTGGCTGGGACGATCCGCGCATGCCGACCCTGGCCGGCCTGCGCCGCCGCGGCGTGCCACCGGAGGCGATCCGCGACTTCGTTCGGCGCATCGGCATGTCCAAAGCCAACAGCGTCGTCGATCTCGCCATGTTCGATCACGCGATCCGCGACCGTCTCAACCAAGTCGCCCAGCGGCGCATGGCGGTCCTGCGGCCGCTCAAGCTCGTAATCGAGAATTTTCCCGAGAACCACGTCGAGGCGCTGGAAGCCGTCAATCATCCGGGGGACCCGGGTGCCGGCACGCGCACCCTGCGCTTTGGCAGAGAGGTTTTCATCGAGCGTGACGACTTCATGGAGAACCCGCCGAACAAATTCTTCCGGCTGGCGGTGGGACGAGAGGTGAGGTTGCGCTATGCCTATCTCGTCACCTGCCGCCAGGTGGTGAAGGATGCGGACGGCAACGTGGTGGAACTGCGTTGCACCTACGATCCAGCCAGCCGCGGCGGCAATGCTCCAGACGGTCGAAAGGTAAAGGCCACCCTGCACTGGGTATCCGCCCGGCACGCACTCCCCGCCGAAGTCCGATTGTACGGCACTCTTTTCAATCGCCCCGACCCAGGAACCGATGGCGATCTGGACGCCGATCTGAATCCAGGCTCGCTCGAAGTCCTGTCGGGCGCGCTGCTGGAACCCTCGTTGGCGGAGATGCCCGCGGGCGAAGCCGTGCAATTCGAGCGGCAGGGCTATTTCTGCCCGGACTCGACGAGCCGCTCGGACGCCCTGTTGTTCAACCGCACGATCGAGCTGCGCGACACCTGGGCAAAGTTACAGGTCGGTGGGTGATTCTTCCTGTTTTGACGGAGGGCATCGTGGCAAAACGAATCGTGCAGAGCCCGCAGGCGATGAAGGCGCTGGTCGGTCAGGAGCTAGGGGTCAGCGACTGGCTGGTAATGACACAGGAACGCATCAACACCTTCGCCGAAGCAAGCGGCGACCATCAATGGATTCATGTCGATGTCGAGCGCTGCAAAACGGACATGCCGGATGGGAAGACCATCGCACACGGTAATCTTACCCTGGCCGTGATCGCTACCTTTAGCCGGGATGTACTCAAGATCGACAATGTGCGGAACGGCATAAACTACGGCTCGAACAAAGTGCGTTTCACCAACCCGGTGCAAGTTGGTGCGCGAATCCGCGGCCGCCAGAAGCTCCTCGCCGCCGACGACATGCCAAACGGCGGCATTCGCATGACATACCAATGGACCGTCGAGATCGAGGGCAAGGAGCGTCCGGCCTGTGTTGCCGAGACCATGAGCATCGCCTACGCCAAGACATGAGCGACCGCGCTATGCGTCGCCGCAGCCTCGGGCTTGCCTACTTGATCGCCAGCAGCTCGACGTCGAAAATCAGCGTGGCGTTGGGCGGAATGACACCGCCTGCGCCGCGCTCTCCATAGCCGAGCTGCGGCGGAATGATCAGCGTTCGCTTGCCGCCAACCTTCATGGTGGCGACGCCCTCATCCCAGCCGGCGATGACGCGCTTCGTGCCGATGGGAAACTCGAAGGGCGACCCGCGGTCGACGGAAGAATCGAATATTCGGCCTTTCTCACCCCCTTCGGAGAGCCAGCCGGTGTAGTGCATGACACAAGTCTGACCGCTTTTTGGACTGGCGCCCGTTCCGACGGTCCTGTCGATGATCTTGAGGCCGGTCTCAGTCGTCACGGCTTTTCCTTGCGTTTGCGCGGCGGCCGGGCAGGCGGCGGCGAGAGTTGTGACTGCGATCATGACACGGCGGGTCACTTGCATGTGGCGATATCCTCCCTGCCGATGAAGCGCTCGAGGCCTGACGCCAGCGCGTCGGCTGCCACGGCGCAAAAGAATTCGGAAACGGCCGTCCTTCGCTAAGGCTTCGGAGGGCATCCTGCTTCGCGCTGACACGTCGCAGGACAAGTCCTGCGAAGCGCGTCAGCGCGAAGCAGGATGGTGCCCAGGGGCGGGATCGAACCACCGACACTGCGATTTTCAGTCGCATGCTCTACCAACTGAGCTACCTGGGCGCGCCGTTTCGGTTGGCGGCGGGCTGTATAGGACCTGTCAGCTTCCCTGTCCAGTTGGTCCGCGGCCGCTGCCGGGCTCGTCTTCGCCCGGCCCTTCGTCGGTCGCGACTCGATAGCCCTCCTTCAGCCAGCGGCCGAGATCGATGTCGGCGCAGCGCTTGGAGCAGAACGGCCGGTAGTTCGTCGCGCCGGGCTTTCCGCAGATCGGACAGTTGGCGGCCATGCGCACGGCGCGCAGCGGGGGCGTGGTCGGTCGGTCAGTCATCGGCCTTTT
>Ga0081539_10004118_pt1 | contig 16567 bp, 12 predicted proteins | sample TabmetS4T2R2_FD_71023 | JGI IMG/M metagenome (GOLD analysis project Ga0081539, IMG submission 71023) | Tabebuia heterophylla rhizosphere microbial communities from the University of Puerto Rico - S4T2R2 | ecosystem: Host-associated > Plants > Roots > Rhizosphere ...
ACGCGCGGTTTAAAAACCCATGTCACATTTTCCGAGGAGTCATCCGACCATCAAGATCAGAAGCCCAGTTTGAGACCGAACTGGAGGATGCGTGGATCGCGTGCGCTGTTCACGCGACCGAACGATCCGGACCCAAAGGTCGTATCGATGCCGTTAAAGCTGGCATGGTTGAAGATGTTGAAGAACTCCGCCCGGAACTGCAGGTTCACCGTTTCGGTGATACGGTTATTCTTAAAGAAAGACATGTCCCACTTGTGGGTTCCGGGTTCGCGGATAATGTTGCGTCCGGCACTGCCAAAGAAACCGGGCGCCGGTTCAGCGAAGGCCGCCGTGTTGAACCACTTCTCGACGGTTCGAGGTCCCTCAATCTGATTGCCGACCAGATCAGGCCTGGTGGCCAGGCCGTTGCGACCGGTGGAGATGAGCGGCGAGGCCGTTGGTCCGCTGGACACGGTCGTGATTCCTGAGATCTCCCAGCCGCCGAGGACTCGACCAACGACATCTTTGCGCCCCTTGAAGAATGGGAGTTCGTAGATGTAGTTGATCACCAGATTGTGCGTGCGGTCAAATCCGAGCAGTCCGCGTTCGGCTCTCATGTTGTAGGAATCCTGCGGCAAGGCATTGACGCTTCGGCCGCCGCTATCGAACACATCCCCAATGGCGCGTGAGAAGGTGTATGCGACCTGGAACTTCAATCCGTCAGAGAACCGCCGGTCAAAATTCACTTGCAGCGAATGGTAAGTCGAGGAACCGGTGTTTTCCGACTGACGAATCTGGGACCAGCCGACAAACGGCCGCAACGCCTCAACCGAGATCGTGTTGGAATTCAGGCGCGGATCGAAATCGAACCGGCCCGTACGGAGCGGCTGATTGATGTTGCGGGCGTGATCCAGGTGCGTCCCGCGCGAGCCAACGTAAGCGATCTCGAGACCGGTGTTCTTGAACAGTTCGCGCTGGATACCCAGGCTGTATGTTTGCGCCATCGGAACCTTGTACTCGAAGTCATAGCTGAAGAGCGAAACTGGTATCGGCGGAGCCGCCGCGCCACCACCGGGATTGTTCAGCGGAGGATTGGTAATGTTCACCGTCTTTGCAAAGGGCGGGTTGTTGACGAAATCGTAGATGTCATTGCCCTCGACCCGGTAGTAACCAATACCGTAGCCGCCTCGGATGACCGTCTTGCCGTCTCCCTGCGGATCCCACGCAAAGCCAAACCGCGGGGCGAACGTGTTCCAGTAATTCTTCACCATCCCGTTCGGGATGCCCTGGCCGGCCTGCACAATCCCGTTGCCCAGGATATCGCCAGAGCCCGGAACGATCGTGCCGTCCGGGTTGACTCGAGGCGCCCGGCTGGCGCTCCACCGTTCAGGGACAAAAGTAGTGACCGAATTATCTCTTTCGAAGATATGCGGGATGCCAAACCACCGCAAGCCCCAATTCACCGTCAATCGCTGCGAGACTTTCCAGTCGTCCTGGAAGAACGCCTCGATTTGGTGGTATCGGTAGCGCCCGGTGCGCTGGACATCCAACTCGGAGTACGAATTGGGCAGGCCGAGCAGGAAATCCGCGATAGCGTTCCTGGTGAACGATCCACTGAAAGTGAAATTCCCCTGAGTAGGACCGAAAGCATCCTGGTCTTTGATCTGCCACTGGTACTGACCGCCTACCTTCAAGCTGTGGGCGCCCACGATATGCCCAAACGTGTCAGACCACGTGTACACCTGATTCTTGTTCTTCCAGGGCCACGAACCGGTGTTGATGTCACCCCAGCCTTGGTCGAAGTCGAGATTGGGGATGCGATTCGCCCGGTTTTCGGAAAAGATCTCGGCGATATTCAGTCCCGAAGGCCGCGCGGTGGCTCCATTCAAGGAAATGGCGATCTTATTCGCCGCCACGTTGAAGTTGAATTCGTTGAGCGTCTTGGGACTGATGGCGTGGGTCAACTTGGTGATCAGATTCTTCCCAGGGCTTGCAATCGTCGCGTTCACCGTGGGAAAAGCAGATCCCGTCCACAGCGTCGTCACCGGCGTGTCATCGAAGGTGTCCTGAATATAGCGAACCATGAGATTGACTCGCTCATTGAAGTAATGGTCGCCGCGAATCAGCTCCTGACGGAAGTTGGTCGGCACGCTGGGCGAAGCAACATAATTGAGCGCCTGCCCGCCGCGATTGGGCAATGGAATGACTGCATCCAAGAGGGCTTTAGCACTGGAATTGATACGACCCGCCGGGATGATGTTCCCTGTGAACGGCTGGTTCGTCGTCGGGTCGATGATCTGGACGCTGCTGCTCGTAAAAGGATTGCTGGGATTGAGTAGCTCGCTGAAATCACCGCGACGCATGGCCTCCGTCGGAGCTTGCGCTTGGACGGTGGTCCCACGACGAATGCGCCGCCACTCCTGAGACCAGAAGAAGAAGTCTTTGTCTTTGGCCGTATTGTATTTGCCGGGGATGAAGAAAGGCCCGCCCAAAGTGTAACCAAAGTTGTTATATCGCAGCGGCGCGCGCGTGGGCGCGAAGAAATTCCGAGCATCAAACACGTCATTGCGGGCAAACTCGTAGGCGCTGCCATGAAACTCCTTCGAGCCTGATCGCGTGACCGCCAGCACGTTGGCCCCACCGGTAGTGCCATATTCCGCGCTATAGTTTGAGCTGAGGATTCTGAACTCCCCGATGGCCTCCATCGCCGGGTACGTGCTCAATGAATTTTGGTTGCCGACATCGGTATTCTGCGCACCATCGACGAGCCAGCCGCTATACCCTTGACCCAGGCCGTTAAAGGCTACCCCCTTGCTACCGGTGACGCCAACGCCGATTTGATCGGCCCGGCTGGTGGAGGATGCTCCAGGAACCAATTGCGCCAGTTGGACGAAGTTGCGCCCGTTGACGGCTAACTCCGTGACCTGACTGCCGGAGATGAAGTAATTGATCGCCCCCGTCTCCGTTTGAATCACTGGCTGCCCGCCTAAAATGGTCACTTCCTCTGTGACCTGGCCAACTTCCATCACGATGTCAAGGCTCAACCGGTCAGCCACATTCAGCTTGATTCCCTTGTGGGCAGACCGCTTGAAGCCCGATATTTCTACGGTGATGTCATAAACGCCAATGGGAAGCGACTCCGCGACAAAGCGACCATTGTCGTCAGCGATGACTTCCCGTATTAACCCCGTTCCCACATTGGTGATTTTTACAGCGCCCCGGGGGACAACAGATCCTGTTGCTTCCCTCACAGTGCCAACAATGGCGCCTGTATCTTGCGCATATCCGACACCACAACCGAGCAGCAGGAGCAAGACAGCTAATGAGAAAATTTTCGATCCTTTTACAGACATTGCTGATCACCTCCATGTGAAGTGAACTCCTCTGAGTCTCTCTTCACTCTAGGCGGAGCGCAATGGACTGAGTTGCGCTCCGCAGTCAACTTCTCAGTATTGGATAGCTCCTACAGAAAGCGCGGAGCGACAAAGGGGTGAGAAAAGCTGATCAGTGAAACTGCCACGGCATGACTCAACACCACGATTTCATCGCAGTCTATTTGGTAATTGTTTACGACGAGAAAGCTATTGAAGGTAACCATCATTTATACCTCCAGCCACCGGGTGTGGAAACTGAAATCATTCCCGTGCTGCCATTTGATTGGTAGCGACCCAAGCGCCGACGACGCCATACTATATTGGCCGAACATACCCCTGGCAATATCGCCGCAATCGCTGATGATGTTCACTCATCGAACAATGCGGCAACACCGCTTCACTGAGCCCATTTGTCAGCTAGCCTGAAGGAGCCTTTGGTTAAAATCTTATTTGCTCTTTTGCGATAAATCTACAAACTATTTTGTTCATTTACCACTAAAACGAGCAGGAGTCAAGCACATTCTATTCAATGGGATGGAGATCATGGTCGAGAAAGCATTTAAGTTTCGAGGCGAGACCACGGCGGAATGATCATCAGTTCTAAAGGAGTCGTCGGGCGCTGAAATGGTGTGACCGCTGAGGCGAGGCCAGCGGTCACAGATGCCAAAGGACAGAATTGCTTCCCGCATGTCAAAGGTTCTCGTTCTTTACAGTATTTATAGTGAGCGAAAGTTTTGGCGAAGGCCGAGATTGGCACAAGTGGTGGCTTTTATTTCAAGTGGCGGCGATGAAATTTTTGCTTGAACTCGGCGTCCCACTTGCTTAGGATGTGCCCAGTCGCTCCGACATACACTCAGCAGTATCAGCGTAATAATCGAGCGATTAATCATGCGAATCCGCACTTTCCATCAGTCCGGCTGCCTACGATAACAGCGTGCGACGACATCTTAGTTGTCCATCGTACGTCAAGCAAAGCTTACAAAACAGCCAATCAAACATTGGGAGTCAAGAAATGAAAAATCACTTCAATCGTCTCAGCTCACTCTTCAGCCTGATACTGGCGATTCTGTTGGTTTGCGCCTCTTCAAATTATGGACAGGCAGGTCATGCCGGTCGCGCAACCAGGCCATTTGCCGCAGTCCGGTCCGGTGGCGAGCCGGCGCAAGAAGAGAACAGCAAGAAAGAACATAAGGAGAAAGAGAAGGACAGGGAGAAGGAGAAGGAGAAGGAGAAGGAGAAGGAGAAAGATAAGAAGGGCATCTTCAGCAAGGCCAAGGATGCGGTCTCCGGCAATAAAAATGCTGATGACGAAAAGGTCGAGCTGGAATACCGCAAGCTGCTCGAAACCGCCCAGCGCAAATACAACGATCCGAAGAAAGATGATTTCAAAGATCGCGTAGATCGGCTCTATAAGCAGAAACGGCGCGAGCATAGTGACATCGCGTTTCAGATGAACACTTTTAACGCGCAGGACGAATTGACCACCTTCACGGGCGACAAACTTCGGCTCGAAGATACGCTTTACGACAATCCGCTCGTCCAAGATTACGTCAACCGTGTCGGTCATTCCCTGGTCTCACCCGATTCACTGCACCGATATGCGTTTAAGGTCGTGCTCAATCCCGTGCCGGATGCGCGAGCGCTCTCAACTGGAACGGTCTACATTACGACAGGTTTGCTCTCGATGGTGGATACCGAAGCGCAGCTCGCCTACATCCTTGGCCACGAGATCACGCACATCGAAAAGAATCATTGGCTGCAGGATGCGATGGTCATTGCCGAGATGGAAGAGCGGACGCGGAATATCGAAAAATGGTCCGGACTGGCGGCGCTGGCCGGAGGAGTGATTGGCGGCGTCGCAACCAAGTCGTTCTCTAATGGGGTCGGCATCGGTCTGCTTTCAGGCGCGGGCACCTATTTCCTGCTCAAATTTATCGGCAACAGCAAGACTTACGATTGGGATCGCGCGCAGGAGAACGAGGCGGATCAAGAGGGGCTGCGTATGATGTTCGAGCGCAATTACGATCCGCGTGAGGTGCCGAAACTCTATGCCCGGATCCGGGCTCTGACCGATCGCGAGCCGCGTTTGGGCGATGGTTTTCTGGCTCGCTCGGAGCGTGTGACCGAGCGCCTCGGTTTCTTTTCAGCTTCGCTCACCGGAATGACAGCCAAGGCGAATATGACGCGCGGCTCATCTAATCTGCGCCGTCTGCGAGGCGCCGATGCCGGCGAGAGCGCCATCATCTCCCCGATCGAGGGCGGTAAATCGATCAGCCTCAACGAAGAGAATGACAAGCGCGAGAAAGACGCCGCGCTCCGGCTCTCCAAATTTGATGAGGTGCTGCGCGAGAAGCTCGAAAAGAACGAGATCATCGGCACGAGCGCAGAGTTCGAAAGTGTCATGGCCGATCTGAAACGAGATAACGGCGTGAGGGCCTTCTATTTCGATATGTTCTCGCTCGCGCTCGAAAACTTGCGCGAGGCCCGCCAGATTCGCTCAAATGACCCATATGCCCATTACTATTATGGTAAGGTGCTGCAACTGACTGCACGCAATCGGGCCGAGAAGGCCGAAGCCGTGCGCTCTTTCGTCGCGGCGATTGACCTCGACAAACGCGGAGTCATGGCCGAACCCTGGTTGCATCGAGCCCTCGCCCTGCTCAGCGACAAGAACCCGACCCAGAATCAGGAGATCGTTGGTTATCTGCATAAGTATGTGGACGTCTATCAACAGGAACACAGCGGAGCTCTGCCTCCAAATATGGATGCGATCTACGCTTACTTGAAAGATCTCGGCGACCACAACTGGGTCGCGCGACCGGCCACGAATGTCTCGACCAAGAACGTGGAGCCGATCGATATCAGCTCCGGAGCGCGCGCGTCACAGCGCCAGCCGCAGCCGGAGCCGGCAGCGCCGCAATCTCAACCAGCGCCTGCTGGAACGAAAAGCAGATCCGGCAGACCTTAGGTCTCGACAATCTCTGTGCCGTTCCGGACGGTTAACAGTTAAATGGAACTTCGTCCATGGCGAGATTGGCGCTCCGCACCGATCTCGTCACGGACAAAGCCGAGCTCAGAGGAGGCGCGATGCGCTGCTTACTCATTCTTCTACTTCTCTCTGTTCCGCTCTTTGCATCTCTCGATCATGCGCGCGCCATCCAACAAACGATCGACTCGCGCGCACCGTTTGCCATTGAGTTGCCTGAGATCAACACCGGATTGCTCAATGCAGCAACCACAACTGACGTTCTTATTCCGCCCGGCAAGACGATCACCAGAATCCGTTTGTGGGTGCTCAATCCTTATGCCGGGCGCGTCGGCTATCGCATCAATGCTGCGCTCTACAATCAATCGCGGGAGGGCAAAGCGCTTGGCATTGTAGGGCAGAAAGGGAGCGGCAAGTATGGCAACTATTTTGAAGTCGATCTGCGCCAGAATCCCGATATTCGCTTGTCAGATGGTAAGAATGTTATCGAAGTGATGGCGGAAGAGCGTGAGGCCAACACGACCTATCGCTGCTCGTTTGTCCTCTTACCGGGCGTCAATCAGACCGCGAAACCGGCTTGCGACCCCAGCACGGTACCAATCGATCCGAAATGCGCCGCAGCCGTCCGCAGTGCAGAGTTCGGCGGGCGCAAATTTGCCCTGCTCGTCGGAGTCTCCAAGTACCGGCATCACGAAGGCGGATTGGGCGATTTGGAATTCGCCGATGCTGACGCGATGGCGGTCCGCGACTGGTTGCGGACCGCTGGTGGCGGCAATTTCAGAGAAGAAGACATCGAGTGCCTGACCAATGACGGCGCCACATCTGCCGCCGTCGAATCCGCTGTCGGTCGCTTCCTGACTAAAGCCGGTGAGAACGATTTGATCTTTCTCTTTCTGGCCGGGCACGGTGCGCCGGACCCGTATGACCCACGACGCCTCTATTTTCTGCTGCATGATTCCAAGGTGACCGATCTACCGCGGACGGCCTTCCTTATGAGCAAGCTTGGCGAGTTTTTGGAAAGACAGAGCAAGCAAGTGCGACTCATCGCATTTTTAGATACCTGCCACAGCGCCGGAATCAAGGCCCCCGCCACGAATACAGAGCTGCCCGGCAAGATGCTCCCCCAGAAAGCGCGTGGAGTCGGCGTGAAAAAAGCCGGCGCGGCCGGCACGAGGACATCACTGGAGGCGGCCTCAGCCAAACAGACCAGTGCGCCCGCGGCTGCTTCCGACTTCAACTTTTATGATACCGAGTTGTTCAAGCAAAAAGGCTGGACGATCATCGCCTCCTCCGGAATGAAGGAGTTTTCGCAGGAAGGCACTCAATGGGGCAATGGGCATGGCGTCTTCACCTGGGCATTGTTGGAAGGCGCGCGGGGCAAAGCCGACCTCAATGGTGACTGCCGGATCACGGCTGCCGAGCTGACTCAATACATCACCTCCACTGTCAGCCGCGAAACCGGTAAAGAACAGACTCCTCAATCGCTGCCCGGCAGCAGCCGCGACCTGGTTGTCGCAGTAGTGCAGGATTCCGCGGCGTGTCGTGGGGTCAGGCGCAAATAATTGGCCCCGGTCACGGTATTTTTTCGTCCCGAGCTGCGGCCTCAATAGCATGATTCAATGAGTCGACGACCCGGAGCTGCATCAAGTCCGAGTGAAGCTTCGTCCAAGATCAGATTCCAAGATCAGATCATGAGGCTCGGCGCGGGTTGATTCCCAGCTTCTTCATGCGGGAAAGGAGCGTGGTCCGCTTCAGTCCAAGGCGCACAGCTGCCCCATCCGGTCCGGCGACGCGGCCCCCGGCCTCCTTGAGAGCGGATAAAATCTGCTGGCGCTCGTCGGCTGTGCGAAAGCCGGTGACCGGCTCGGTCTGGCTCAGTTCAGCAACCGGCACATAGAGCGTGGATCCACGAGTCAGGATCACACAACGTTCGATGAAGTTCTCCAACTCGCGAATGTTTCCCGGCCAATGCCAACTTTCCAGTTTTCTCATGGCTTCGGCCGGAATCGAATCGATCTTCTTCTCCATCCGACGAGCGCACTTCTCTGTAAAGTAATGGACGAGCAACGGAATATCACCGGGGCGTTCACGCAACGGCGGAATCCGGATCGGGAAAACGTTGAGCCGGTAATAGAGGTCGCTGCGAAACTCGCGATCTTCAACCATCTGCTGCAGGTTGCGATTGGTGGCGGCGACTAACCGCACGTCAACTTTCCTGGTCCGGTTGCCCCCCAGCCGTTCGAATTCACGTTCTTGCAGCGCCCGCAGCAACTTCGGTTGCAGTTCAAGCGAGATATCGCCGATCTCGTCGAGAAACAAGGTTCCCAGGTCGGCCAGTTCCAGCCGGCCGATCTTTTGCGCGATCGCCCCCGTGAAGGCCCCTCTTTCGTGGCCGAAGAGTTCGCTCTCCAGCAACCCCGTCGGGATGGCCGCACAGTTGAGTTTGATGAAGGTGCGGTGATGGCGGCGGCTGTGATTGTGAATCGCTCGCGCAATCAACTCCTTGCCGGTACCGGTCTCACCCAGAAGCAGGACCGTCGAATCGCTCGACGCGACAGTCTCAACCAGCTGCAACACCTGCCGCAGCGACTCGCTGTTCCCGATGATCTCACCAAAGTGCAATTCGTGATCGAAGTGCATTTCACCTTGAATCTCGTCTTCGAGGTAGAGTTTCTCCTGGGCCAGTTTGTCCTTGAGGCCGGCGATCTCCCGATAGGCCAGCGCATTGTCGATCGCCAGCGCGGCCTGGTTCGCGACCTGGGCCAGGAACGAGAGGTCCTCCGGACTGTACTCGCGCTCCGAACGCTCGCCCCAGATGAGAGTCCCGAGGTTCCGGCCTTTACTGATCAATGGGAGCATGACGATAGACCTGATCCCCTCGGCTGTCAGCTTCAGATCGCCGACGGCGTCGATCTCGGCGCCGCGCAGGGCCGCCGGTTGCCCGGTCCGAAAGACCCGGTCCGGCAGATCATCGGTCGGGACCAGACCATCACTCTGGGGGACGATCACCCGACTCGACGGAAAATCGCCTGCCAGTACCGATAATTGATTCAGTTCCGGAACGACCCCCATAATCCCTACGCCGTCGCATTTCATCAGCCGGCGAATGTTGACGCAAGCGGCTTGCAAAGCTTGATTGAGGTCGAGGTTGGAGGCCAGACCGCTGGTTAAATCCAACAACAGATTGAGCTGAGAATCTTTGCGTTCCAGTTTCGAGAGCAATTCTTCATCTGAGCGCGCAGAGTCGATAGAGGTTAGTGAAGTTAAATTCACGTTGAACTTATCCTTGGTGGTCAAGATTCCATCTCGAGTCAAAGCTTGTAATTCGCTCATCTCTTTCCTCCGATAAATTCCATTTAACTCTCCGGCAATGATGGGACACAAACGTAAAATGGCATTGAACCGGCGCAATTGTCTAATGCATAATGCGAATATCGGATATGCGCCTCACGCAATTAAGACAAGCTGATCTCAACCTGCTCGTGGCCTTTATCGTGGTCGCTGAAGAGCGCAGCATTTCAGCCGCCGCAGCGAGGCTGCGCCTGAGCCAACCGGCGATGAGCCGTGCTTTGCAAAGGCTGCGAGCGATGTTCAACGATGATCTCTTCATCCGTGGAGCGTCCGGCTATGAGCTGACGCCGCAGGGTCAGAGGATCCTCCACGAACTTGAACTGATGCTGCCCAAACTCGATCGTCTTCTCTATGGAGAGAGTTTCGATCCGACCCGCGAAGAGGCCGCCTTTCGCATTGCGGGCTCCGATAATGCTTTTACGGCGCTCTGTCCCGTCTTATGCCGTCAATGCTTACCGGCCAACAGCAAAGTCTCGCTCGAATTCATGGCCTGGCACGAAGACAGCTTCGAGGCTCTCGAGCGGGGCCGATTGGATCTGGCGATTTGCGCCGATGCGGAATCGACGCCATCGCACTTCCAGACTGAAGTTTTATACGAAGAGACTTTTGCCTGTGTGGTCGCGAAAGAGAATCCATTGCCCACGCGATTGACGATGAAGCGGTACATCGAGTCACCGCATATCGTGGTCTCAGCCCTCAGCGGTGAGCACACGATCATCGAGAAGCGGCTGGCATCGCATGGAGTAACACGCCGTTGCAGCATTCATATTTCATGCTTTACTGCGGCATTACGCTGTGTGGCCGGGACCGAATTGGTAGCGACCGTGCCGAACCGGCTGGCGAAGGCATTACTAGGGGATTCTTCCTTGAAAGTCCTGAAACCGCCCCCTGAGTTGCACTCCTTTAAATACCTCATGGCCTGGCACCCACGGGTCAATACGGACTCCGCACATCTCTGGCTGAGACAGACCTTCAGTAAAGTCGGTCAAGCTCTCATGCAAAGCAGTGAACCGGATCAATCAAACCATCACGGCAAGAAGAATAAACAGACCGAATAAAGACCGGCCCCGTCAGAGGGATCAGAAATTTATCCATCTGTCTCCTTGAAAGGAACGCTACCAGAGATCACACGTTTTCTCGGTCTCCTCGCCCTGTGTGCGACAGGCTCACGGCCTGCCACGGGCAGCAGGCTCGCGAGGCAGCGTCGTCACGAACGTCGTGCCAATTCCGACCTCGCTGCTGACCATAATCTGGCCGCCGTGATCCTCGATCAGTTTCTTCGTCGTCGCAAGACCAAGTCCAATCCCCGTCTCTTTGGTTGAGAAATATGGCTCGAAGATCCGTTCCATCGCTTCAGGCTCAATACCGTGGCCGGTATCGGCGATCTCGATCTTAATGTTCTGTTTTTGAGGACGCAGGGTGATTGTGAGATCGCCGCCTTCCGGCATGGCTTGCACGGCGTTGATCGCCAGATTCGAGAGGCAGATCTTAAGCTGCTCCGCATCTCCCTGGAAATGCAGGCCGGGTGATTGACCGTTACTGCCGGCGACTTCTTTGACGGCCAGGCGAATGCCCTGCTGTTCCGCCTGAGCGCGGATGAGCCCGACGATATCGTTGATGAGCGACCGCGCATCGATGTCGTGCAACCTCAGACGCGGCGGCCGGCCGAAGCTCAAGAAATCACTGACCAGCCGGTTGAGCCGTCCGATCTCCTCCTTGATCGATTCGCAGAGCGCCGTGAACTCAGAACGCGCGCCTTCGACCGCCGGCGCATATTTATCGCGCATAAAGTCGATCGAGAGATTGATGAAGCTCAAGGGATTGCGAATCTCGTGGGCGATGCCGGTTGCGAACCGGCCAACCATGGCCGAGCGTTCTGAGCGTTGCAGTTTGTCCTCCAGCTCCCTTTTAGCTCGTAACCCGGCGAGCATCTCATTGAATGTTTGCGCCAATTCTCCCACTTCATCTCGACGGATGACCCGCACATTGAAATCGAAATCACCCGACGAAACCCTATTCGCCGCATCTCTCAGTTCCAGAATTGGCCGCGTGAATCGCCAACTCGCCACGGCGACGGTCAGGAGGAGAAGAAACGAAAGGAGCGCAATTGCAATCAACCTCTCTCGTGAGACCTCGCGCACGATCTCGTCGAGCAAATGAGTCGAAACGACAATCGCAACGCGACGCATCCCCTTTTCAGTCTCAACCAGGTAGGTGAGCACTTGATCCAATTGATGACCCGCGCTGGCTTTCTTGCGCGGTTTGACGGTCTGCGAGGGCAAGAGATCACCAATCAAATCTTTGAGATTTTTGCCGAGGTCACTCTTCTCCGCACTATCGATGATCCGCCCATCCTGATCGGCGATGAGAATGCGGTGGATGCTGTAACGCTCATCCAACCCAAGCTCAAGTTGTCCGTCTTCAGGAATCAGCTCATAAAGATATTCACCACTGGGGAAAGAGGTCTGGACTAAATCGTTCGCCAGCGAAATATCTCTGATATGCCGCGCAACCAGTTCCGTGATGCGCGACTCGGAACGCCGGTTGACATAAAAGAGCGTGACAATCGTCACGACCAGGATGGCGGTGACGAAAGCCACAATCCGTGCGCGAAAGCTGAAGAACGGGTTTGACAGCCTTCTCAACATAAATTTCACTTCCTTTGCTCGCGATCAATTTCCAAATGGCTCTCAATGGTTCTCAATGGCTCTCAATGGAGCTTATTGAAAGCCCATGCTCTCTGCCAAGAGGGATCGCAGAGACCGCATCGCAAGATGCCATCAATCATAAACCAGGAAGTAATGATGACCTAACGAAAGGCTTCAGAGAGTTCAATTGTGGTGTTGGCCGGGTTTCCGTTTCAGCGCGGGTCTTTCCGCGCCGCCTGCATCATTTGATCACTGTTGGGGGCTTCCCTTGCCGCGAGGTGACGACTCTTCATTCCGCTTGACCGTCGCCGGCTCGCTCTCCGTATTCTCCGTCCCCGCCCCGGTTGAGGAGTTCGCCCCGGACTCCTCCGCAGAAGTATCACGCCGTTTGAGTCTCGGTCGATCCTCTGTTTCCGCGGCAGTCTCGCTCCGCTCATCAATGGTCTGCGGGCGGCGCTTGAGCGTCGGACGCCGATCATTGCCGTCGTGGTTCATTTGACGGTTCGCAGGGTTCGCCGCCACCACCTGCGACCTGATCCGGTTAAATTCCGAGGTGCTGATCTGATACTCCCCTCGATCCGGGAACCGCGCAATGACCTCGCGGATCTCCGTGATCCGGTCGCCGGTCAATGGATGTGTGTTGAAAAGCTTCGAGAGCGTCCCGGGCTTTCGCTTGTCCTGCGCCTGCAACTTCTCGAAGAAGCTGATCAACCCGTGAGGATCATACCCGGCTGACCAGATATACTGCGCGCCCAGGCGGTCCGCTTCCTTCTCCGCTGCGCGCGAAAATTTGAGGAAGGTCAACGGAACGGCCAGTCCCGCAACCTGCCGCACGATGTACCCACCCAATCCGCCGAAGAAGATCAGCGGGATCGAGGCGTAGTTGAGCAATTCCCCTTTCGACGCCTGCTCGATCCCATGGCGTGCCGTCACATGCGCAATTTCGTGCGCCATCACGCCGACCAGTTCCGCTTCGTCTTCGGCCGTTTCAATCAGCCCGCGATTGACGTAGAGAAAACCACCCGGCAACGCGAACGCGTTGACCTCCGCCGAGTCGATCACCTTGACGGTGAACGGAATCTTGGCGTCGGAATGAATCACGATATTTTGCGTCAGGCGGTTGACGTATTCATTGATCACCGGATCCTTCACGATCACCGAGTTGCGATCAACCTCCGCCGCCAAATAGCGGCCGAGCGCAAATTCACGTTGGAGAGAGTAGAATGACAGCTGCCCTTTGTTGATATCGCGCCTTCCGATCTGCGTCGGATCATCTTTGTCGGTGAACTGTTTGTTCTTCTTCTTATCACCTTGAGCAAAAGCCGGCGCGGCAAGCGACACAACGAGGCCGATCATGATCGCTTTTTTGAACAGAGCTGTCCTCATATTTCCCCCTCTGCTTTTTCCGAGCTGTGAAATTACGGTTCTGATATGCGAGATTGCTGTGCGGATTATAATCCAAGCTGAGCATAATGAATGATATTTTTTTAGTTAAATTGTATTCATCATCCTCATGATCAGCCATTGACTCCCGCATTGAACGGGCACAGAATTGATTGCATCATTCATAATCAATTTTCTGCGGGAGACAATATGGAAAAGCCAGATCGGGACGCGCTGCGCAAACGGTCCATCTTATTATGTTCTTTGCTGCTCGTCGGCATCGCAACGTATGGAGTCAAGTCACTTTCGCAACAGCCTCAAGGCGATCGGACGGAGCGATTTCAGCGCATGTCGAAAGATGCCGAGAATCGCGGATTGGCCGACCCGTTCAAGGGCATCACGACGGATGGCAAGGTCGTTCCGGGCCTCTTCTCGGTCCATTCGACTGGGATCTCCACCAAACCGGTCCGCCAGGCGGCCGGCGCTTTTCTGGCATCTCTGACCGAAGAGCAACGCACCAGAACGACGTTTCCCATCGACGACCCGGAATGGCGCAAGTGGATGAACCAGCATTTCTATGTCCGCCAGGGCGTCAGTTTCAAGGAGATGACCGAGCAGCAGCGCGAGGCGGCCTTCGGATTGTTGCGCGCCTCGCTCAGCGCCAAGGGATTGCAGCTGTCGCGTGACATCATGCGGCTCAACCACACGCTGGGCGAGATGAATAACGATAACTTTGAGGAGTACGGCGAATGGCTCTATTGGATCACGGTCATGGGCACGCCGTCCGACAAGGAGCCCTGGGGATGGCAGCTCGACGGCCATCATTTAATCATCAACTATTTCGTCCTCGGCGATCAGGTAGTGATGACACCGACTTTCACCGGCTCTGAACCGGTCGTCGCTCACTCCGGAAAATACAATGGCGTGACGGTACTGCAGGATGAGCAGAACAAGGGGCTGGCGTTGATCAACGCGATCAGCGAGGCGCAGCGCAAGAAGGCGATCATTCAAGTCTCCAAGACCGGCAACAATAATGTGAGCGAAGCCTTCAAAGACAACGTCGTTCTGGATTACGCCGGTATTCGCGCCGCGGAACTTTCGGCGAAACAGCAGGAGCAGTTGCTCGATCTGATCTGGGAATACATGAGGAATATGCGCGATGGACACGCCAAGGTGAAGATGGATGAAGTCCGGCGGCATCTCGAGAAGACTCACTTCGCCTGGATCGGCGGAACGGGGCCGCATGATGTCTTCTATTACCGCATCCAGAGTCCGGTGATCTTGATCGAATTCGACCATCAGTTGCCTGTCGGACTGCGCCGCCTCGCCTCCGACCCACAAAAAGTGGATCGAGAACACATCCACACGGTCGTCAGGACCCCGAACGGCAACGACTATGGCAAGGATCTACTCCGGCAGCATTACCAGGATCATCCACATCCGCACAGTCAGTGAGGACGATTAGCTTTTCGAAATCGAGACCACCTCTCCGCTCAACCGATCGAGATCGACGATTGTCACCTCACCCATCGGGCGAGCCGGGCCAATTGATTCTCCGCTGAACGTGATGCGCCAGATCGGGCGCTTATCCGCCGTGGTCTTAACTGCCCTGATGCTCTTCGGCTTGAAGGTAACGTGCCCGCGGGCGAGTTCGATCGCTCGTTTGCGGCTGATCTCTTTCCGCGCCGCAGGCTGTGACAGAGCGGAAAGAGATCGAGCCTGAGCGTCCGTTGCCGATAAGACGGCCGGCAGACCCAGCGATAGTGGGGCAAACAATATCATCACAATCAGCCTGAGATTTGCTGTTCTGACTTTCATCTTATCTACTTTCTGAACAATCACCTGAATGTTTCCGCTCGCTTGCGAATTCTCTCGCCCGCTTCAATAAAATTGGCGCGATGGAAACTCGCGACGACATTGTCGGTCGGATCCACACCTTCCAGCGATTCGCCGATCATACGATAGCGAGACTGGTGATTGATAACATAGAAGGCGCCGACCTCGTTACTCTTGAGGAAGAGTAAATAACGCGCTCCGGGAAGATAAGCGCCGCCATCATCAATGTTATACACTGTCCCATTGGCCATGATGCCTCCGGTCTGCTCGATCACCAATTCAGTGCCCTCGTATTCACCCTTTAAAATCTTCTCGATCTTGAATGTATTGTTGGTGAATGGAAGGGCCTCATCACCTTCACCGATGAGACGGCCCGGTTGTGCGAAAGAATGCTCGGCCATCACAATCAGATCAGCACCGGCAACCAGCCCGCTCTGTGTCCGATAGACATTTTTCCATTGAGCACTGGCATGAATAGTCTTTGGTGGCTGGAATGCAAAGTGACCGACAGACCATGCCGTCATGATACCTGCTACCAGCACCGCGCTAGGTAATAGAATCTTTTTCATTGTGTTGTCCTCCTGGAAGTTGAAATACCCTATTTGCCGAGACCATTTATGGAACATTAGCATAGATCGAGTTGAGCAGGTCTCGATCGTGCTGATTGATCTGATTTCCCGCAGTCAGAATGGTATCGTTCATGCAGGTCGTCGATGAGGTGCGGTTATGGCCCAGACCGAACACATGTCCGACCTCCTGGCACGCCACATGATTGACGGCTGTCTGCGAGTAACGCGCGGTGTCCTGTAAATAGGTATCATTCAACCTCGATTGCGCATTGCCGATGACGCAATTACTGATGCCTCCGATTTGAGCCAGACCAAGCCAGCCTGTTGTACCGTACCTGTCGTAAAAGAGCCTGAGTCTGATCGTACCGCTTTGCGTCAGGTTAATGACGGTACCGTTCCACAATGAAATAGCTCCACTGAAAGCGCTTGGTAATTACTCAC
>Ga0081539_10004119_pt1 | contig 16565 bp, 11 predicted proteins | sample TabmetS4T2R2_FD_71023 | JGI IMG/M metagenome (GOLD analysis project Ga0081539, IMG submission 71023) | Tabebuia heterophylla rhizosphere microbial communities from the University of Puerto Rico - S4T2R2 | ecosystem: Host-associated > Plants > Roots > Rhizosphere ...
AGTAGGACGATGCGGCCTGTCAGGACCTGATTCGGTTCCACGTTGAAAATGTGTGGAAACCAGATCGCTACGAGGACAGCGATCGCGTAGCACCCCACCCCAATGGAGGTGAACACATACGCGACGGTGCTCAGGACCTCATTGAGCGCACCGGCATCGCGCTTGGCACGGAACTCCGCAACGTATCTGATGACGGCGCCGCCGTACCCGAGGTCGAGCACGGCCAAATTAGCGGTGACAGAAGCGGCCAGCATCCACAGGCCGTAGCTGGCGGATCCCAGATGCTGCACGTTGTACGGCAGCACGAGGAGGCCAATCGCCATGTTGATGACGACGAGGATGTAACGCGTGCTCACGTTGCGCGCCAATGTGAGCGCCGTGTTTTCGCGTGATTGCCACGAGGAGCCGGTCATCGTCATGCCTGTAGGTCCGGTATCGCCGCTAGCTGCCGGTGCGATGGGCAACTTCCCTGGACAGCCACACCGAGCTGGGATCCACACGTCGCGTTTTGGTAAGTTGCCGCAGCGCGCGCTTGCACACGTACGCCCACCAGATGATCGCGGGAACGCGATTGCTCGCCCAGCGGGCGAGCCGGTATCGCACCAGGCCGGTGCTTTCGGCGAGAGCCGCAAACTGCAGCGCCAGCTGGGTTTTCTCGCCGCGCAACAGCGCGACCCGCGCTCCCGTCAGCATCGCGCGTCTGGTCAGCCGCGTCACCTGCCGGTCGATCAGGAGCTGAATATCGGGGCGATCGCTGCAGCGCTGCCGTAACTTGAGCAGTGCCACTCGAACGGCGTGCAACATGAGGACTTCGTCGGCTGACATGCTGTCAGGACGGCGTCGATAGAGCCCGAGTGGCTTCGCGTTGACGGCGATGAGGAACCCGGCGGCTGCGGCGCGCAACCAGAAGTCGTAGTCCTCGCTGCGTCGGAGCGTCACGTCGAACGGGCCGATGGCATCGACGACCTCGCGCCGAAAGACGGCGAGGATCGAAAGGGAGTCTTCGGCGCGAACCAATGTTGCGAGCGACACCTTGCGCAGCGCGCCGCGTCGCGAGCCGCCAAGCAGCGGCTGCCCGTCCAGCCCGCCGCCCAGACTGATCGCGTTTGCGCTCAGTACCGCCACGTCGGGATGCCGCTGCAGGATTGCCACCTGCTCTTCGAGATATCGAGGAAACCACAAATCGTCGCTATCCAGCAGCGCGAAGAAGCGGCCGCGGGCGTGCGCGATCGCCACGTTTCGCGCCGCCGCGATGCCGTGATTGGACTGGCGAATGACGCGGATACGCGGATCGCGCTGCGCGTACCAATCCGCGATCGCGGCCGTCTCATCAGTTGACCCGTCGTCGACGACGATCACCTCGAAGTCCTTGAACGTCTGCGCGACCACCGAGTCGAGCGACTCTCGCACATACGGAGCCGCATTGAAGGCGGGCGTAATGACGCTGACGGTTGGGGGACGACCAGCGTGCTCAGCCGTTGAGTGCATGATCCAGGTTCTTGTCGGGCGCGCTGCCGGCCCGACCATTCGGGCCTCGCCCGCTGCGTAGCAAAAGCTGATCCGGTGAAGGCGCCGTTCGGTCCAAGGTGTGGAATTGGGACACGGCACCGAAGGGGAATGTCTCGCAGTCGACCACAGGGCATCGCGCTTGCTTCGCCGCTGGCGAGCCGTGCCGTTATCTACCGAGAAATGGCATTCCGATCGCCCACTTCAGATGGTGGCGCGCAATGTCACGACACGTTACCTGAGCCTTGCTGTCGACGGGGTCATCGGACTACTTCTGCTCCCATTCACCGTCGCGCACCTTGGCGCAGCGGAATACGGCGTTTGGGCGCTGGCGACATCGGTGACATGGCTCTTCGGAGTGCTCGATCTCGGGTACGGCGGTGCGCTGGCCCGTTTCGTCGCGCGTTATCGGGCATGGCAGGACCGGACGGCGCTCAACGAGATCGTCAGCACGGTCGCGTGCGTCTACACCGCGCTGGGAGCGATCTGCTTCGTCATCACAATCATCGTCGCCTGGTCGATCGATGCGCTCTTCAACATCTCCGCGGGCCACATATCGACGGCGCAGTCCGTGCTGCTCATTGTCGGCGCGTTTCTCAGCCTCCGGTTTCCGCTGTCAGTGTTTGGCGCCGTCGTCTACGGCTTTCAATGCTCGTATCGAAATAACGCCGCCAGCATCCTCGCCAGCATCGTCGTCGCGATCGTCACGGTCATCGTGCTGAGCACCGGGCATGGCCTGGTGGCGCTCGTCGGCGCGACGACCGCGGTGCGCGCGCTTTCGCTGGCCGTCTTCATCTGGAATGCCTATCGCGTCTTCCCCGGTTTACACGTTCGGCCGTGGCTGTTTCGTCGCGCTCGGTTACAGGAGGTCACCGGGTTCAGCGTCTACATGTTCATTCTCGATTGTGCGGCGAAGTTGAACTACTCGGCCGACGCGCTCGTGATTGGGGCAATGATGAATACCGCTGCCGTCGCCGTCTGGACTGTGGGCCAGCGCGTCGCGCAGCTCACACAGCAGCTGACCGGCCAGGTCACCGATGCGCTGTTTCCTGTCGTCGTCGACAGCGATGCGGCACAGCGTCAGGAGCGTCTGCAGACCATCCTGGTCCAGGGTACCCGCGTGTCACTCGCCCTCGCGGCACCGCTCTGTGTCGGATTGATCGTGCTCGCGAACCCACTGGTACAGGCGTGGATGGGAACGAAGTTTTCGGGAAGCGTTCTCCCGATGCAATTGCTGTTAGGCGTTGTGCTCGTACGCGCCGGCACCGCCACGGCCACCGTGATTCTGAAGGGGGCAGGCCAGCACAAGCTCCTGGCGTATACCAATGCGTGCGCCGCGGTGGCGAATGTGGTCTTGAGCGTTGCGCTCATCCGCCCCTTCGGATTGACCGGCGTCGCGCTGGGGACATTCATCCCGGTCACGGTCTCGGCGATGTTCGTCGTGTATCCGGCGGCGTGCCGCCGCGTGGGCATCGGTCTCGGTCGCGCGCTGCTCGATGCAACCTGGCCTGCCGCGTGGCCCGCAGCCCTCACCGCGCTGGTGCTGGCGCTGGAGCGGCGTCTCCAGGTCACCAGCCTGCTCGAAATCGCGGTTCTGCTCGCAATTGGCGCGCTCGCTTACGCCGGACTGTTCGTGGGGCTGGCTATCGGTGGTGCGGAGCGCCAGGTGTACCTGCTCAAGCTGCGGACGCTCGTCAGCGTGCGCCGTGAAGCTCCGGCGCCGTTGTCGTAGCGTCCTGCGACTTCTGCGTGGTCGCCGCACGATAGAAGTGTTTTCCGTAGAAGAACCCGGCAAGTTCCCAGAACGTCAGCTCCGCAGCAAAGGTGCCCGCTGGCTCGCGGCGCGCGCGGAACGCACCGAGCCCGCCGCGCAACGCGCTCCCGATCATGTACCGCGGCACCCCGCAAACGTACGGCACGGGTGCCGGTTGCCGCCGATCGAGCACGCCGAGCGATACGCCGTGCCAGAAGGACCAGCGACGGAAATAGGACTTGACCAGTCGCTCGGGCGGGATGAAGTGGTGAATGACGAGATCCGGACGGTAGAATCCGCGCGCTCCAATCGCGAGCAGACGGTTGAACATGTCCCTGTCTTCGCAGGACAGAAGCTGAGTTTCCGAGGCGCGCCCCAGATCCGTCGCATAGGCACCCACGCGCTCGAGGACGTCGCGCCGAATCACGGCATTCCCGCCCATGAGCATGGCGTCGAAGCCGGGGCCGAACTGGCGAACGCCATCTCCGCTATCGACCCACCCGACCGCTGCCCGGTACGATGTCGTCAACCAGTCCGGCTTGTCCCCGCCCCAGCGAGGCACGTACGGTCCGCCGATGAAATCTACAGCGGAGTCGGCAAAACAATCGGCGATTACGTGGAGCCAGCGGCGGTCGACTTCTTCGTCATCGTCGATCATGCCCACCAGGTCGCCGTCGCTCGCCGCGATCCCGGCGTTCAGCGCGCTGGAGCGCCCCGCCTTCGATTCATACACGTAGCGGAGCGCGCCTGTGAACTGCGGCATATAGCGTTCGACGACGGCTCGCGTGTCGTCGGTGGACCGGTTGTCAACGACAACAACCGTGAGCGTCAGGCCGAGTGGCCGGTCCGCAGCGAGGAGGCTGTCCAGCGTCCGCGGCAGGAGCCACGCGCGGTTGTACGTCGGGATGACCACGTCAAGTCGCATCGTCTTCAGATCGAAGAAACCGCAACCGCCGCGCTGCTTTAGCAAAAGCTGATCCGGGAGTTCAGAAGGTACGGGCAGGGCATTTGCTTCTACGCGCGCTTCGGCCTGGAGGCAGCGCAGCATGTTGCAGCGAAAAATGTCGACCGCTCTCACTGTTCTTGCGAAGGATGGTGTGCGGGGCGTCGCACGTATCTCGATCGAGAAGGCCGGGATCTGGTGGAGGGAGGGCGAACCGGTCGACTTCGGCAAGATGGTGGGCCGGCCGATTCCGGTCGCCAGACTCGACGGCTGCCGCTTCCTTCTCGACGCACCGGAGGTCGGCGCCGGTCTTCGTTATCTCCTGCTCAGTGGCAAGCACGAGGCTCCCGAACGACAGCTGGCGAAGCGCTGGGTGAACCCGAACCTGCCGCTGGTGGAGTTTGGCGCGTCGATCGGTGTGGTGGCCTGCGTCACGAACAGGTTACTGGCCGACCCGAGCCGGCATGTCGTGGTGGAGGCGAATCCGAAGCTCATTCCGCTGTTGAGCCGGAACCGGTCGCTGAATCGTTGCCACTTCGCGGTGCAGCACGCTGCGGTGGCCTACGCCGCCGCGGCCGTTCGCTTCCACCTGTCGCAAGAAGCGATTTCCAGCAGCCTGCATCAACACAGTGACGATACTGTCGTTGTGCCGGCGACGACGCTGTCAGCCGTGCTCGACGATCGCGCATTCGATGTCTGCACGCTCATCTGCGATATCGAAGGCGGAGAAGCGGATCTGATCGACTTCGAAGCATCAGTGCTGGCGACGCGAGTGGCGATGCTGATTATCGAAATCCATCCGCGATTGATCGGAGAAGCGCCAATCGCCCAGCTTGTTGACCGCTTGCGAGACAGCGGCTTCGAGCAGATCGATCGCGTCTGGGACACGCTCGCGCTTCGCAATACGCGGTTCTGAACGGCGGGCATTCACGCAACCTCGACGAGCACGGAACTTGCTAACTGCCGACCTGCCTGTCGACCTGCGAGCTCTGCGCGTCGGTGTACTGCCGCCGCGCTGTCCTTTGTGACGACGCCGGGGTCACGTTTCGGAACGCATCTATGAAAAAGGTCATTCGCAAGGGCATTCGCGAGATCGTCGTCGACGACGTCCCTGACCCCGTTGTTTCACATCGCCACGTCCTCGTGCGACCGCTCTACTCACTGATCAGCAGTGGCACGGAGACTGCCAGCATCCACACGCAGGGGCTGGTGAAGGAGGTTGCCGACAATCCTTCCCATATCCAGAAGGTGTTTGCCGTCATGCAGGCGACCAGTCCCGTCGCCACGCTGCGCGAAGTGCGAGCCAAATTCACCGAGTACGCAGGGCTTGGTTATTCAGGCGCGGGCGTCGTCATCGAGACGCATCCGAGTGTCGCGGATTTGGAGATCGGCGATCGGGTGGCATACGGGGGGGAGACGACCGGCCATTCCGAAACGATCATCACCGGACGCAACCTGGTTGCGCGTGTTCCCGACGCCGTGGCGACGGAGGACGCATCGTTCGCGACCCTGGGGAGCATCGCGCTCAATGCCGTCCGCATCGCGGGCATTCAGCTGGGTGAAGTGGTCGCCGTGCTCGGCCTCGGCCTGGTCGGACAGCTGATTGCGCAGCTGGTGCGGTTGCAAGGCGGCGTCGTGATTGCCACCGACCTGCGCCAGGATCGCGTCGACCTAGCGCGCGCGCTCGGTGCGGATCATGCGGTCCCAGGCGGCGACGGCCTGACCGAGACGATCTTCGCGCTGACGAACGGCCGCGGCGCGGATTGCGTGATCATCGCAGCGGCGGCGAAATCGTCCGCGCCTTGCCGCCAGGCGCTTGCCGCCGCCAGGGATCGCGGACGCATGGTCGTGGTCGGCGCCGTCGACATGAGCTTCCCGTGGAACGACATGTACCTGAAAGAGGTGCAGTTGCTGATGGCGCGTGCCTACGGTCCCGGCAGCTACGACCCGGTGTACGAACACGAGGGACACGATTACCCGCTGTCCTATGTGCGCTGGACGGAGAACCGGAACATGGAAGAGTTCCTGCGCCTGGTCGGCGCGGGACGCGTGCAGGTCAGGCCGCTGGTGACGCACACGTTTCCGATGGAGCGCGCGGCGGAGGCCTACGACACGATCATGCGCCCCGGATCGAACAGCCTCGCGGTGCTGCTGCAGTATCCCGCGAGTCTGGTGCAGGACCCGACCGCCGGCTACACGCCGCAGCGCCGCACCGACATCGGCGCGCCATCCCCGAAGCCCGCCGGCGATCTCGGGATCGCGCTGGTCGGTGCCGGCAATCTGGCCCGCTGGCAGCATCTCCCAGTCATCACGAGCATCTCCGGAACGAGCCTGCGCGCCATTCATTCGAGCAACGGCACGCGCGGCAAGAGCTACGCGATCCGCTTCGGCGCAGCGTATACCGCCACCGACTATTCACAGATCCTTGCCGACGGCGACGTCGACGTGGTCGTCATCACCAGCCGGAACCAGCAGCATGCGTCGCAGTGCCTGCGCGCGCTGGCGGCGGGCAAGCACGTCTTCGTCGAAAAGCCGATGGCGATCACCGAAGCCGAGTGCCGCCAACTGTACGAAGCGGTGAAGGAAACGGGCCGGCAATTGACGGTCGGTTTCAATCGCCGCTTTTCGCCGTTCTACACGCCGATCAAGGAGAAGCTGTCGAAGCGTGCCGGCCCCGCGGTCGTGCAGTGCCGCATCAATTCGCCGGGGATCGCGGGCTCCTATTGGATGGCCGATCCGGCAATCGGGGGCGCAATTCTCGGCGAAGCGTGCCACTTCGTCGACTTGATGTACTGGCTGCTCGATGCCGAGCCCGTGCTGGTCACGGCGTACAGCCTCCCACGTGGAAAACAGGATCCGATCGGCGAAAACAACATCGTGGCGAGCTTTCTGTTCGCCGACGGGTCGGTCGGAAATCTCACTTACTGCACCGTGGGCAGCAAGACGTCCGGAGGTGAGCGGGTCGAGGCGTATGCGCCGGGCATCGGGTTGGTGTCGGAGGATTTCAAACGTCTGGAAATCAGGGGTGCGGTTCGGACGCGGCGGCGAAAGATGTTCGCGGAGAAGGGCTACGGCGCGCAGATGCACGATTTCGTCGCGGCGATCCGCGGCGGCCGCGCGCCGGCAGTGACGGTGGTCGACGGTATCCGCGCGACCATCGCCTGCCTCGAGCTGATGGAATCGTGTCGCACCCTGGAACCGCAGCAAATCGATCTCGACGCGTACCTGGCGTGAACGGCATGGACGACATCCGGATTCTGCTGATCGCGCCGTCGCTCGACATTCTCGGAGGGCAGGCGGTCCAGGCCACCCGTCTGCTCGCCGGATTCCGCAACGAACCGGGAATCCGCATGGACTTTCAGCCGATCAACGCGCGCCTGCCCGGGGCCGTGGACACCATCCCGGTGCTGCGCACTGCGATCAGGCTGGTGATCTACTGCGCCTGCCTGCTGGCTCGCGTGCACCGGTACGACGTGATTCACACGTTCTCGGCGGGGCTCACCTCCTATGCGCTCTGGACGATTCCGGCGCTCTTCGTGAGTCGTCTGTACGGGAAGAAGTTCGTGCTCAACTATCGCGACGGCCAGGCGGAACTGCACCTTCGCACCTGGCGAATCGCGAAACCCACGCTGCGGCTCGCCACGGTGGTCGTGTCGCCCTCCGACTATGTCGTCGACGTATTCCGTCGCCACGGCATTCCCGCCCGGCGCATCTACAACATCCTCGACACCGCTTCGTTCGTCTACCGGCAGCGCCGCCATCTCCGGCCGGCGATCATGACCAACCGGATCCTCGAGCCGCTCTACAACGTGGGATGCATTCTGCGCGCGTTTGCCATCGTTCAGAAACGGTACCCGGATGCCACGCTCACGGTCGCGCACGACGGCTGCTGCCGTTCGGAGCTGGAGGCGCTGGCAGGAGAGCTTGGGCTGCGCAACACCGAATTCGTCGGCCGCGTGCCGCATTCGCAGGTGCCGGCCCTGTACGATGCCGCGGACATCTATATGACGAGCCCGAACTTCGACTGCATGCCGGGATCGCTCCTCGAATGCTTTGCGCAAGGGCTCCCGGTAATCGCCACCCGCGCCGGTGGAATACCGTTCATCGTGACAGACGGCGTGACGGGTCTGCTCGTGGACCTGAACGACCACGAGGCCATGGCAGCAGGCGCCTTCCGCCTGCTCGACGATCCCGACCTCGTCGACACGCTCACTCGGGGCGGGCGTCAGGAAGTGGAGAAGTACAGCTGGAACGCGGTACGAGGGCAGTGGATCGCGGTGTATCACGAGTTGATGGAACGTTCAGCGGCTGTGACGGCATCGGCCGTGCGAGACCGATCGAGCTACGGAGGCGTATGAATGGGAACCGCTCACGCCCACAGCCTTGCGCCGACGATGCCCGAGCTGAGTCAGTGGGGCAAGTTGTTCCGCAGGCTCTGCCGGCCCGTCGACAGCGCGGAATATGCCGGCGGTACGGCTCGTACGAACATCGACAACGCCCTCGACTTCCTGCTCAAGACGGTCCCCGATTTTCTTCATCTCACCGAGGGGGCTTCCGTACTCGATTTCGGGTGCGGCTTCGGGTTGCAGGCGGCGGCGCTGGCACGCCTCGACGCGAAACGCACGGTGACCGGCCTTGATTTGCCGCGCGAGGTCTTCCGCCGCACGTGGGACGACCTGATGGCCGCCTATCCGAACCTGACACTCACGTGCGAGGTTCCGGGTGCGCTCTTCGACGTGGTGTATTCCTGCAGCTCGTTCGAGCACTTTGCGGATCCCGCGGATATGTTGCGACTCATGCGGGAGCGGACCAGGCCTGGCGGATTCGTCGTCGTCTCCTTTGCCGAGCCCTGGTATAGCCCACGCGGCCACCATATGGACGGATTTACCCACCTGCCGTGGGTGAACCTGCTGTTTCCGGAACGCGACGTCATGTCCGTGCGGGCGTTGTATCGCACGGACGGCGCCACCCGCTACGAAGACGTCGAAGGAGGATTGAACCGCATGAGTGTGGCGCGCTTCGAACGCACTATTCGCAACTCGGGGATGCGAGTGCGGTCGCTGCGCCTGTTTGCGGTCAAGGGACTGCCCGCCGTGACGAAGCTTCCCGTGCTGCGGGAACTGCTCACAGCGTCCTGTTCGGCGGTCCTGGAACGGATATCAGAGTAGGCGTGCGATCAGTCGCTTGCCGGCGTTATGTCGATCCCCCGCAGCACCCGAGGGCAAATCGTCGATTGCCGCCGTCGGAGCGAGGCAACGGTTTTGCACGGCGCCCCACGTCCATTCACTCGCGAGCCCGCTCGTGTCGCGTGCTGTCCGCCTGACGGGCGAGGAGAGCCACATTGCTGAATCTTGTTACTGTCGTGGTTGTCCCGCGGGAACGTTTCAGCATGACCCGGCGGTCGTTGGAAAGCATCTATCAGCACACTCCGGGCGACGTTCCCCTGATTTATGTGGATGGCGGCTCTCCCCGTTCGGTGCGTCGATACCTGCAGGGGGAGGCGCAAAAAGGAAAGATCCAGCTCATTCGCACGAATCATTACCTTTCGCCGAATCAGGCGCGAAACATCGGCTTTCGTGCGGTCCAGACCAAGTACACGGTGTTCATCGACAATGACGCAGTGGTCGCGCCGGATTGGCTCGGGGCGCTCGTCCGCTGCGCCGAGGAAACCGGCGCCTGGCTGGTCGGGCCCCTCTATCAGATCGGCGAAGTGGCCGATCGGATCATCCACATGGCAGGAGGGACGTTCGAGGTTCGAGACGAACTTGGCGAACGAGTGCTGACGGATCGCTTCCGATATCCGGATACGAAGGTGTCCGAGGTGCCTGCACCGTTGAAGCGAGAGCCGACGCAGGTGCTGGAGTTCCACTGCATGCTGGTGAGGACCGAGGTCCGCGCCGCTGTTGGAATGCTCGATGAAGGCCTGCTCAGCACGGCCGAGCACTTGGACCTGTGTCTGGCCGTGCGCGACCTGGGCCAACCCATTTACTTCGAGCCAGCGTCCGTCGTGTCCTATATCCCGCCTCCCCCGTTTGCCCTCTCCGACATCCCATTCTTCGTGCTTCGCTGGAGCCGCGCATGGAACGCGGAGAGCCTGCGCCGGTTCAAAGCCAAATGGGGCGTTGAGATGCACGCCGATCACAAATCGTTTCTGGAAGCGCACCGGCGCCTTCTGTTCGAATCGCCACTGGGCGCGCTTCGCCGCACGGTCGGTGAGCGCATTGCGTCCGGGTTGGAGCGCCGCATTCTGTTTCCGCTCGAAGCAGTCCTGCACAACTGGTTCATTCGTATCGCGTCATCCGAGCCGACCGGTGACCGCGTCAACAGTCGGAACATGGAAACCCTTCGCGTGACGATCGATCGCATGCGGTCGTGAGCGCAGACGATGGATGCGACCTCAACTCCGCGTCCCGCCGATCCCGCGATCTCTGTCGTCATTCCAACCTACAATCGCCGCGACAACCTTGCCGCGGCTCTCCGATCGGTGCTGATGCAGGACGGAGATGTTCCGTATGAAGTCGTGGTGGTCGACAACAACTCGACCGACGGGACAGCGGAGGTCGTCCTACAGTACGCAGAGGAGTCGAGCCGGCACGTTCGCTACTTTCGAGAGGGACGACAAGGCGCCGCCCACGCCCGCAACGCGGGCCTGGCATTGGCCTCTGCATCGCTCATCGCGTTTGTTGACGATGACGTTCGGGTCGCACGCGATTGGGTGACGACTACGTGGCGAGCGTTGACCGACAATCCGGATGTGGACTACGTCGGAGGACGCGTGCTCCCGGACCCAACGGCCCACCGCCCGTCGTGGTTGACGGATGGCCACTGGTCGCCCTTGGCCATTCTCGATTACGGCGACAGTCCCCGCTACATCTCGGCCGCCGATCCGTGCGTCATGCTCGGCGCGAATCTCGCCATCCGCAGAGCGATCCTCGACCGCGTCGGTCAATTCGTGGCTGCCTTCCAGCACCTGCGCAACACCGTGTGCGGGGGGGCGGAGGATCACGAACTGCAGTTGCGGATCTGGGCGGCAGGTGGACGCGGCTTGTATGTCCCGGACATGGTGGTGACAGCGGATATTCCGCCGGAGCGGCTCACGAAGCGCTACCACCGGCGATGGCATTCCGAGCACGGGATCCTGTGCTCGCGGATGCGGGTCGAGGAGATGATCGGCAACAGCGGCGAACTGTTGCCGGACCGCCAGGACGACCTGCAATTATTCGGCGCGCCGGCCTGGCTGTTCCGACGATGGTTGCGGGCCTTTAGCCAGTGCCTCCTTCAGGGAATCCGCGGCCATGAAGCACTGATGTTTGCGCATGAGACACGGGTCCGCTACTACACCAATTACATTCGGACGCGTTTTCGGGACACCCAGTCACAGAGGCCAGACGGCTGGCGAGGGGAGTTGGGCCGATTCGTCATCGCGCTGCTGAAAAAGAAGCTGCGGCTTTACGCGGGCGTCGCGGCGAGCAGCCAAACGCGTACGCACGGCGACATATCCCCGAGTGCGGCCGTAGCCGCCTCGCATTTGGCGCATGCTGAACAGGCAAGAGTACACGACGGTTCGAGCGCACTGGAACATTGAGCATGGATTACTCGATTATCATTCCCACGCATAACCGCGCGGATGAACTGAGGGAGACGATTCGCAGCATCAGCAGGCTGCGCGTCACCGGGCAGTGGGAACTGCTCGTCGTCGACAACAATTCCACCGATGCGACCCGCGCCGTCGTCGATGAAGAGCGCGCGGCGTTTCCGGCGCCGCTGCACTATGTGTTCGAACCAAAACAGGGCCGGTACGCGGCGCTCAATACCGGCATTGTCGCCGCCAGCGGTCGCGTCATCGCGACCACCGACGACGATGCGCGCGTGGAACCCGACTGGTTGATGGCAGCAGCAGCCGGACTGGATGCGTTCGGCTGCGATTATGTCGCAGGCAAGGTCCTGCCGATCTGGCGGGGGGAGCGTCCGCTGTGGCTACGGAACCGCCCGGGTCTCCATTGGTCAGTGCTGGCGCTGCAGGACCACGGCGGACGTCCGCTCGAATTCGGAACAAATGGTGTGCCGTGGCCGCTCGGGATCAACACAGCCACCCGCCGCGAAGCCTTCGACCGGGCAGGCTTGTTCAACCCCGCTCTCGGGAGGAAGGCCGGCACGCTGAGGAATCAGGCACAGCGCGAATGGCATCTGCGGGCGCGCGCGGCCGGTCTGCGAGGTTTTTATGTTCCGGATATGGTCGTCCACCATGTCGTCGCCGCCGAAAGGCTGACCAAACGCTACTTCCGCAGGTGGTTGTACTGGAACGGGATCAGCCGCGCGATTCTGTTCACCGAGCTCGGTGTCGATATGAACTCACCGGATGATTCGACACTGGACTTCACCAAGATTCCTCTGATCGCCGGCGTGCCGCGGTACTTGTACCGCACACTGCTGACGCACATCCGCGGTTTCATTCACGAGCGGCGGCGCGGCGACGCCGCCGCTGCGTTCGATCACGAGCTGTGGCTCTGCTTCTTCGCCGGACTCGCGAGGCAGCGGTGGCGGGACCGCAACGTGCGGATTCCGCCACCCGTCTTGCGGCCGCAGTCCGTGCCCGTCGATCGACTCATCGTTCACGGCCGCTGATGCGTGTTCGCGGGTGAGCCGTGCCGGCGGGATGCGCGTTGGTGCGCGTGATCGACGGGAGTGGACTCTTGCCCGTATCGTGGGCGCCGCGAGTCGGCAGCGCGTCGGCGCCGACCATCGCGCGAGTTACCGCTGTCGGACCCATCGACGACGACGGTCAGGCCGGGACCACCCGGTCTCGCGGCCGCGAGCAAGCGGAAGCCGGCGGCGGCGCACCGGCGATCGATGTAGATCGGTCGGCATCAAACATCGAGTCGCATCGCTGATTTCACGGAGCGGCGCCATGGGCCACCGGGAGGGCGGCAGCATGTGGCGCGCGACGGGAGGCGGGAAGGTCGAACTCCATCAGCGCGTATAGCTCCTCGGTTGCGCGTTGCGTGGCTCCGCCCGGTTGATGGAAGAGCTCCGCGGCGACGGCGCGACGTGACGCGGATCGCTCGGTCGGGTCGGCAAACGCGCGTTCCGCCGCGGCGACAGCAGAGGCGGCCGCGTCCACTGTGGTCGATACCGCCGCGAGCAGCTCGACATAGTCGTTGGGGATATTCGCGCGCTGGATCAGGTCTGGCATCAGGATTCGAATGACTGGGCGATCGAGCAACAGGTACTCGAATCCGATGGAGCTGTGATCCGTGATCAGAGCGTCAGCGGCGACCAGCCATGGCGACCCGTCGGCGGCCGTGATGAAATGGCCGTGGCCTCGGCGCAGAATCGGGGCCAGCCGAGCAATCCAATCGATGCCGCCGGAATTCTCCGGACGTAGATCGCGTGAGTTGTCGTGCAGCTTGACCAGCACTCGGTACCCGGCGCCGAGCAGCCGCGTTACCAGTTCTTCTCCCATCGCATTGAGCGACGAGTAGGGCGTCCATGTGGGCGCGTACATGATGGTCGGAACGGTTGGATCCATCCCGTTATCTTCGAGGACCCCGTTCCGCGTGTACGTCCCGTCCACCAGACAATCGACCTTCGGCATCCCGATCAATCGTATGGCGGCACTGGCGGGGTCGACCGCCCCGGTCTTGATGAAGTTGCGCAGGCGCCGCTCGTTGATGAAAAACAGCCGATCCCAGTGGCGCATCGAACCGGTGGGCCGGTCATAGATCTCGCTCCATTTACCGCCGACACCGTGGAACATCTGGACGCGGCGAGCGCCACGGGGAAGTCTGGCCCAGACGAAATCAGCGGCGACATAGGCATCGAATCGCTTCATGAGCGCCGCACGCGGTGAGATCCGCCGGACCTCGCCCGGAGCGTCGCCGAAGATCCATTCCACATGTTCCGGGCGCTCGCTCGAGAGCAGCCACGTACGTACACGGTGATCCTCGAGCAGTCGCCGATGAACCGGCCGCATCATGCCGTATTCCATTGCCGTTCGCGCGTCGAACACCACGTCACGGACATCCGGCGTCCGGAACCGGTGCCATCGAGTGTCAGCCTCGCGTGCCGCGCGTCGCAGCTCGACGCGCAACGGATGGGAGTGGCTCTGATGCGCCTGGCGTCTTCGCGTCTTGAAGAACTCGTAAGAAAAACGAAGGCGCAGCTCGTATGCGAACGCGCGCGCCTCGTGCCGTCGGAGCAGTGCGCTCGCCCAGGCGATCACATCCATAAGCGCGCGCCGGTACAAATGGGCCGGCACACCGAATAACGTGCCCGTGCGCGTCTGCTCCACGTCCTCCGACCGGAGCAGCGCGTGAAAATGACCATGCCCCTGGTGCCAACGGCGGTGATACCGACGTTGGAGCCGATTCGGCTGGACCTCCGCTTGGATGGTGATGCGCGGATCATAGACGCCACTGCGACCTGCGCGCAGGAGACGGAGCTGGAATTCGTGATCCTCGATGGAGCCGATGCGGTCCTTCACACGCTGAAAGTCGGTCGCAAACATGCCGATGTGCTCGAAGACCGACACGCGAAACGCGACGTTGGCGCCCACCAGGCAAAGAGAATTCGTGGCGGTAATTTCCAGACGGTCCTCGCCGTAATCGACGAGCGCCAGCGGCGCCCAGTGCTCGCGTGTGAGCCAGGCAGGGGGAGACGAAGGCCACAGCGGCAACACTCGCCCGCCGACGAAGTCGGCTTCTGGCGATTCGTCGAATGCCCGGAGCAGTGCCGCAATCCAATCCGGGGTTGCCCGTACATCATCGTCTGTAAACGCCACAAGTGGGGCGGCAGCGACCCGTATCCCGGTATTCCGAGCGGATGACAGCCCTTGCTGCGGCTCGAACACGTAGCGCACACGCGGGTCGCTCGCGGCGACCCGCTCCACGATCTCCCGCGTCGCATCGCTGGAATTGTTGTCGACAATGATGAGCTCGAATGGCGCGGTGTGCTCACGTTGCGCCAAAACGCTGCGGATCGCCCCCTCGAGGAGGGCGCCGCGGTTGTAGGTGCTCATCACGACCGACAGTGCCGGAGGGGCGGAGTTCGGGTGCGACGTCTCCAGAGCGTGGGAGGCGATTGTCACGGCGTGGCAGAAATATCCGGCGGAAGCACAGCAGAGCGCGTGCCACGTTCGCGCGCGATGGCCGCCCTTGCACGCCGGACGGGGAGGCCGGAAGGGTCTTGCGGCTACCCATACCATGAGTGAAGTCACGGCGTGAGGAAATGAATTTCGACTTTTGAGTAGTTTCGGCGCCTGGCGTTCGGTCGCCGTGACGCGTGGTGCCTTTGAATCAATGCGTCGCTGTTTGTCCTTACGGGCACATTCGTTGCTCCCCTTGAAGCCCAATGACTCGACCTCTACGGTTTGTTTTTCCTGTCCTTGCCAGCCTCCTCGTCGCCGTGTCGGTCCCCGCATCGGCGCAGGAATCACTGTGCGATCCTCGGTTTGACGATTGCCGTGCTCCGCTGATCAACCTGATACGCACCGAGCGGGTCGGGATCGACGTCGCCTTCTGGTACATGGCGGATCTCGAGCTGGCCAACGAGCTGGTGAAAGCGTTCAAGAGCGGAGTGCCCGTGCGTGTGCTGGTCGATCAGCGCGCCAACGCCAGCAAGCCCCTGAACGCCACGGTTCTTCAAACCTTGCGCGATGCCGGCATGCCGATGCGCGAGAAGTACAACCCGATCGAAGACATCCTGCACTTCAAGATGATGCTCTTCGACGGCCAGAACGTGGTCGAGTTCAGCAAGGCGAACTACTCGGGAGAGGAGTTCACGCCCTATCAACCCAACGTCAACTATGTTGACGAGGCGATTTTCTTCACCAACGACACCCGGCTCACCAACAGCTTCCGCCGCCGGTTCGACGATCGATGGCTGGACACCACCGTGTTCCGCAACTTCGCCAACATCAGCGGCGCGACGACGCGCCGGTATCCCCTGTACGCCATCGATCCGTCGATGAACTTCGTGCCGACCGAGAACTTTCTGACACGGGCCATCTCCCGTTTCGACCAGGAGATGCAGAAGATCGACGCGATCGTGTTTCGTGACACCGAGTACACGCCTGCCGATGCCATGCTTCGTGCGGTCGCGCGCAACGTGCCCGTTCGTCTCATCAGCGAGCCCGACGAATACAGAAATCCGGCGCGTCTGTGGGATGCCAAACACATCGACCGCATGCACATGGGTGGCGTTCAGATCAAGATGCGCCAGCACCAGGGGCTGACCCACGAAGCGCTGGTCGTTCTCCATGGCCTCGGCGAGGTGATCTTCGGCTCCTCGAACTGGACGACGGCGTCGGCGATCTATCAGGACGAGCACAACTTCTTTTACAACCCAAGCCTCGGCAAACCGTGG
>Ga0081539_10004120_pt1 | contig 16560 bp, 14 predicted proteins | sample TabmetS4T2R2_FD_71023 | JGI IMG/M metagenome (GOLD analysis project Ga0081539, IMG submission 71023) | Tabebuia heterophylla rhizosphere microbial communities from the University of Puerto Rico - S4T2R2 | ecosystem: Host-associated > Plants > Roots > Rhizosphere ...
CCCGAGTAGTATCTTGACAAATTTAGGATGGTCTCCATTTGGGACGGTGCGCAGCGTCTGCAAGATGTAGTAGCGCGTGGCGCTGAAAGCGCCAAAGTCCCGAGTGGTATCTTGACAAATTTAGGATGGTCTCCATTCGGGGCGTAGCGCAGCGTCCGTAAGACGGAGTAGCGCGTGGCGCTAAGGCGCCAAAGTCCCGAGTGGTATCTTGACAAATTTAGGATGGTCTCCATTCGGGACGGTGCGCAGCGTCTGCAAGACGGAGTAGCGCGTGGCGCTAAGGCGCCAAAGTCCCGGGTAGTATCTTGACAAATTTAGGATGGTCTCCATTCGGGGCGTAGCGCAGTCCGGTAGCGCGCTTGCTTTGGGAGCAAGAAGTCCCGGGTTCAAATCCCGGCGCCCCGACCTATTGTTTCTCACAATGTTTTATGTATACATCATCTATAGTCAACAGTTGCAGCGATATTATGTGGGATCAACCGAAGTAGTGGAAAAACGACTGCAAGAACATAACCGAGGCAAATCAGCCTCGACGCGTGCAGGTATACCTTGGGAATTGATCCGTACAGAATACTTTGCCACACGTTCTGAAGCAATGCTCCGAGAGAGGAAGATTAAAGCCCGCGGCATTGGGCGTTATCTATCTGACATCAAGCATACATCAGTTGGATAGCGCGTGGCACCGTTGGCGCCAAAGTCTGGCGCCACAGGCGCCACGCCCCGACTTAAACCGTCATTCCTAGCAGAATGGCGGTTTTGCATTTCCCCACAGACCAAAACAACCCGACAATGGACGCTTGCCTCTGTTACTTTTCTGACTACAGAATGTCCTTCCCTCAGGAACGAGTGTGTTGTTCCTAATGATGAAACTGACATATAAGGCCCATCAATTTCGAGAGTTCTCAATTCATCTGCAATGAATGGTTTGTTGACCTCGACGTCTTGTTAGAAGCAAACACAACAGGCAGCCGGAATGAAAAAATGCCCATATTGTGCTGAAGAAATACAAGATGAAGCTAGCGTCTGTCGGTATTGTTTGCGCGACCTGTGGCCGGCTCCTCGCCGTAAACGTTCTTCTACTCAACGTCTCATGACCACGATTGAATACGTCTTGACCTGGTTAAAAGTGAAGGATCCGGAGTTATACAATGGAATACTGGCAAAGATGCGCCAGGTAGAAGGTAAACCTCTTGCCGTAAAGATTCCTCAATATCAAGTGCAGACAACTAGATAAAGATCCGCGGGGAAATTTCGCAAGCTCGACAAGTGATGGGCGACTTTATATAAAAAGCGTCGTATCTCTGCGGTACAACGCTTTTTCATACTAGTGATGCCATATACTATAGCAAAGTCTAACATGTTGCGAATGATAATATTCTGACTTGAAAATGGCAATTATTGGCAGTACGAAACCTGCGAACGGCTAACAGCCTCAATTTGCGGCAAGCCCCTGAAAATTGAGACTATGCCTGTAACCTCGATGCAAAGACCATCGAGATCGCTCCAATCGTTATCGAATGCTACCAGAGTAAAATTATGGTTAGGAAATGGTCTATCGTTGCAAAATGTGGGACTACCGTCAACATCTGGGCGATAGTCACAAGAGGCGCGCTCAATCCTGCAAGTTACCAGATCGCCACTTCTGTTACCGGTTTGAGAGCAAAATAGAGTGTTGAACGCGTTAAGCGGCTGCGGCGTGCGCGATACGAAGATAAAAGGCTGGTGGGTAATCGTTGGCTGCATTTTGGGGGTAGGAGGCACAAGCGCAACTCCCAAATTCGTCTTGATTGGAACTCGACTAACAATGCCCTCAATCGTTAGCAAACCAGTATTAACCCAGCCTGTTGTATTGTTCTCAGCAAGCATATAGACCCATGTCGAATCTTGATTACGCCCTAAGATCTGCATACATGTGCCGGAAACAAGTCCGCCAATAGCCTCGAATTCTGTGCCAGGTCCCTGTCTTACTCGTATCGTTGAATCGGTGACGCAGGCTCTTAGGCTTACAGGCTTGGCTGCTGGGGTTGGCGCGATGCGCTTTGTATTAGTGGGAATAGGTGTGTTCGTGCGAGTGGGATTTGAGGCGAGAGAATTATGTTGTGAATTTTCGAAGGCCATAAAGACAAAGAAAGCGATAATTCCTATTATCCAAAGAAGCGCATTACGCGCTGTGTTGTCTTTTTCCGCCGAGGATGAGACAGGCTCTGCAATTGGTTCTGGAGGCAGTGTGGGCCTTACAGCTGGTATTGATTGAGATACTAGGGCAGGCTTCCGAGTTAGCAATCTTGCTATTCCTTTACCAGCCCAGAAAAGGACGACCCAGCCAGCCAAGGGAATTGCGCTCAGAATGAATATGCCAACATAGCGCCAAAAGCCACCTTTATTCGGGTTGAGACCGGGGACCGCAAAAAGCGTTATGACAATGGAGCAAACAACTTGGTATGCTTGCAAGGTGCCAAGTAAGTCTGTGCTAGTACCCGTGTAATTCGATGCAATAAGAAAGGCAAAGCCATACATAGCAACTAGCAGCAAGAAACCAAACAATAGACTCAGGCCCGTTGCAGGTTCACCGGGAGTTGTCAAATCTTTCCCGCAATGGTTGCAAATAGTTACCCCATTTTGAATTTCGTTCGAGCAGTATGGACACTTTTTCATAGCTGCCTACTTTTCTACTTATACCTGTGCAAGTGTTGCATATCACTTTGAACATGACCTCCGAAATTGCGAAAGGTACATTGCTAACACATTGCGATAAAACGAAATCTGAGCAGGCTGGCAATGACGGTAATTTTGTTTAGTGCTAAAATACACAGGGAGAAATGCTATGGCAAAAAAGTTTGATGGCGTCATTGAAGCAGTCCATTATAAGAATGGACAAATCGCGGCAGTACGCGCCTTCGAGCGACGCGGCTCCGCGTTTTCAGACCGTGTCCTAATCGATCGAAGAGAACTTTTGGAACGACTCAAAAACGGTCAAAAATATGTAGTCGGCAAACGTAAGGAACTGTGGGCCGGCACCTTCGAGGTTCAGGATAAGCCTGTACAAGTGTTCAACCGAAATGGGAAGGAGATCATCTCGACCCGCGATGGGGCCGAGCGGGATGAATTGGAACAGACGCCTGTGTTCTAAGAATTAAACGTAGTATCACGCGGCATCTCCGCCGCCGATGACGGCGGTTTGAGCAACAGCATGAAAATTATTGATAAAACCCCTCTGCTTGATGAAAAAGGTGAACTCGGATTCAGTCAACGCATCCAAGGTATGTTTCAATTTGGTTTTAACTGGCCGAACGAGCTTCAGACTCAGAAGGCCATCATCACCTTCTTTGACCGGCAGTTGGAAAAGGGGTATACCCTCATCCGCAATATGCCTTTGGGTCAGAGCGGGATTATTGTGCCGATGATTTTGCTGGGACCCACGGGAATCCATGTTATTCAGGTTACTACTGCGCGCGGAAGATATGAAATAAGGGGCGATACCTGGAATGTAGCCTCCGGCGATCAATATAAGCCCGCACCTGTCAATTTGGTTCAGCAGACCATTCGCATGGCGAACGCAGTACAAGCGTTCATCGAACGTCAAGGCGTCAGATTGGCAGTGAGTCCTGAGCCTGTGTTGATTGCAGGCGATCCTGGTTTACATATCGAGTCAGTGCGGCCGGCCATCAAGACTATGATGATCGATGGCATAAGGTCATTTGTATCCGGGCTGGCAATCAGTAAGCCTGTTTTATCACCGGAACAAGTATATGATTATACAGAGCGGATCATCAATCCACGCCCGCCACGATCTCAACAAAAGGAACCGGTTACGGCGCCCCAGCTTGAATCGCTTCCTTCCTGGGAGCAGGATTATTCTCAACCGGAAGTCTCGCGTGCCCGCGCGATATTCGATGCATCCGAAGAAGCAAAACCGTTTAATCCTGCAGATTTTGATTTTGCAATGACCGATGGGGAACCATCCATTGAAGCAGCGCCTGCAGCTTTAAACGAATCAAGGTCTGCTGAATCTTCATCAGGCACCACGGCGAAGAGCCGCAAAACTCTTGGTATGACTCCTGTTCAACTCGCCGTTATCGCAGGGCTGGCGCTGGCATTGCTATGCATCCTGGCGGTGTTCGGCTATATCATCTTCACTTCATCCTAATGCTCCGTTGAGTCCCTTTTTATCCATTATCATTCCTGCATATAACGAGGAGAATCGCCTGCCCAACTCACTGGAGCAGGTGTTTCGTTTTCTTGAGAAGCAATCGTATGGCTCAGAAGTAGTTGTTGTTGAAAATGGCAGTACTGATAAAACTTTTGAGGTTGCAGAAGGATTTGCAACACAACATAAAACCCTGCGTGTGATCCATAATGAGCAACGCGGCAAGGGAGGCGCTGTGCTGCGCGGCGTGCATGAGGCACATGGTGAGTATGTTTTTATTTGTGACGCCGATCTCTCGATGCCTATTGAAGAAATCAATAAATTTCTCCCTCCTGTGCTCACGGATTTCGACATTGCCATCGGCTCGCGCGAAGCCCCGGGCGCGGTGCGTTATGACGAACCCTATTACCGCCACCTGACGGGCCGCGTATTTAATATGCTGATCCGGTTAATGGTGCTCCCGAATCTTCAGGATACACAATGTGGTTTCAAATGTATGCGTGCTGTCGTTGCGCGCGATATATTTCGTTTTCAAACACTTACGGGCTGGGCCTTCGATGTGGAACTACTTTATATTGCTCGCCGTCATGGCCATCGTATTCTCGAGATTCCTATTGATTGGTATTTCAATGCCGACAGCAAAGTTCGTGTATTGCGCGACGCATGGCGCATGTTTGTTGACCTTCTTATAATTCGCTTTAACGCATGGCGTGGACGTTATGACCGTAAACCCTGACCTGACCTACGAAAAGCAACTTTGGTCCTATTATCAATACGTTGCCGGATTGGATGAAGCCGGACGCGGCGCGCTCGCTGGCCCGGTAGCGGTTGGAGCGGTAATTCTGCCAAAGGGCAAAACGCGTCTGCTGCGGACGTTGGCCGGTGTGCGCGATTCCAAGCAGATGACTCCGCTTGAGCGTGAATCCCTTGCACCGCGCATCAAAGAGAATGCACTGGCCTGGAGCGTGGAGTTTGCATCAGCAGAAGAGATCGATGCACAGGGAATCGTCCCTGCCACAAGAGTAGCCGCGATACGCGCCTTGCAGAGTCTATCCATTTCACCCGAATATCTGCTCACTGATTTTCGACTTGAACTTCCCCAACTCGATATCTCTCAAACCTCTCTCGTAAAAGGTGACGCGCTTTGTTTGAGCATCGCGGCGGCTTCTGTATTGGCAAAGACTGCGCGCGACGCGTTGATGAGTCAGCTTGATTCAGAGTATCCAAACTATGGGCTGCGACAGCATAAAGGGTACGGCACACAGGCGCATCGTCTCGCGATGAAGCGATTGGGATATTCATCTGTTCATCGAAAATCCTTTTCTTTACGGTAGGGGCACGGCATCACTGTGCCCTTACTTTCGCTGCAGGAAGAATTTGGTGATCTCTTCAACAATCGCTGGAATAATCGCCAGTCCAACGACCACGGTCCACTCACGTCCACTGAGAGGATGTGTGTTGAAGATCGGCTGAAGGAAGGGCAAATTCACGACCATTAAGAGCAATGTGATCGAAAGCCCCACTGCATACTGCATGTAACGATTCGAGAAGACGCCAATCTGAACGATCGAGGCGCGCTCGGAGCGGACGGTATACGCACGGAAAAGTTCGGCAAGCGAAAGTGTGACGAACGCCATTGTCTCTGCCGTTTGCACATCAACTCCGCGCCAATCGTGTTCCAAAAGGTAAGTGATAGCATTCCCAACAACGGAAGCACCAGCCTCGAGATGCCATAATAAACCCAAAGCAAATGCGATCAGTACAGCGCTGGTTTGTGCAATGGTTTGTACGACCAGACCAACTGTCATGCTGCGATTGACAATCGGCTCGGATTTGGCGCGCGGCTTCTGCTGCATGATATCCAGGTCACCTTTTTCGACTGCCAGCGCCAGTGCTGGCGCGCCATCGGTAATGAGGTTGAGCCACAACAGTTGTATTGCGGTAAGAGGAGCGGGAAGCCCAGCCAGCGTGGCAAGGAAGATGATCATGATCTCTGCCAGGTTGGAGGACAGCAGAAAGAACACGAACTTACGAATGTTCGAGTAAATGATCCGCCCCTGCTCCACAGCAGAGACGATACTTGCGTAGTTATCGTCTGTGAGGACCATATCCGCAGTTTCTTTGGCGACATCCGTGCCTGTGATTCCCATCGCGATTCCAATATCCGCGCGCTTGATGGCAGGCGCATCGTTAACGCCATCACCCGTCATCGCGACGATTTCGTCGTTTGCCTGGAGCGCATCCACAATTCGCATTTTGTGTTCCGGTGAAACGCGGGCAAAAACGGCAGTCTCGTCGATGACCTTCTTAAGCTCATCATCATCGATCGCATCAAGCTGCGCACCCGTCATCACTTTTCTGCCTTTTTTCATCATACCGATGGACTCTGCAATGGCACGCGCCGTGTTGGGATAATCTCCTGTGATCATGATGGTGCGAATTCCTGCGTCGCGCGCATGTTCCAAGGCAGGTTTCACCTCGGTGCGTGGAGGGTCGATCATTCCCATTAACCCTACGAATACCAGTTCCTGCTCAAGCTCCTCTGTCTTGATTTGCTCGGGGTTATCTGGCACATCCCTCGCCACGCGATAAGCAACACTGAGCACACGCAAGGCATCTTTTGTTAATGTATCATTTGCGGCAAGGATGTCTTCGCGCCGCGCCTTATCCATTGGCCTGGGCTTGTCATCCATGCCTTGATATTGCGTACAAAGTTCCAGGACCACATCCGGAGCGCCTTTGACAGCAATCACATCCCAGTCTTTGTGCTGTTTATCATCGAACGGCGATGGATCGTGAGCGCGGGGTTCGCGTACGTCATGAATGGTGATCATGCGCTTGCGTTCAGAGTCGAACGGAATTTCATTCTCACGCGGGTACGCCTCTTTAATATCTACATAGATCGCGCCTGCTTTGGCAGCCGCTACAACCAATGCACCTTCTGTCGGGTCACCTACAATACGATACGTTTTATTCGTTTCGCTTTCGCCCGTGATTTCGATCTCCGCGTCATTATTGAGCAAGCCAAGCCATAAGGCGGTCAATACAGCAGGATAATCTCTTACATTGATCTTCTTGGCATCGATGAGGAAATCGCCATGAGGGATATAACCTGTTCCGGTAACGTTGATAAATTGCCCATCCACCCACATCCGTGTGACAGTCATTTCGTTTTGCGTCAGCGTACCTGTTTTGTCGGAACAAATCACGGTGGCTGATCCAAGCGTCTCGACCGACGACAGTTTTCGGATGAGCGCGTGTCGTTTGATCATCTCACGCATGCCCAGCGCAAGAGAAATCGTCACGACGGCCGGTAACCCTTCTGGTACTGCCGCGATGGCTAGACTAATAGCAATGATAAAGACTTCTGTGATGTCGGGCGCGTACTCCCGCACATACGCAAGAGGACGGATGAAAAGCTCCTGAGTATCTGTGTAATTGAACAGGGCAACGAAAAAAACAATGGCGACGAGAAACAGCGCAACAACGCTCAACGATTTGCCCAGCTTGTCGAGCCTGCGCTGCAGGGGAGTTTCTTCCGTCTCCACACTTTGGAGCATGGTGGCGATGAGACCCAGTTGTGTATGCATGCCTGTACTGGTCACCACACCGCGTCCGCGTCCATAGGAAACCAGTGTTCCCATAAAAGCCGTATTCTTCCGATCACCCAGTGGCAGATTCTTATCCAGTACAGTCGCCGCGTTCTTCTGCACAGGCAGGGACTCACCCGTGAGCGATGCCTCCTCGATACGCAAGTTGATGGCTTCCAGCAAACGTATATCCGCAGGGACAAAATTACCAGCTTCGAGAAAGGCGATATCCCCGGGCACCAATTCATAGGCGGGGACGGATTGTCGGCGTTTATCGCGTATCACCTGCGCATCGGGCGCGGCAAGCTTTTTGAGGGCAGCCAATGCCTCCTCTGCGCGTTTCTCCTGGACGATGCCGAGAACTGCGTTCAAGACCACAATCGCCATGATCGCCGCGGCTTCCACATAATCTCCAAGTAATGCGGAGATCACCGACGCGACGATCAATAGAATCACGACAAAGTTATTGAGTTGTTCCCACAACATTTGCAGGAAGGTGGGACGGGGTGCTTCTGTCAATTGATTCGGACCATAATGCTCGAGTCGTTTTTTTGCTTCTGCTGACGTTAACCCGCTATCCTCTACTTTAAGATGATCGAGGACCTCTTCTACTGTCAGTGCATGCCATTCCTGTTGCTTGATGTTTTCCTCTTCGTGGGGCATCGAATTGTCTCCTTTGCCGCTTGGTTCCTGATTACTAAACTTTGAAAATGATTTGCAGCCCAAAATTCAAGGCTCAGTCTAGAAAGTTATGCGGCACCATGTAAAAAGTCATGGCGTGCAGATGTTCCGATAAAATTAAAACGAGACCATCACATCTCCGTGATGGTCTCGCCAAACGCTACAGAGCGCTTCGAATTGCCGATGGCTCGCATACGCGCTAGCCAATGGCCTGACGACAATCCGTTGGCGCTCCCGTTCATATCCTACTAACGCGGGATCTTCGATGAGGCGCCATGGCTACTCCCCAGTCAATTTCAGTTTAATCCACCAGGAAGTGCCTGTCAAGCCGAATATGCACTTCACTTTGTTTCTGCAAGTTTTGCGGGTTTGAATCCATTTACGATCCATTGAAACAATACCTTGAACGGCAGGAATATCCAGTCGATCAATTTATTGATCACCCCCATTGCAATTGAAAACCAGGAGAGGATAAACCCAAATTTTTGAAGGAAAGGACTGTGAGCATAGATAAGGGCACCAAGGATGATTCCCGCGGAAATTACGAAGCGCGTAATGTCCGATATTTCCACATCCCATACCTGCTCGACAATCAATTGAAGCCCAATGTTGAGGACCAAAATATAGGCCGCGGGTTTCAGGATTGGTTCGCGTTGGACAGCGTAACTGAATATTCCAGCCGCGAATCGCATCGTGAGAATACCAATGGCTACACCGACCATCACCACCCAGATCTCGTCAGACAGCGCCACGGCGGCGATGACATTATCGATGCTGAAAACCAGATCCATCAATTCAACAGTGAGAACGACAAACCAGAAGGACGATTTTTGCAATGCTGCTCGTTTTTCCTCCTCTGTCTCTACTCCAGGAGTGGTATCCCCCAGCTCATTCAGCCCCAGGCGGATCAGATACGCCGCGCCCACAAACCTGATCCATGGATTATCGATGAGGAAACTTGTAATAAACAACATGGCGCCGCGGCCAACATACGCTCCCAGCAGACCCACCCGCAATGCTGCCAGGCGTTGTTTTCCAAGCAGGCGGTTGAATCGTTTACCAAACCCCTTAAGCCACGCGGGCCAGGGGATGGGTTCGTCATCAGGGAGCTGGGATACCATGGCGCCCAGCACTGCCGCATTATCGATAGATAAAATGCCTTCTAAAAAAATCAATTGCAGCACAATCAAAAAGACAGAGCCGTCAAAACCCATAATCGGTGTTTTTACTAACCTTTCTTGGTACCATAATAACAGATGATAGCCACTGTTGTCATGACTATCATCTGACTCAAATTGTTACACGGCCTGCCAACGCCAAGATATTACTCAGGTGCGATCTTCGTGCCCGAGGGAAGTTCGGTATCCTTTGCAATAACGACGATTCCATCACGTACCGAATAAAGTTTTTCGTCTATATCTTCTGTATCACGCGGGAAGGGGCGAATCACTACACCTTCACCGATACGTACGTTCTTATCGAGGATGGCAGATTCGATATGACAGTTTTTGCCTATCCCGATCGGCAGATTGCCCCGTGGCTTTTCCACGTCATAATAATCAGCTCCCATGAGAATACTGTCCTTGATCACGGTTCCTTCCGCGATCTGGCTGCGGATTCCCACGATGGAATGCGTGATCTCGGCTTTGCGAATGCGACAGCCTTCTGCGATCAACACATCTTTCAATTGACCATCCTCCACAATGGAGCCGGGTAGAAAACGCGCGTGGGTATAAATTGGCGCCTTTGCATCATAAAAATTGAAGGGCGGGTTAGGATCGGTCAATTTCAGATTGGTTTCATAAAATGACCGGATCGTTCCAATGTCCTCCCAATACCCGTCGAAGTCGAAGCCATACACTTGATGAGATTTTATCGCTTCAGGGATGATATCTCTCCCAAAATCATCGAGCCCAGAATGGTGCTTGAGCAAATCAATCAATACTTTTGTATTGAACATATAAATCCCCATGGAACCAAGAAATGGCCGTTCTTCATCATGCTCGCGGCTGATAAATTGCCTTTGGACTTCCGGGTCTTTGGGCTTCTCAACGAAGGCAGAGATTCGACCATCTGCTTCTTTTTTCAGAATGCCAAAACGTGACGCTTCACTTCTTGAGATGGGTTGGACTGCCACTGTGATATCGGCATTTTTCCCCCAGTGATAATCTGCCATAGAGCGATAGTCCATGCGATAGAGATGATCTCCTGCCAGGATCAGCACATATTTCGCGCCTGTGGCTTGGATCTCAAATAATTGCTTTCGCACCGCGTCTGCTGTGCCCTGATACCAGGTTTCTGTTTCTGGAGTCTGTTCTGCGGCAAGGATATCAACCCAGCCTGCGTGGAACGCATCGAAATTGTAAGCGCGGGAAATATGCCGATGTAGCGAAACTGAATTAAACTGGGTCAGAATCGCAACACGGTAAATCCCCGAATTGATACAGTTGCTGATGGGAATGTCAATGAGACGGTACTTGCCAGCAATTGGTACAGCAGGTTTCGAACGCATCATTGTCAGCGGGTACAATCGTGCCCCCCGACCTCCACCCATGATCATACCGAGTACATCGTTCATTGATGGCATAGCAGCCTCCAGTTGGAATGATGTGATATGCTCTTCTATTATCTCTTAAGATTGGGGAAATTGAAAAGGCTTGGATTCGATAAAACAAAACATCCTCCTTGTTGGAGAGGACGTTCAGTTACAAATGCTCATCAGGGTATAATGCGAGCGAAGCTGAGCGCAATGAGTGCCGAAGGAGGGAATCGAACCCTCATTCCCGTAGGGAACACGATTTTGAGTCGTGCGCGTCTGCCTGTTCCGCCACTTCGGCAATAAATTTTGCGCCCCAAAGTATACCACTCATAACACGTAGCGCAAGACGCTTTGCGTATCTTGCGCCACAAAAGGTCAGGATGAAACTCGGAATTGTCGGATTGCCTCAATCAGGAAAGACCACCATCTTCAACGCGCTGACGCGCGGCCATGCACCCACCACTGCTTCTGCCGGCCGCTTCGAAGTCCATACGGCTGTTGTGGATGTGCCCGACCTGCGCGTCACCAAACTCTCCGAGATGTTCAAACCGAAGAAGACGATCTACGCGAAAGTGACCTATGCGGACATCGCGGGCTTGGAAACGGGCTCTGCCAAAAGCGGGATCTCCGGTCAATTGTTGAATCAACTTACCCAGATGGACGGCTTCATTCTCGTCGTGCGCGGCTTCCAGGATGACAGCGTGGCTCATACGCTGGGAAGTGTCGATCCGGCGCGTGATGCGGATATCATGTTGAGCGAATTGTTGTTGAACGACTTGATCGCAGTCGAGCGCAAGTTGGAGCGCCTTGCGGATGAACGCAAAAAGGGCGGCACAGACAAAGCGGATAACGAACGCCAGACAGCGCTCTTCCAGCGCTTGAATGATGCGCTTGCTGAAAATACTGTTTTGCGAAAGGTGGAACTCTCTGGGGAGGAGAATAAACTGCTCGCCAGTTTTGGGTTGCTCACACGCAAACCAGTCTTGATCGTCTTCAATATGGGCGAAGGTCAGGCTGCACCGGAACGCGAATTTGAAACTCCGTCTGTGGCTTTGCAAGGCAAGCTCGAGATGGAGATCGCACAACTTTCCCCTGAAGATGCCGAAGTGTTCATGCAGGAATATGGCATCGAAGAACTGAGTCTGAACAAGATGATCCGCCTGTCATATGACCTGCTACAGGTGCAATCATTCTTTACGGTAGGCGAAGATGAGGTGCGTGCCTGGGAGACCAAACGCGGCGCGACTGCGCAGGAATCGGCTGGAGAAATCCACACCGATCTTCAGCGTGGATTCGTTCGGGCGGAGGTAGTGGCCTATGACGACCTCATCAGCCTGGGTGGGATGAATGAAGCGAAGTCCAAGGGCAAATTGAGGCTCGAGGGTAAGGAATATCTGGTCAAGGACGGCGATATCGTCCATATCCGGTCAAGCCTGTAATATAGATTGTAGTGGCGACTTCAGTCGCTGAACGACTAAAGTCGTTACTACAATTTCCTGAAAATACATCTCAAAATACATATTTTAGTTCTACGAAAGTATCTGACTTTATGGTAAAAACTATATATGTCACACCTGCACTCCACGGCACTTGCACGCCAGGGCAAGTGTGCATGCGGTGTAAGCGACCGAAGCAATCCCCTGGCAATTAGGAGATTGCTCACCTGTACTTGCGCCAGGTGCAAGTGTCGTCGGGCTAACGCCCTCCTCGCAATGACATGAATCAAAGGAGAAATATATGGCTACAGTTAACACATATATAGTCAAAAAATGGAATCTTGATGTACTCTTCCCCGGTTTCGACAGCCCTGAGCTACAAGCCGCGTTCGATAATGTGGAGGAACAAGTTGCGTCGTTCGAGGGCCTGCGCGACAAACTCAAACCCGATATGGACGCCGAGACGTTCCTCGAGGCGGTGCGCGCTTCTGAAGCAACCTCGCGCATTGTGAATCGGATTTTTGCTTTTGCCGGACTGTTATTCTCAGAAGACACCCAGAACCAGAACGCACAAACACTGATTGCTCGCGCGCAGCAATTCGCGGCGGAGATGCAAAACCGCACACTGTTCTTCAGCCTGTGGTGGAAGGAACTGGATGACAGCAACGCCGAACGCCTGATGGCTGGCTCAGGTGATTATCGTTATTATCTTGAGGAAATGCGCCACTTCAAACCGCATACATTGAGCGAGGCGGAAGAGAAGATCGTCAATATCAAAGATGTCACCGGCATGGGGGCACTGATTCCCTTGTATGATGCCCTCACGAACCGTTATACCTTCAAGCTGGAAGTGGATGGCGAAGTGAAGGAGCTGACCCGAGCTCAGTTACAACCTTACATACAGGGACCAGATCCCAACCTGCGCGCAAAAGCCTATCAGGAACTTTATCGTGTCTTTGGCGAGGATGGTCCGATTTTAGGGCAGATGTATCAGGCCCGCGCCCGCGACTGGCATAATGAAAATATCAATTTGCGAAAATTCAGCAGCGCAATGGCAGTACGGAATCTTGCGAATGATGTCCCCGATGAAGCCGTGGATGCCCTGCTCGAAGTGACGAAGAAGAATTCGAAAATCTTCCAGCGTTATTTCAAGATGAAGGCAAAATTCATCGGCATGGACAAGCTGCGCCGTTACGATATTTATGCGCCCGTCGCAAAGTCGGATAAGGCGTTCGAGTTCGATACCGCTGCGAACATGGTATTGGAGTCATTCAGCGCGTTCGACCCCAAGCTTGGCGAGTTGGCACGCCGCGTCTTTGATCAGGATCGACTCGATAGTGAAATACGCAAGGGGAAACAGGGAGGCGCGTTCTGTGCGTCGATCAATCCGGAGGATACGCCTTTCGTAATGATGAACTATACCGGCCGCGCCCGTGATGTGGCGACTCTGGCGCACGAACTTGGCCACGCCATCCATGCCATGCTGGCCGCGCACCACACGGCGTTCACGTTCCACTCGTCGCTGCCTCTCGCCGAAACGGCTTCTACGTTTGGGGAAATGATGCTCACCGAAAAATTACTTGCCGAAGAGACCGATGAATCCGTGCGCCGCGATATCCTCTTCAAGCAAATGGATGATGCCTTCGCGACCATTCTGCGCCAGGTCTATTTTGCGTTGTTCGAACGCGAAGCCCATGCGCTCGTGATGAAGAATGCCTCGGTGGATGAAATAAGTGCGGCCTACATGGAAAACCTGAAGGAACAGTTTGGTGATTCGCTGGAACTAAGCGATGAGTTCAAGTGGGAGTGGGTGTCCATCCCGCATATCTATCACACGCCGTTCTATGTGTATGCCTACGCCTTCGGTCAATTGCTGGTATTCTCACTCTATCAGCAATTCAAAGCGGAAGGTGAATCGTTCAAGCCGAAATATCTCAAGATATTATCTGCCGGCGGATCCAAAGCGCCTGCGGATATTCTTGGAGAAGCAGGCATTGATATCCGCAGTCCCAAGTTCTGGCAGGGCGGCTTCGATGTGCTGAGCAAGATGGTGGATGAGTTGGAGAAGTTGTAATTACTAATGTCGTTGCGAGGAGGGCGCAGCCCGACGAAGCAATCTCCTCATTATGTGGGGGATCGCTTCGTCGCAACGAACGCTCCTCGCAATGACATTCCCAGAAAACAGGTAAACAAGTGGTAGCTTGTTTACCTGTTTTCGTGCATGGACATTATCAATATTAACGGAAAAACTTCTTGGACGCTGATGCACGCTGAATTTCGCTGATTCAAGAAGAAAAAAAATCTGCGTCCTTCTGCGTTTATCAGCGTCCAATTCAATTTCCAATAAAGTTTATTCATCAACTATCATAAGCATTGCTTCGGCTTCTTTTAGGCGTAATGAAAAATCGCGGCTCATATCGATATATGGATAGTCGAAACGTTTGGCTTCCTGCCGAATGAACTCACTCCACAGTGGAACGTCATGAACAATCTGACGCCGCGTCTCCTCCGGCAAAAATGTGTATCCGGGTGAACGCCCAGGGAATTGATCGAATCGCTGCAGCGTCATCTCTGAGCATCCAAGGAATAGTGATCGTATTTGATACTTCTTGGAAAGCTCTGCAACTTGCGCTGGAAGAAAGTCAACACCTTCAATCACGTAATTCTCTGCAAGAGAGCCAACTCCCCAAATAAACCGCTCCAGGTATAAGAAAAACCATTCGGCATTCGCTGTGATGGCCTCGGGAGTGGCATTCCACTCTGTCTTTATGCCTTCTTCATTCTTTGCCCTTAGAAGCTCCATCAGGAGATCGGTAGAGATCCACCCGATTTTCAAATTTGCCGCGAATTGCTGGCACAGAATGGTCTTCCCAACTCTAGGTGCTCCACCTATCAGGTAGATCATGTTAATTTCCAGAAGAGCAACGCGAACTCAATCCAAAACTATTTCTCTTGTTCTTCATTATCAGGGACTTGAAATAACGTAATCTGCATACCGTCTGGGTCTTGCAGCCGCACGTTGTAATCACCCCACGGCGTAATGATAGGTGGATGGACCAATGTCGCTCCATGATCGATTAATCTCTTCATTGCGGCCTTCAAGTCTGGTACTTGCAATGCAAATCGGATTTGACCGCTGATGCGTTGCTCTGCTTCGATTTGATCGATGGCCGCTGCCTGTAACTCGTCGAAGAGTTCCAGCGTAGCTTTGCCCATATCCAAAATGAGAGCGCGACCTCCACCGTTGCTCAATAGTGCACTGGGCTCGATCCCGAGGCCATCACAATAGAATTTCATCGATCGTTCATAATCGCTGGCTGTGAGCGCGACGCGCAGTTCAAGGACAAGATGATTTGGGTCGGGGATAGACATACAGTAGTCCTTTCAAATTAAACCAGATTGTTCAATTGGATTATTTATGTTTTGATCATGCCATCAATTAACGGTACCACTTGACCCATAAAGATTTTGATCTGTTCCAATTCATTTGTTATCGGCCATAAATAAATTCGCTGAACGCCCACGTGATGATATGTTGCAAGTTTCTCAGCACAAGCCTGAGCAGAACCGATCGGAAGCCGTTCTCTCAATTCATCAACGGGACGGTTGAGTGTTGGAGCCAGCACGTCTTGCAGCATGCGTTCAGAAACTTCCTCTTGTTCCGTAATATAAAGCCACATCGTGGCAAGGGCGTTTGGGAAAGAAGTCGGATCTTTGCCTGCTGCGATAAGAAATTCCTGAAGCTGTTTCCATCCTTTTGAAAATAATTCCGGGGTTGTGTTATAACCCGACGCCAGCCAACCATCCGCCAGGCGCGCAACTCGTTGCAGACCAGCCCTGGACCCCCAGCTTCCCACCCAGATTGGAGGACCAGATCTTTGGGCAGGGAACGGCTCAAGCCTTATTCCTTCCGTGCTATAGAAATTCCCCTTAAACACAATACCGTTCTGATTCCATAAAGCTCGTAAAGCTTGAATGGACTCATCCAATCGTTTCCATCGTTCCTCAAATGGGATACCCACTGCCGCGTAATCTCGCGCTGAGGAACCCGGCCCTACACAGGCAATGAGACGGCCACCGGACAGCCGGTCGATGGCTCCCAATGATTTGGCCAATGGAATCGGGCCCCGTACAACCGGCAGAGACACCGTGGTTGCTAGGTCCATG
>Ga0081539_10004121_pt1 | contig 16553 bp, 20 predicted proteins | sample TabmetS4T2R2_FD_71023 | JGI IMG/M metagenome (GOLD analysis project Ga0081539, IMG submission 71023) | Tabebuia heterophylla rhizosphere microbial communities from the University of Puerto Rico - S4T2R2 | ecosystem: Host-associated > Plants > Roots > Rhizosphere ...
TGACGTTGCTGCGCACGGGAACTACGCTTGCGCAAGTGACGGATGGGAAACAGTGCCAATGCACTACCGCCCGACGCACCCCGGTCTGGGGCTCGCGGGCGGTAGTGCTGTATCCGGGACGGTCATAGCGTGGGACAGATGGACGGCTACCGGGGCCGCGGTGCCCCGGGTAGCCGGCGCCGCGGACGAGTGATCCGGCGCAAGGAGATGCCGCTCTGGCAGGAGCTCCCGCTGCTGCTCCTGGTCGCGTTCTGCCTTGCCGTGCTGATCCGCACGTTCCTGGTCCAGGCGTTCTACATTCCGTCCGGTTCGATGGAGAACACGCTGCTGGTGGGCGACCGCGTGCTGGTCAACAAGGTTGTGTACGACATGCGGGACCCGGTCCGCGGCGAGATCGTGGTGTTCCGGGGCACCGACAGCTGGGCCCCCGAGGTGACCGAGCCGTTGAGCCAGACCTTCGGGGCGAAGCTCGGCCGTACCGTCGGTGATCTCATCGGGATCAGCCGGCCTGGCGAGCGCGACTTCATCAAGCGCGTCATCGGCCTGCCCGGCGACAAGGTCGCCTGCTGCGACACCAAGGGCAGGATCACGGTCAACGGCGTAGCGGTCACCGAGCCGTACATAACGGAGAATTCGCCGCTGGATGCCCCGGAGAACCCGCGACAATGCACCAGCCGGCGGTTCGCCGAAGTCACCGTGCCGTCCGGTGAGATGTTCGTCATGGGCGACCATCGGGCGGTGTCCCAGGACGCGCGCTGTCAGGGCCCCGTACCGATCGGGAACGTCATCGGCCGTGCGTTCATCATCGTCTGGCCGACCAGCCGGTTCACCAGCCTGCCCGTCCCGGACGTGTGGAAGGCGTACACGTCGGATCATCCGGTGGCCGCGGGTGCGCAGAAACGGGTTGCCGACCCGACAATCGGGGCAATTGTCCTGCCGTTTCTGGCAAGTGCGGGCTTATCAGCGCGTTCCGGACTGACGTTCACAGCACGCCGTCGTAGGCTCCGTTCGTGATTGACGAGCAGACCGAGAAGCGCCGTGGTTCGTTCTGGCGTGAGCTACCGATCCTTCTAGGCGTGGCGATCCTCGTCGCGATCCTGGTGCGCGCGTTCGTGCTGCAAACGTTCTACATCCCGTCACCGTCGATGGAGCACACGCTCAACGTGCTCGATCGGGTCCTGGTCAACAAGCTCGTCTACGACTTCCGTGATCCCCACCGCGGAGAGATCGTCGTCTTCAAGGCGCCCGACGACTGGCAGAGCGGCACCGAGGGTGAGGACTTCATCAAGCGCATCATCGGTGTCGGCGGTGACCACGTGGTGTGCTGCGACAGCAAGAATCGCCTGGTCGTCAACGGTCACTCGCTGGACGAGCCGTTCATCTACCACGATGCTGACGGCACCCCCGATCCGGCTGCCGACAGGCCGTTCGAGATCACTGTGCCGGCCGGCCGGCTGTGGGTCATGGGCGACCACCGGTCCGCCTCCGGGGACTCACTCGAGCATTGGGAGCAGACCGAGGACCTCGTCGAGGCCACGATCGACAAGAAGGCGATCGTCGGTCGCGCCTTCACGATCTTCTGGCCGGTGAACCGAGCGGATTGGCTGTCGGTGCCGTCGGAGTTCGACGCGATCCCGTCGGCGGCGGCCGCGAACTGACCCGGTCGAGAGATCGACTGAAGGCGCAATAGGCTGGTGCCGTGTTCTTCGCTCGGTGCGCTCGGTCATGACGGTGTCGTCGTTGTCATGCCCTCGTGGCCCTCGCTTCGCTCGGTGCGCTCGGTCATGACGGTGACCATTCGAGACCGGCGGGCCGCCCGCGTCGTGCTGGTCGACGGTGCCGGCCGCACCCTGTTGCTGCGGGGCGGCGATCCGGCCCGTCCGGGCCTGCGTTGGTGGTTCACACCGGGCGGCGGGCTCGACACGGGTGAGTCGTCGGCCGAGGGCGCCGCACGGGAGCTGCTCGAGGAGACCGGCCTGCGGGTGGATCCGGCCGAGCTCGGCGAGCCGGTCTGGCACCAGGTCACCGAGTTCAGCTACGACAACCGGCGGTACCGACAAGACCAGGACTTCTACCTCTACCGGGTGGGCGAGTGGCAGGTCGACACGGCCGGCTTCGACCAGGAGGAGCGTCTGACGATCGACGCGCACCGTTGGTGGTCGGCCGCGGAACTGGACGCCACCGACGAAAAGGTGTATCCCGAGGAGCTGGCCGACCTGTTGCGCGGCTTCCTCGCCGTTCCAGGATCCGTTCCAGGATCCGTTCCAGGATCCGTTTCGGGATCCGTTTCGGGATCCGTTTCGGGATCCGTTCCGGGATCCGTTCCGGGAGAGGAGCGGTGACATGCTGACCCCGAGCCGTACCGTGATCCGCCGGGAGGCCGGGCTGTACGCGCTGGAGCGGGCGCTGCAGCGCCGCGGGTTCCGGCACGTGGCCGGCGCCGACGAGGCCGGGCGCGGCGCCTGCGCCGGCCCGCTGGTCGCCGCCGCCGCCATCCTGCCGGAGGGCCGGCGCGGGGAGATCGAGGGACTCGCCGACTCCAAGCTGCTCACGCCGGCTGCCCGGGAACGGGTGTACGCCGACGTCGTGGTCCGGGCGCTGGCGTACTCGGTGATCATCGTCCCTCCGGCCGAGGTGGACTCACGCGGCCTGCACGTCTGCAATCTGTCCGCGATGCGCCGCGCGCTCGCCTCGCTCCCGACCGGTCCCGAGTACGTTCTCACCGACGGTTTCCCGGTGGACGGGCTGGGCGTACCCGGACTGGCGGTCTGGAAGGGCGACCGGGTGGCCGCATGCGTGGCGGCCGCGAGCGTGCTGGCCAAGGTCACCCGGGACCGCCTCATGGTGGAGCTGGACGGTCGGTTCCCCGACTACGGCTTCGCCGAGCACAAGGGGTATGTGACGGACGAGCACAGCGCCGCGCTTAGCCGGCACGGGCCCTGCGTCGAACACCGGTTCTCGTACGTCAACGTGGCCGCCGTATCCGGGCGGGGCAGCCAGCCGCCGCGGGCCCGCCGTCCCCGTGCGGTCATCGTGCCGCCGTCATCGTCTGCGGCGTCGGACGAGGCGTTGACGCTGTGGCCGGGGCCGGAGGGTACCGTCGGCGTGGCGTTGGGCGAGCAGCCTCAGCCGCCTGTGCCGGTGGGGGAAGATGGGGCCATGGAGGGCGAGACACGATGAGCGCAGAGGATCTCGAGAAGTACGAGACCGAGATGGAGCTGCAGCTCTACCGGGAGTACCGCGACATCGTCCGCCAGTTCTCGTACGTCGTGGAGACCGAGCGCCGGTTCTACCTGGCGAACCAGGTGGACCTGCACGTGCGCAACTCCGACGGTGAGGTGTACTTCGAGGTCGAGATGCACGACGCCTGGGTCTGGGACATGTACCGGCCAGCCCGGTTCGTGAAGAATGTCCGGGTCATGACGTTCAAGGATGTGAACGTCGAGGAGTTGGAGAAACCGGATATTTCACTTCCGGACGACTCGAGCTTCGGCGGCTAGCACATCGTCGGCGGCGGCCCTGGTTTGTCCACAGCCCGCCGTTGTCCACAGGCGTACCCAGCCGCGGACGCATCCTGGCATGGTCGGTCCGTGCGGTTCCTCGTCCTTCTGGTCCTCTTGTGCGCGCCGCTCGCGATTGAGCCGGTGGCAGCATCCGGCCATGTCGCGCGTGCGCCCGCAGTGCCGCGTCAGTTCGGGTGGCCTGTCATGCCGCCGCACGTGGTGCGGTGGTTCGATCCGCCGCCGCGGCCGTGGTTCGCCGGGCACCGAGGTGTCGACCTCTCCGCGGAGCGGTCGGCGGTGGTCCGGGCCTCGGGCGCTGGGACGGTGATCTACGCGGGTCTCATCGCCGGCCGCGGTGTCGTGAGCGTCGCCCATCCGGGCGGCTTCCGGACCACATATGAGCCGGTCACCTCGGCGCTGCACGCCGGCGACGCCGTGCTGGCCGGCGCGCCGCTCGGACGGCTGGACCCGGGACACCGCGGGTGCCCGGCCGGCGCCTGCCTGCACTGGGGTCTGCTGCAGGGAGACCGGTACCTGGATCCGTTGGCGCTTCTCGGTCTCGGCAGTGTCCGCCTGCTGCCGCTTGCGCCGGACACGCCACCGTGATCGCTTGCTGCCGTGGCGCCGGACACGCCCCAGTGTCCGCCTGCGGCCGCTGGCGCTGGGCACGCCCCGTGATCGTCTGCCGACCGGGTCAGCGTTGCAAGGCGCTGAGCAGCGGCGGCCGGCGTTCGGCCAGCCGGTCGTACTCGCCGGCTCGGTTATAGACCTGTGCGCTGAGCGGCAGCCATCCGCGTCCGCCCCACGCGTTCGATCGTACGGCCCTCGGGCCAGGTGAGGCGGCGCTTGCGACCAGCGCTGGGTCCTCCGGTCGGCCCTGAGCTTCAGGCACGGGGATGCGCCTGCCGGAACGCGGCACGGAGCCGTTCTGTCGAGACGTGGGTGTAGATCTGGGTGCTGGACAGTGAGGCGTGTCCCAGCAGGTCCTGGACGGCGCGGAGGTCGGCGCCGCCGTCGAGCAGGTGGGTGGCCGCGGAGTGGCGCAGATCGTGCGGGCTGGTGTGCGGCAGTCCGGCAGCGCGGGCGGCCGTCGCCACGATCCGTCGTACCACGGTCGGCTGCAGCCGCCCCCCGCGAACCCCCACGAACAGAGCGTTCGCCCCGGTGTCCGCGAGCAGGGGTCGGCCGGCGCGGAGCCACGCGTCCAGCGCCCGTTGCGCCGGAACGCCGTACGGGACGGACCGCTCCTTCGCGCCCTTGCCGAACACGCGGATGACGCGGCGCGTGCCGTCGACGTCACCGAGGTCCATCCCGCACAGCTCGCCGACTCTTATCCCGGTGGCATACAGCGTCTCCAGGACGGCCCGATCCCGTAACTCCATCGCCTGCGATTCCGGCGAGGCGTCGCTCCGCGGCGCGGTGACCAGGCGGGCGGCCTGCTCGGCGCGCAGAACCGTCGGAAGGTCGCGGTGCGCGCGGGGACTGGCCAACTGCCCGCCGACGTCGGCCGGCGCGAGGCCGGTGCGGTTCGCCCATGCGGTGAACGTCCGCGCGGCCGCCGCGCGCCGCGCCTGCGAACTGCGCGCGGCGCCGGCGGCCATCCGCCGGGCCAGCCAGCTGCGCAGCACGGCGATGTCGAGGTCGGCGGGCGTGGCGCACCCGAGGCGAGCGGCGTGGTCGAGCAGCGAGACCACATCACCGACGTACGCGCGGACGGTGTGTGCCGAGCGGTTGTCGACGCGCGCGAGCTGAACGGCGAACGCGTCCACGGCGGTCCGCATCGCGCCGGGCAGCGCCTCGTGGGCTGCGCGGACGTTCATGCTCCAGACCGTGAACCTCGGGAGGTCAGCCGTCAAGCACCGCCGCGGACTTGTCGTCCTCGCCGCTTCGCTTCGCTCAGCGGCTCGCGCCTGATGCACCGGTGAGTTCCGGCACCGACCGCACCGGCGGCGCTCGCGCCCGTTGCCTACCGTGTCGGGCATGGCGCGTTGGCAGGAGATCGAGGACGATGCCGCGGAGTTCGCGGCCAAGGTCAAGGCCCGGTTCGAGGCGGGCACCAACAAGACGATAGCCACGCTGCGGCATGACGGTTCACCGCGGATCAGCGGCAGCGAGGCGGCGTTCCGGGACGGGGAGATCACGTTCGGCATGATGCCCGGATCGATGAAGTTGCGCGACGTGCGCCGCGACCCACGGATCGCGATGCACAGTCCGACCATCGAGCCCGCCAGCCCGGCGACGTGGCCGGGAGATGCGAAGCTGGCTGGGATCGCGGTGGAGACGCGCCCACCGGACGGCACCGCGTTTGAGGGTGCCGGCTATTTCCGCATCGACATCCGCGAGGTGACATTGACGTACGTTGGGACCCCCGCCGATCACCTGGTCATCGAAACCTGGCACCCCGACCGCGGGCATCAGCGAGTCATCCGCAAATAGGCCTGTGGTGCGGACGCCGCAGGGCAGAATTGGGCGCCCGCACCACAGGGGTCAGACCGTCCCAGATGGACGGTCCCGTACATCCTCGACGGTAAATGCCGGAGAGAGGCGAGACAAGGGCTGACCGATGTGGAGCGCGGACGCGTGAGTGCGCCGGCTACGGCCGGGTCAGTTCCACCTTGTCCGCCGGGTGGACGGTCGTCGTGCCGTCGGTGGCCGTGACGACCAGGACCGGCACACCCTCGCCCAGCCGGTAGGCGCGGCGCTCGGCGTCGGTGGGCATGCGCGCGCTGGCGCGTTCCCCCCGGCCCAGCGTCACGAGCTCGACGTCCTCCGGCACCCGGACGAACGTGCCGCGCGGCCGCTCGACCGTGACGAGTCCCTCGGTGCGCAGCTGGGCAATGGCTTGGCGGACCGTCGTGCGGCTGATGCCGTACTCCTGCGCGAGTCGCAGCTCGCTCGGCAACGGCTCGCCGGGACCGAGCTCGCCGGACTCGATCTGATCGCGCAGCAGGTCCGCGAGCTGGCGGAAGACGGCCCGGTCCGCCGAGGGGTCGATCATGCCAGCCACCGTACGTGGCCACGATATTCCGTCCCGTTGTACGTACAGGCTCATGTTGGTATGCTACCACCGCCGCGCTGAGAAGGCCGAGCTTGATCGCGCGGCGGGCGGCGGCGGCCGGCGATTTCGGTCCCGGTCGTCGCCTGCTCAGCTCACCGGCACACGCGTTGCTACGGCCAGCGCCGCTGGGCCGGGATGGGCAGCCACGCGAGGAACCGTTCGTACAGAGCGGCGGAGGGCCCGCCGCCGTCCGGCTCGAGGTCGGCAGCGGCATCGGCCATCTGGCCCATCATGTAGATCTTGAATACCGACGGGAACCACCGGAACTCAACGCGCAGATCCCGTCGGGCGTCCGCACATGGCCACGGATGGCCGCAGGCGCGACAGATCCATGTCGGCCGTTCGCCGATGTGCTCCTGATCGTGCCGCGTGATCACCGGCACTCCATCGGTGGTCATCGCAGCGCCGCAGGCAGGATCATCGCGCCGCAAGCGCCGTCGTGACGGAACGCGGTGATGGCGCTGGAGGCGCGGCCGCTCCCGAATGCGGGAGCGAGGCCGGAGACCGAGCCGGTCCGTGCGGCGGTCATCGTGCTGGGAAGGGCGGTTGCGGCGATGGCAGGCGGCGGTCGACGCAGGGCGCGGGCAGGCCACATGAGCACCGGCGCCACAACGTACGCCAAAGGCGGCGATGGGAGGGTGTGAGCGGAACCAGCGGAGTTGCCCTGCGACGTCTGGTCATGGGACTAGCTTAGTTGCCCAGCGACTAGCTGTCTCCTATCAAGTTGGTGATGGACTAATAGTCCCGCGCCTACGGTCGATCATGTGGGAGTGAAGCCGATTCGACTCATGGGCGCGCACGAGATCCGCATCCGCCTGGGCGGAGTCAGCCGGCAACGCGCGTACCAGATCACCAGCCGTGCCGACTTCCCCAAGCCGGTCGCCGATCTCGCTCAGGGCAAGGTATGGCTGGCCGACGACGTCGAGGCTTGGATGAAGGTCCACCGCCGCGATCTCGACGAGGATTAGGGCAGATCACCGACCCGGCTCAAGCGCGAGGACGACATCGCCGTCCGCCTGGCGAACGATCAGACCGGCCATCTCCAGCAGCGACAGCTTCCGTAGTGCCGTTCTCAGCCCCACACCCGCCCGCGCGGCCAGCTCCTCCGGGCCCGCGGCGCCGCGCCGCGGCACCGCTTCCAGCACCAGTGCGGCCTCCTCGTCGAGCGAGTCCCGGGGATGCCGGCGGCCGTGCGGCCGGTCGGCCAGGTACTCACCGATGCGGCCCACCTCTTCCAGCACGTGTGCCAGGCCGGTGACCAGGCGGGTCTGCGGGTGCTCGCGCAACAGCTCGTGGCAGCCGACCGACATCGCCGACGTCACCGGTCCCGGCACCACCATCGCGATCCGGTTGAGTGCGAGCACCCGGCTCATCGTCTGACTCGCCCCGCTGCGTGCGGCCGCCTCCACGACCACGGTGCCTCTGGTGGCGGCCGCGATGACTCGGTTGCGGATGAGGAATCGGTGCCGGAGCGGTTCCGCGCCCGGCGGCCACTCGCTGACCAGTAGGCCGGCCTCGGCGATGTGCTCGAACAGCGCCGTGTTGCCGGCCGGGTAGGGCCGGTCGACCCCGGAGGCCAGCACCGCGATGGTGAGGCCGCCGGCCGCCAGCGTCGCCCGGTGCGCGGCCGCGTCGATGCCGAACGCGCCGCCGGACACGACCGTCCAATGCCGCTCGGCAAGTCCGTATGCGAGATCCGTCGTGACGTGCGTGCCATAGTCGGTGGCGGCGCGGGCGCCGATGACGGCCACCGACCGCTCGAATGCCTCCTGCAGGGGGAACGCGCCCCGCGCCCAGAGACACAACGGCGGCCGGATGTCCCGGTTCACCCGGCCGCCGACGTCCAGCTCGAGCGTGGCCAGCGACCGCACGCCCGTCGGCCACTCGGCGTCCGCGGGCACGACGACGCGGGCTCCCAACCGCTCGGCGCGCTGCAGCGCCGCCTCGGCCAGCCGCCGCGGGTCACCGGCCGACATCCGCGCTGCCACCGCGGCCCGCAGCGCCGGGTCCGGGATGTCATCGCTCAGCAGCCGGTCGAACGTCGCCGGCGCACCGGCGGCCTCCACCATCGCCCAGACCGCCCGGTTGCCCGGCTCGGCCAGCGACGTGAGCGCGACGCGCGCGAGGCGGTCGTCATCGGCGCCCATACGCCTCTCCCATCCGCAGCCCAGCCGCTTCGTCGACGTCCGCGCGGCCGGGCCGGTCTCGGCCGTCCAGGTCGGCGATGGACCACGCCAGACGCAACACGCGATCGAAGCCGCGGGCCGACAGCGTGCCGCGGTCGAGCCCCTGCCGCAGCGCTGCCGTGTCGGCCGGCGGCAGCCGCCACGGGGGCCGGCGCAGCTGCGGACCGGCGACCTCCGCATTGATCCGGCAGCCCCCGGCCGACCAGCGGGCCGCGGCCGCCGCCCGGGCCTTGGCCACGCGTTCCGCCACGATCGCGGACGGTTCAGCCGGCATCGTCGCGGTCATCAGCTGAGCGGCAGTGAGCGGCTTCAGCTTGATCTGGATGTCGATCCGGTCCAGCAACGGCCCGGAGATGCGGCCCAGATACCGGCGCCGTTGCACCGGGCTGCACTCGCAGGCATGATCCCCGGCCGGCGAAGCGCAGGGGCAGGGGTTGGCGGCCAGCACCAACTGGACCCGGGCTGGGTACTCGGTGGTGCCACGTGCCCGGGCCAGGATCACCCGGCCGCTCTCCAGCGGCTGGCGTAGCGCCTGCAGCGTCGCGCTCGCCAACTCGGGCGCCTCGTCGAGGAACAGCACGCCACGATGCGCGAGCGACAGGGCGCCCGGCCGGGCGAGGCCGGTACCGCCGCCGACCAGCGCCGCGAGGCTCGCGCTGTGGTGTGGGGCCTGGAACGGGGGGCGGCGTACCAGGCGACCGTCATCGGGCAGCACCCCGGCGATGGACTGGAGCGCGGTCACCTCCAGCGCCGCATCGTCGTCCAATTCCGGCAGGATCGACGGCAGCCGCTCGGCCAGCATGGTCTTGCCGGCGCCGGGCGGTCCGAACAGCGCGATGTGGTGCCCGCCCGCGGCGGCGACCTCGATGCCGCGCCGGCCCATGTCCTGACCGGCCACGTCAGCCAGGTCAGGACCGGAACGGGCCGGTACCGGCGCGGCGGGCGGTGGATCGAGCAGCGATCCGGCGCCCCGGATGAACGTCACAAGCCGGCCCAATGTGTCAACCGCGCGGACGCTGAGCCCCGGCACGACGGTCGCCTCCCGCGCGTTGGCCAACGGCACAACGACCCGGGTGATGCCGGAGCGGGCCGCTGCCGCGACCATCGGCAGGACGCCCCGGATCGGCCGTACCGTGCCGTCCAGCCCCAGCTCGCCGAGCACCACCACGCCGTCCATCGGCGCCAGCGGCAGCTCGCCGGCGCCGGCCAGCAGCGCGCAGGCGATGGCGAGATCGAAGGCGCTGCCATGCTTCGGCAGCGTCGCAGGGAGCAAGTTGACGGTGATCCGCCGGTTGGGCCAGGTCTGGCCCGAGTTGACCACCGCGGCGCGGACCCGATCGCGCGCTTCATGCAGTGCGGCGTCTGGCAATCCGGTGAGCACGACAGCCGGCAGGCCGGGCGCGAGGTCAGCCTCGACCTCGACCAGATGGCCCGTCACGCCGACGAGCCCCACGCTGCGCACCCGGGCGTAGCTCATCGCGGCCTCAGAACGCCGCGCGCGTGTGCTCGATCAGCGCAGGCCCGCGGTGCTGCGGCAACACGGACACCACGTCGAAGCGGACCTCGCGCGGGCCTAACCGGGACTCGGCGAGCCAGCGGACGGCGAGCCGGCGCAACCGCCGGATCTTGGCCGGCCCGACTGCCTCGGCCGGCGAGCCGAAGCCGCTGCCCCGCCGCGTCTTGACCTCGCAGAAAACCACGTCGTCGCCGTCCGCGAGGATCAGATCGATCTCGCCGTCGGAGCATCGCCAGTTGCGCGCGAGGATCACCAGGCCCTGATCCTCGAGGTGTCGGGAGGCCACCCGCTCCCCGTAGGCGCCCACCGCCTGTCTCGCCTTCGTCATGGCGGTCACGATGCGGCACCGAGCGTGCCGGCGGGCGTCGATCTGTGGACGGAACGCGATTGTGGATTTCCGCTGCGTCACGCTGCGATCTGATATGGCCTCAGCAGTAGCGTCACGCTCCGCTGTCCCATACGGTGCGAAACCGTGGAAGGACACAGCCACTATGCCGACGAGCCGGAACCCCCGTGGTTCTCCGGCCCGAGCTCGTACGATTCCGGGTTGCACGACCGCCCGAGCGGCGTGTTCCGGCTGCCCGATCAGCGTCCGGCTGAGGCCGGTTACGGGTCGCCGCCGTACGCGCCGGACCCGGGCACGTCGACCGACAGCTTCGGGCTCCCGGACCCGGATCCCGGCGCCGTACGCGTGCCGGTCCGCGGTCCGGAGTACCCGGCGGTCCGCCCGAACGGCGGTGGCTCCCTGGCGGATGCGCCGCCGGCCCCGTACGGCGCTGCTGCCGCCCCGTCGTCCGGCCTGCCGGCGGCCAATGCTCCGGACCCGGAGGCAACCGGCCTGGTCCCGCCCTTCACCGACATGGCGCGTCCGGGCGGGGAGACGGTGTACCGCACCCGCAGGCCGTTCTCGGCCATGCTGATCGCGATTGTCACGGTGCTGCTGCTGGTGCCGGTGGTCCTGCTACTCATCCAGGTGACGTTCGTGGACGACCCGGCCGTCCGCGGCATCGTGCCCGCGGTGTTGCTCACGCTGGGACTGCCGCTGACCGGCATCGGTCTCTACGCGCTCGCCAGGGGCGGACCGGCCAGTCGGGACGTCTGGTTGCGGCCGCCGGTCGCCTACCTGCCGGTCGGCGCGCTCCTTCTCCTGGCGGCGGGCCTGTCGGTGGCCTGACCCTGCGCCGGCCGCCGCATGACGCGCCCGACGCATGACGCGCCCGACGCATGACGCGCCCGACGCACGAACGCGCCGATCTTGGAGTTGTGGTTGGAGTAAACCGGTCGATAAGCCGCGAAGAGTCAACCACAACTCCAAGATCGGCGGGGAGTGAAGGGCTGTTGGTGGCCTGCAACCCACGGCAGCGGCGGGGCGTATGCTTGGCGGCGGCGACCGCCCCGCGCGGTCGACCTCGCGTGCCCTCCGCCGGTTCTGAATCGTCAGCCGGCGGCGGCGGCCCTCCCTGGTCCCGGCGTCCGCCGGGTCCACCTCCGGCCGGCGACCGGCACCAGGACGCCCACCGCCGGTGAGCGTGACAACCAGGGACCACAGGGAGCAACCCACCATGGCCGTCGTGACCATGCGCCAGCTGCTGGAAAGTGGTGTCCACTTCGGGCACCAGACCCGCCGCTGGAACCCGAAGATGAAGCGGTTCATCTTCACCGAGCGCAACGGTATCTACATCATCGACCTGCGCCAGACGCTCGACTACATCGAGAAGGCCTACTCGTTCATCCGCGACACCGTCGCGGAGGGTGGGCACATCCTCTTCGTCGGCACCAAGAAGCAGGCCCAGGAGGCGATCGCCGAGCAGGCGACCCGGGTCGGTCAGCCGTACGTGAACCACCGCTGGCTGGGCGGCATGCTCACTAACTTCCAGACGGTGCACAAGCGGCTGCAGCGAATGAAGGAGCTCGAGGCCCTCGGCGACCTGAGCGGCACTGCGTCCGGCTACACCAAAAAGGAGACGCTCCAGCTCTCCCGCGAGAAGGACAAGCTGACCCGTACGCTCGGCGGCCTGCGGGACATGTCGAGGCTGCCCTCAGCGATCTGGGTGGTCGACACCAAGAAGGAGCACATCGCCGTCGACGAGGCTCGCAAACTGGGCATCCCGGTCATCGCGGTGCTCGACACGAACTGCGACCCGGACGAGGTCGACTTCCCGATCCCGGGCAACGACGACGCGATCCGCTCCGCCGAGTTGCTCACCAAGGTGGTCGCCAGCGCGGTGGCCGAGGGCCTGATCGCCCGCTCCAGCCGTAACCGCGGCGACGCGGACACCAAGCCCGAGCCGGGTACCGTCGCCGCCGGCGAGCCGCTGCCGGAGTGGGAACGGGACCTGTACGAAGGCGCGGAGAAGAAGGCCGACGACGCCGAGCCCGTGGCCACCGCTGCCGAATAACCCCGAAACTCTGCCACTACCGGCGCCTGGTCCTTCGGACGGCGCGGGGAACCCAGACCATATTGAGCAAGAGAGCGAGTCATGGCCAACTACACCGCCGCGGATGTCAAGAGGCTCCGCGATCTGACCGGTGCCGGGATGATGGACTGCAAGAAGGCGCTCGAGGAGTCCGGCGGCGACTTCGACCAGGCCGTCGAGTTCCTGCGCGTCAAGGGTGCGAAGGACGTCGGCAAGCGCGCCGGCCGCACCGCCGCGAACGGCATCGTGTCGCACTCCGGCAAGGCATTGCTGGAACTGAACTGCGAGACCGACTTCGTCGCCAAGACGCCCGACTTCGTGGCGCTCGGCCAGCAGCTGGTCGAGTTCGGCGCGGGGAATGCCATCGCCGACGCCGCTGCCTTGCAGGCCGCGACGCTGCCTGACGGGCGCGCCGTCGCCGATGTCGTGCAGGACTTCGCCGCCAAGATCGGTGAGAAGATCGTCGTGAACCGGTTCGCCAAGCTCGACGGCACAGTAGCGGTGTACCTGCACCGCAAGGCACAGGACCTGCCCCCGCAGGTGGGCGTGCTGGTCGAATATACCGGCAGGTCCGATGAGGCCGGCGACGCGGACGCCCGCGGCGCCGCGATGCAGATCGCCGCGATGCGCCCGAGGTTCCTCACCCGTGAGGACGTACCTGCCGAGACCATCGAGTCGGAGCGGCGTATCGCCGAGCAGACGGCCCGCGAGGAGGGCAAGCCGGAGCAGGCCCTGCCCAAGATCGTGGAAGGCAAGGTGAACGCCTTTTTCAAGGACTTCGTCCTGCTCGAGCAGCCGTCGGTGACCGACAGCAAGAAGACGGTCCGGCAGATTCTCGCCGAGGCCGGCATTGACGTCACCCGCTTTGTCCGGTTCGAGGTAGGACAGGAGTAGGGCGGCCCGAACGCGCACGGTACTGGAGGTCGGGAACGCGATTCTGCGCCCGGCCTCCCGGTCGCATAGGGTCTGGAGCGTAGTGGAAAGGAAGGCGGTCTCTCGCATGACGATGGTGACCGAGCAGGCTGTCGGAGTGGAGCGACCGCCCAGAGAGCGCCGCCGGGTGGTCCTGAAGCTGTCCGGCGAGGTGTTCGGCGGTGGGGCCGTCGGCGTCGATCCCGACGTCGTGCAAGGCATCGCGCGGCAGATCGCCACCGTCACGCGCAGTGGCGTCCAGATCGCCGTGGTGGTCGGCGGTGGCAATTTCTTCCGCGGCGCCGAGCTGCAGAAGCGCGGCATGGACCGGGCCCGGGCCGACTACATGGGCATGCTGGGAACGGTCATGAACTGCCTGGCGCTGCAGGACTTCCTGGAGAAGGAGGGCATCGAGACGCGGGTACAGACCGCGATCACCATGGCCCAGGTCGCCGAGCCGTACATACCGCTACGCGCGATCCGCCACCTCGAGAAGGGCCGGGTGGTCATCTTCGGAGCCGGCGCCGGGATGCCGTACTTCTCCACCGACACGGTCACCGCGCAGCGGGCGCTCGAGATCCACGCCGACATCGTGCTGATGAGCAAGAACGGCGTCGATGGCGTGTACACCGCCGACCCGCGCACCGATCCCACCGCCCAGAAAGTAGACACGATCACGTTCGCCGAGATGCTTAAGCAAGGCCTGCGCGTGGCCGATCCGGCCGCGTACAGCCTGTGCGAAGAGAACAATCTGCCGATGCTCGTCTTCGGCGCCGAGGGCGACGACACCATTATTCGCGCCCTCAGCGGCGAGAAGATCGGTACGTTGATCACCCCTTGACCGCCTTGTCCACCATCGGGAAACACCAGCAGAAAGCAAGGAGGCGACGAAGCACGTGAGCGCGAGGAGTGAGCGCAGCGAGCCCCGCAGTCGCGAACGAAAGGCAGCACAGTGAGCGCGAGGAGTGAGCGCAGCGAGCCCCGCAGTCGCGAACGAAAGGCAGCACAGTGAGCGCGAGGAGTGAGCGCAGCGAGCCCCGCAGTCGCGAACGAAGGAGTGCTCAATGATCGAGGAGACCCTCTTCGAGGCCGAGGAGAGAATGGAGAGCGCGGTCGAGCACGCCAAAGAAGAGTTCGCCGCGATACGCACCGGCCGTGCCACCCCCGCCATGTTCGCCAAGATCCACATCGACTACTACGGCTCGCCGACGCCCGTGCCGCAGGTGGCCTCGATCGGTGTTCCGGAGCCGCGCATGGTGATCGTGAAGCCATACGACGCCAGCCAGCTCGGCGCGATCGAGCGTGCGATACGTGACTCGGATCTCGGTGTGAACCCCAACAACGAGGGCACGCAGTTGCGCATCCACCTGCCGCAGATGACCGAGGAACGGCGTCGAGAGATGATCAAGGTAGTGCGACACAAGGCCGAGGAGGGCCGCGTCGCGATCCGCAACGTCCGCCGCAAGGCCAAGGAGCAGCTCGACCGGATGATCAAGGACGGCGAGTCCGGCGAGGACGAGGTACGCCGCGCCGAGAAGGAACTCGATGACGTGACGCACCGGTACGTGGCGGTGGTCGACGAGCACCTCAAACACAAGGAAGCCGAGTTGCTCGAGGTCTGATGTCCTACCTCGATCCCCGCGGCGGGTACGCCGGCCAGCGGTCGTCCGACCCGGACGCCCCGGAAACGTACGTCTGGTATGCCGAGCCCGCCGAGGAGCCGCCGGCGTACCGCGTACCCGTCGACGAAGCGCCGGATCCGTACGCGGCGTACCGGTTCCTGGGTGACGACGCCCCGGACTCGTATGCCGGGCACCATGCGGCGGCCGCCACGGCGGACTACGTCCGGCCAAGCAGCCTGGAGGATGTGGCACCCGAGCGACCCACATGGGATGCGGCGACCGCCGCCACCTCGACCGCCCAGGCCGAATGGGAGCAGGCCCAGGCGGAACGTGCCGGGTCGCCGCCGGTGCAGCGGGAGCCATCCGCCGGAGCCGACGTGCCGTCGGGAAAGCGCGGCCGTGGCCGCCGGCGGGCCGGCCGGAACCGGACGAGCGGACGCGCCGGGCGCAACCTGCCCGCAGCCATCGCCGTCGGGCTCGGGCTCGGCGTGATCGTGCTGGCGCCGCTGATCCTCTGGAAACCCGCGTTCCTGGCGGTCATCGCCCTCGCTGCCTGCGTCGGAATCGCGGAGCTGGCACGCGCGCTGGCGACCACGGGAGTCCGACCGCCGCTGATTCCGCTGCTCGCCGGCGGCCTACTGATCATTGGGCTGACCTGGTACGCCGGGATCGATGCCCTGGTCCTCGGCCTGGTGGTGACCATTCTCGCGGCGCTTGTCTGGCGGCTGGCGGACGGGCCGGCCGCGTTGCGCCGGGATCTGTCTGCGAGCGTGCTGATCGCGGCGTACGTTCCGTTCCTGCTGGGCTTCGCGGTGTTGCTGGTCGAGCCGGACGATGGAGCCTGGCGGGTGCTGTCGGCAGTGATCGCGGTGGTGCTCTCGGACACCGGTGGGTACGCGGCCGGCGTTTTCTTCGGCAAGCGGCCGATGGCGCCGACGATCAGCCCGAAGAAGTCGTGGGAGGGGTTCGCCGGATCGGTGTTCGCCGCCGCGGTCGGTAGCGCCCTGGTCTTCTCCTTCGCGCTGCACGCTCCGTTCTACTGGGGCCTGGTGTACGGCGCCGCCATCGCGGCGGTCGCGGTGGTGGGGGATCTGGCGGAGTCGATGCTCAAACGCGACATCGGAATCAAGGACATGAGCCGGCTCCTGCCCGGGCACGGCGGCCTGATGGACCGTCTGGATTCCATCCTGTTCGCGGTTCCCACCGCATACCTGCTGCTCTCGCTGCTTGCGCCACCGAGGTGAGCGATGAGGGCCCAACCGGCACGTGGGACACTGGACGAGCCATGACGACCAGCCTCGACGCCCCCGACGCGGGGGGCATCCGCCGCCGCCCCGCC
>Ga0081539_10004122_pt1 | contig 16548 bp, 14 predicted proteins | sample TabmetS4T2R2_FD_71023 | JGI IMG/M metagenome (GOLD analysis project Ga0081539, IMG submission 71023) | Tabebuia heterophylla rhizosphere microbial communities from the University of Puerto Rico - S4T2R2 | ecosystem: Host-associated > Plants > Roots > Rhizosphere ...
CCGGGGCGGATGCCGTTAAGACTGGCATTGGTCCGGGAAGTATCTGCACCACTCGGGTGGTGAGCGGAGCCGGCTTGCCGCAGATTACCGCCATCGCCGAATGCGTTCGCGGCGCGCAAGGTTCAGGCGTCCCGATCATCGCCGACGGCGGAATTAAATATTCCGGCGATATCACAAAAGCCATTGCGGCCGGCGCTGATACCGTGATGATCGGGTCCTTGCTGGCGGGAACGGATGAATCTCCGGGCGAGATCATTTTATATCAGGGCCGCAATTTCAAATCATATCGGGGCATGGGGTCGCTCGAAGCAATGAAGCAGGGAAGCAAGGATCGTTACGGTCAGGAAAAGGAAGAGACTGAAAATAAGCTGGTGCCGGAAGGCATCGAAGGCCGGGTCACCTATAAGGGCTCGCTGGCTGGTCTGATTGCGCAGTTGGTCGGCGGCTTGCGCGCGGGCATGGGCTATACGGGGTGCCGCAACATCAGGGAACTTCAGCTCAATGCCCGCTTCGTTAAGATTACCGCCGCAAGCTTGAAAGAATCTCATGTCCACGATGTGATTATTACGAAAGAAGCGCCGAATTACCGCGTCGAATAGCTCTCCGAGAAATTTGAAAAGGCGCGCGAAAGGGTGCGGGCCAAGGGCAACCCCTCACAATTTCGCGGTTTTCGTAGTCTTCCGATAACTTCTGGAGACCGCGAAAATCGCGAAATTGCTTGGTCCCTCCAAATCTCCCACTTCCAGCGGCATCGTCTCAGAATTGTCCCATCTCTTCACTTGCCGCCGCCCGACTTACTTGCTGTTAATTGGATTTCATCGGCCGAGGACGCTGTCAAATGAAATAGATTGGACTCTATTCCGTTACAGTTATGAAACGTAAAATTGCTGGGAGAGAGACGCATGATTCCAAGACCTGAAGAAGAAAGGCTGATTAAAATATACCTTCTCGGCGATTTAACGGAAAAGGACCGCGAGGATTTCGAAGAGCGGTTGATGCTTAATGATGGAATGGTCGATCAGCTCATGCTTATTGAAGCCGAACTGATTGACGATTATGTCTTTGAGAATCTCTCTGGATCTGAGCGCAGAAAGTTTGAGCAATATTTTTTAATCAGTCCGGATCGGAAACAGAGGCTGGTTCTGGCGAAGCGGCTCACCCATTATGCTTCGACTTCAAGGGATCGAAAAGAAACTCAATAACTTCATCTCCATTCGCCTTGTAAGATAAACCCGGCCCAATAATACGGTGCGGCCCAACGCGGTTCTCGCCACATTGAAACCTGCGCCTCGCGAAGCGCCACCGCCGGAGACGATTTGCCGGCCAGCAGGGTTCGATAGAACCTCTTCATCAATTCAGCCGTGGCTTCGTCTCTGACATTCCATAAACTCGCGATAATGCGTGGGGTCCCGGCATACATAAATCCTCGCGTCAATCCGACCAATCCCTCACCTTTGATCTCTTTGCCGAGAGCGGTGCTGCAGGCTGAGAGGACGACCAGTTCAGCATTAAGTTTCATGTTATAGATTTCGTGTGCGCGCAGAAATCCCTCCTGGGCTGTCCCCTGTTCATCGACCAGGGAGAGGACGATCCCCGAGAACTCAGGACGCCGACTATTGAGCAGGCCGTGTGTGGCAAAGTGGATGATCCGATATTGATCCAGTCCGGCATTCATGACCGTCGCGCGGCTGGCGGCGAAATCGAGCGCTTTGAATCCTTGCTCCGGAGGGACCAGCGCGATAATGGCCTCGGCCTCTTGACGCGTATGAATCAGCCGCTCGAAGTCCATGACGCCCGTTTCTTTGGCCGATCTGACGAGCGTCGATTCTGTTTTGGGCTCTTCGGGATTAGTCTTTTCTCCGTTGAACTTCGCATGCTTGACCCGCGGATCATTGAGTTGAAAGACCGGATCAGAGAAGACGGCGACCGTCCGTGCGGTTTGCTGCCTCTCGGTTGGCTCACGCCGCATCGTCGCCAACACGGATATTGATGGTAAGCTGATAATTTCGTGGCCGGCGATAAGAGGTCTTCGTCTGTTCATCGAACTGCCGGCCGGGTCCGGAAACGCCCCGAACGGCATATACTGCAAGGCGCCATCGCTCACGATCACCAGTCGTTTCTGTCCCAGATCCTGGGCGACCGGCCCCAGCACCATGCGACTCAACTCTGTCATCGCCTGTTCAGCCGAGACCGTGTACTCACGGTGATTGCTCTTGATCAGGCGCCCGTAAGCGCGCAGCGCCGCCGCCTCGATCGCAGCTCGGCCGGGCAAGGTATAAACGCGGATAGCTGCCGGCGTGACGGCCCACAGAAAGCTCCGTTCTTCGCCGAGCGCATATTCCAATAAGAGCGTCTCAGGGTCGAGCACCCGTTGCTGAATCTCTGTGAGCTTGAGCGGAGCAGGATCGGTGAGAGCTGCGTACTGCGGATTGCGCGCGACGATCTGATCTTTCAGCTCCTGATATTCAATCAGCAGCGAACGTAATTCTTTTTCAGCCGCCGCCGCCTTTTCCGTCTCTCCCCGGCCGGCCAATCGCATCCGTAATTGCTCTTTGGCGTTGAGCTGTTGTTGAAGCAGGCGTTGCTGCTCAAGCAGCGAGGGATCTATTCCCTGGTGAATATCGCTGCGCATTGTGGCGAGGGCTTCCAGCAGATTTCTCCCTCGGGCACGTTCGTTTGCTTCAAGAGCCCGCGCCTCGAAACCCTCCGCCGGCCGGCGTTCGTGCAGCCGCATCAAGAGGTCGATATAAAATTCGTAATCGCTATATTTCGAGGCGAGGAAAGAGACACGCAAATCCTCAGCCGTAATTCTGCCGCGCATCGTTTCGACCAGATCGAGCGCCGCCTCGATCCGTGTTCGCGCCTGATCGAGATTGCCCAGATCTTGCTCGACGCGCGCGATGTCAGCGAGCGCGGCGGCTTCATTGCTCCGCTCACCGATGATGCGCGTCAGTTCGAGCGCCTGTTCCAGATAGCCCAGGGCTTTCTGCCGATCGCCCAATTCACGGTAGATGCGGCCCATTCTGATGAGAGCGCTGGATTCGCCCTGGCGTTCTCCAATTGCGCGCCAGAGTTTGAGCGCTTGCTGGAGATATTCGATCGCCGTCTGTCGATCACCGAGCGCCGACGAGGCGGCGGCCAGAACGTTGAGCGCCTGGGCCTCTTCGGAACGGCTCTGCCCACCCTGCACCAGCGAGAGCGATTGTTTCAGATACTCCAAAGCTCGTTGTGGATCGCCTAACGAAAGATATGCTCCGCCGATGTTGGTCAGGGTGATCGCCTGGCCCGCGCGGTCTCCGGACTTTCGCCGTAACGGCAGCGCCTGATCATAATAGTCGAGCGCCTGCTGAGCGTCGCCGAGACGGAAGTAGAGCGCACCGATATTGGTGAGTGTAATCGCTGCTTCACGCAGGTCACCGGCCGCGCGCTGCAACGCGAGCGCCTGCTTGAAATATGCGAGCGCTTGTTGCGTCGCTCCCCTTATTCGGAAGATCACCCCCATCGCGTTGAGTGTCATGGCCTCTCCGCTGGGGTTACCCGCGCCGCGTTGTAACGGAAGCGCTTGATTGTAGTAATCCAGCGCTTTCTGCAATTCGCCGAGAGTGTGGTAGATCACGCCGATGTCGTTCAACGCCATCGCCTCACCTCGGCGGTCTTCGATGGCGCGTCGCAGCTGGAGCGACTGTTCCATATAATCTAGGGCTCGGCGATGCTCGCCCAACGTAAAATAGACTTCTCCAATCCCGGAAAGCGCGTCCGCCTGGCCTTTGCTCTCACCCAGGGCTTTCCAGAGCGTGAGTGACTGTTGAAAGTAATCGAGCGCCTTCTGCTTTTCACCCAACGAATTGAAGACCTGGGCTGCATTGGTGAGCGTCTCGGCTTCTCCAGACCGATCATCGGCGGCACGCCAGAGCGGAAGCGCTACTTCAAATTTAACGATGGCCTGGCGCAATGACTCTGCCGTCTTTTCCCCGCGGAGCCGCTCGGCTTCATCAGAAGCGGCCCTTGCCGCCAGACGGTTATCCTCTCGACTCAGATTTTGCCTGCTCGAATCTTGCCGGTTCGGCTCTTGCGCGTACACACCGATCCCGGTCATAACGCTTAACAGTAACGTCAGCGTCATCGGGGATAACAGTAATCGCATAATTATACCTCTCTCCCGCTTAATCTCACGGATAGCGAATGCGCAGTGAGTAATCTCCGACCGGCTTGCTCCTCCCGGCGCTGATGCCGTCAAGTTGGATGCGGTACCGGCCGGCGGGGAACAACTGGCGTGGCAGCGTGACCGTGAAGGTATCTGCCAGGCTCCGGCGCAGTCCCTGGATGCGCCAAACGCGTTGGCCGCGCCCGTCCGAGATCTCCAACGCGTAATCGGGGAACGATGGCCTGCCGGTAACGTGCAGGATCAAGGTCAAGAGATTCGCGCCCTCCGGGACCAGGACAGTTGTGATCTGATTGTCCTTGATACTCCGTCCATCTCGATGCTCCAGGTCAACAATTGGAACATTGGCCTGGGGGTGTGAAAGGTCATCAACGGAGCGGCGAAGTTTGTCAATCTCACTTTGTTGTTGTTCGACATGGCGCGATGTCTCCTCCAGTTGACGGCGTGTTTCAGCGAGCGTCTCGGATGCTTGATTGCGCGACGCCAGCTGCTCATTGAGTTGTGCCACGACCCGCGCCTGCTCGCGTCTCGATGAAACGATCCACGTGACGCAGCCCAAACTTATGATAAATAATGCAGCCGCAAGGGCATAACCAGCAGAGCCGTGAGAAAAAATGCCGCTCAGATGCCGGCGCCAACCAGGGCGGTGTGCGGCGTCCCACTCTTCTTTACCTAATCCGGCGGCTGCCTGTTTGATCGTGGATAGGGGCTCGTCGGTGAAGGCCGCTGCCCGCTCGGCCCACGGTTTGAGTTGGCAAAGAAGGCGGTACTCCTGGACGCATTCGGAGCAATCCGCTAAATGATCGGCGATCTGTTCACGCTCCCCCTGACTCAGTTCTCCCATAGCGGCGCGCATCATCGCTTCTTCCGATAAACAATCGGCACGGCCCGCAAATGATTGTGCAGTCTGCTGTTGGTAGAGCCTTCGCATCTCTTCAGTTGTCAATTTCATACTCGACCAGGCTCAATTGTTCTTCTCATTTAGCTTTGATTCGCCGGAGGTCGTCCAGCGCCGCAGCCGCAGCGATTCGATCAAGAGTAAGACGCAGGATCTAGGATTTTTCTCTCACTTTGCAACGCGCGCTAGAGTTGCAAACACGACTCTTGTCCGAGGTCGCTGAAATCGATCCCAAGATCTTTGGGGATGGATCCTCGTGATTATCCGGCGCAGAAATGCGCCGGATTCATTGAGAATGGCATTAAAGCGCAACTCGACTTCACGGTCGCCGTTTTTTGGTCAGGCTGCAAGTGCTGAGAAGGATTAGATCTTTTTGATGTCCGGCAAGTTCGTCATCCGGCGTCCTTCTTTGACTTCGGCCTCTGATTTGACGCTAAGACTTTCTTCCTCATTCTGATCGATCTCGGCGTCACTTCAACCAATTCATCATCAGCGATGTATTCAATCGCCTGTTCGAGCGTCAATTCGCGTACGGGCACCAGTCGTAGCGCCTCATCAGCGGTCGAAGCCCGCATATTTGTCAGCTTCTTTTCGCGGATGATATTGACGTCCAGATCCACGTCGCGCGAGTTTTCGCCGACGATCATCCCTTCATAGACCTGGGTCGTGGGTTTGACGAAAAGTTCGCCGCGTTCCTGCAGATTGTAAATGGCATAGGCTGTTGCTTCGCCCGGACGATCGGCGACGAGGCTGCCTGTGCCCCGCCCGGAGACTTCACCCTGCCATTTGCCCCAACGCAAAAAGAGGGTATTGAGGAGGCCCGTTCCTTTTGTTTCAGTCAGAAACTCATTGCGGAATCCGATCAGTCCGCGCGAAGGAATCTCAAACTCCATTCGCACCCGCCCATGGCCGTGATTGACCATCTTCGTCATGGTGCCTTTGCGGCGGCCCATCGCCTCGGTCACTACCCCGATGAATTGTTCAGGGACATCGATGACTGCGAACTCAATCGGTTCGCGCAATTCGCCGTCAATCTTTTGCGTGACGACTTGCGGTCGAGAGACCTGGACTTCGTAGCCTTCGCGGCGCATCTGTTCGATCAAGATCGATAATTGCAACTCACCGCGACCGGAGACTTTGAAATTCTCCGGGGACTCGGTGTCTTCGACTCTGATCGCGACGTTGCCGAGTAATTCTTTATCCAGGCGTTCGCGGATTTTGCGCGAAGTCACGTATTGACCGTCTTTGCCCGCGAACGGCGAGGTATTGACGCCGAAGATCATTGAGATCGTCGGCTCATCAACGATTATTCGCGGCAATGGTTTCGGATCGGTTGCGGAAGCAATGGTGTCGCCGATATTGATCCCCTCGATGCCGGCCAGGGCAATGATATCACCGGCTTCGGCATGTTCGATCGGGACCTGTTTCAACCCCTCAAATGTATAAAGCTGAGTAATCTTGGTCTTGTCAATTTGGCCCTCGTGCTTACAGACCGAGACTTGATCGCCGACCGCGATTGAACCGTTGAAGATCCGGCCGATCGCCAGGCGGCCGACATAATCGTTGTAATCTAAATTGGCGACGAGAATTTGTAACGCTGCGTTCTCGTCACAATGCGGCGCCGGAATTGTCTGGACTATCTGCTCGAACAACGGACGCAAATCCTGGCTGTCATCCTCTAAATTCAGTTTAGCAATGCCGTCGCGCGAAATGGCATAGAGAATAGGAAAATCGATCTGTTCATCGCCGGCATCCAGATCGATAAAGAGATCATAGACCTCGTTCACGACCTCCTGCGGGCGAGCGTCCTGACGGTCAATCTTATTGATGACAACGATGGATGGAAGTTTCTGTTCAAGCGCTTTTGACAGAACGTAGCGGGTTTGCGGCAGCGGTCCTTCAGATGCGTCCACGAGCAAGACGACACCGTCGGCCAGTTTTAAGACCCGCTCGACCTCGCCGCCAAAGTCCGAGTGCCCCGGCGTGTCGAGAATGTTGATTTTGGTCGAACCGAAGCGGACCGAGGTATTTTTAGCCATGATCGTGATCCCACGTTCGCGCTCGAGGTCAAGCGAGTCCATCACACGTTCAACGATGCGTTCGTTGGCGCGAAATAGACCGGATTGTTTAAGCATGGCGTCAACGAGGGTCGTTTTGCCGTGGTCAACGTGCGCAATAATGGCGATGTTGCGGATGTCTTCGCGATAGGATTTCTCTTTTTGCATAAGGCCAGTGAAGCTTTTGATCAACAAGTGGGAATAATCAGGTAAGCGCTATGCTAGCAATATTAAGAAGAGGGGACAAATGGAAATACTGAGCCGATCGAAAAAGTCCTCTCTGCGGCTTTCCTCGCAGGCTGGTTCGGATACCTTCCGGGCAGGGCTCAGATCCAGCTGAAAATGATTTTCATTCAAATTTTTCAATGGTTTAGCTCATTTATTGACACACCATCTACCGGTCGGTATTTTGAGGATGATGAAAGAAAAATCTTCGACAAGTACCGTGGCAAGGCACTGCGACAAGCACTGCCTTGATCAAATAAGGAGTGAGGAATGAGCGTACAAAACGCAAACGCAAATGTCATCGGGCTGCTCAACCAGGCTCTCTCGTTGGAATATTCGGCGGTGATTCAGTATAACCAGCATCGCTTTTTGTTGACCGGTAAGGACCGATTGGTCTATGCCGATTTCTTCACCGATTCGAGCAAAGAGGCCCATACCCACGTCAAAAATCTGGGCGATAAGATTGTCTCTCTCGGCGGTGTCCCGACTGTGGAACCTGGAGTCATTCGCCAGGCGACGTCACTCGCTGAGATGTTACAACAGGATCTGGAACTCGAACGAGAAGCCCTGGAGGCTTACGTCAAAGCTTGGGAAGCGGCAGAGAGTAATCGACCTCTGCGCTTTTGGCTTGAAGATATTATCCGAGGCGAGCAATTGCATATCGATGAATTGGAAAAGCTCACCTCTGAGAGGGAAGTGAGATCCGATCGAGTCAACCGCGAAATTCGTTTCTGCGGCGTCAGTTGATGGCACTCACCATCTGATCGTCTCTCTCTCGCGCGGGTTGAGAAACGGATGTGGTTGCTTCTGAACTCGACCCGCGAGCAACCAACTCGATCACCTGAGCAGGAGCGCCTACGGGCGCCCTGCGATCCTCGATCCGATTGCGAGTCCGTGAGAGTAGACGCTGTAGTTGTCCGATCTTTTCAGCCGCCAGAGGAATCGTTTTTTGTGCCTGCCAGCCGAGCGTTTCATGCCAGGTCGAAAGCTGCAGCGCAATGATGTCCACTCCATCTCGCTCACAAAGAATGACCTCGACCCGAGTCTCTCCTGTACCCGCCTCTAAACATCCAATCATCTCGTTTTTCGGGGTCTCCATCTCAAGATTCAACCGGATTGCCATATACTTTGATATCTCTGTTTATTTTTAGCCTTCGATTACTGTCTGCTGATGCGGTCTACTAATAAGCTGCAGTTGAAAGTCATTTTCAACTTGGGCAATTATAAAGGACGGGCAGAAACTGTCAAGTGTTTGGAGGGGAGTTTAAAGACCATTTTTCGCCATTTTCTGATTAAGGGCAATAAAATTGGTCATGGCCGGACGATTAAGGGGGGATTGGAGTATTATGATGGAGTAAAGGATGAGCAGTCTTATTGCGCGCCGCCCATACTTTTATTAAATTATCAGCTTGCGCCTTAAGGACTGAGCGAGCAGGAGGAGATATGGCCGAAGTCATCGAGTGTGTGCGTTGTGGGCAGAAGCTGCCGAGGTTGGAAAAGGCCCCATTCGGGAGCGCATTGGGGAAAATGATTTACGAACAGGTCTGTCAGGCTTGTTGGAAGGCATGGCTTGCCACGCAGAATCAGTTGATCAACCACTATGGGCTGAGCACGATTAATCCGGAGCATCAGCAATTTCTGATTCAAAATATGGAAGCTTTCCTTTTTGGACAAGGGCAGCAATCGGAGATTGACACCTCATTGCAGGGCAAGATTTCGCACTGAGTAACGCCTCGAGTCAAGAATTGCGGTTTGCCTTAGTGATATTTGAAGAGACGATTGAGCGGGAAGAGTTTCTTTAATAGTCGGTCAATAGACTGCGAATTGACAAGGGGCGTGCTGCGTAATATCTTTTCGCGCAGTTGATCTTCATCGTGCTCATTGTTAAGCAGGCATGAAACCGGATTTAGTGGTCAGAACAGGCAGTGGTTATGGGCAATTATGAGTAATAAAGATAAGTTTGTTGGGATTACGCCGGATGATGACAGTGATATTAGGATCATCGACGACCTTTCGGTTCTGCACAATGGAGATGACCGGTCAGGCGGTTTATGGGACGAGATGCGCTCGCTTTTACGTGACATCGTCTTCGCCGGAATAATTGCCATCCTGATTGTCGTCTTTGTCGTCCAGCCGGTGCGGGTCGAGGGGCAGAGTATGATGCCCAAGCTTCACGATCAGGATCGCATTTTTGTCAATAAATTTATCTATCCGTTGCGGGAATGGCTCGGCGATAAGGAGCCGATCAAGCGAGGCGATATTGTCGTCCTGCTCTTCCCGAACGATCCGTCAAAATCATATATCAAACGCGTCGTTGGATTGCCCGGCGAAAGAGTTGAAATCCAGGACGGGAAACTCTTCGTCAATGGGGAGCAGATCGACGAGCCCTATCTCAATACTGATTATCTTTCTCACGATTCGACCCCGACCCCGATCGAAGTGACGTCCCATCACTATTTCGTCATGGGCGATAATCGAAATAACAGCAGCGATAGCCGCAGCTGGGGGTTGGTGCCTGAAAAATACATCTACGGTAAAGCCATTTTTCGGTACTATCCGTTTATGCCCTTCGAACGTGTTGGTAAGATTGATTAGTTCCAAAGATTCGAATAACGGTCCGCAAGGGGCGATATTCAATGTGAGTTCGTGATTAAGAGCGCGGATGCCGCAGTGTCCGCGCTTCTTAATATTTAGGGAGCTCAGTTATGAGAAGAGAGAACGGGAATTCCGGATGGGTGAAAGAGGCAAATAGATGAAAGGATAATAATTTTCGGATATTTCATATATTTCGCTTGTTTCGAATTCTCTCTTGACTTATGTTCGGAAACCTTCGTCTTCTATTTGAACTATTATGGCAGCCACTGGCGGCGATCAGGCGGTTGCGAGATCGCGCCCCGGTGGGCTTCGCCGTTAGCATTTCGTGGCTAATGACGATGGTCTACTCACTGATTGCCGCGGTGCTAATCGATTATGTGCAATCGGGCGGCAGGCGAAATCTGCTCGCCGGGCAGCCATCTAGCGGAATAGCAGGCGGCCTTGCCCAGCTTTGGTTCGGCAATTTTCGACAGGCGATTATGTCGGCGACGATGATCGTCCTGTTCATTTCAGTAGTGTATGTGCCGTTTGCGATCCTGATCGCAAACCTCTTTGAGCGACGCGCAAGTTATACCTTGGTGATCCGCGAAGAATTCGCTTCAACTGTCTCCTGCGCTCTGACCTCGCTCGCCGTTTCGTTGTTGATCACAATTCTTCCGGCGACGATTATCAGTTGGCAAAGCACCTGGCTGACGAGTGAGGCTGTGATCGGCTATTTTGTTCTGCTGTTGGTGATTCCGCTGCCGATCTTTGCCGCACTCATGACGCTGACAATTGGAACGGTCTTTCGCATTGGGTGGGGAGCGGCGGTCGGCACCACGCTAATTTCGTTCTTATCTTTACTCGGAATGACATTGTTAATGCAGGCGGCGACAATCATCTGCGCTTCCCCTCTCCTGCTTTTATTATTATTGTTTCTACTTCGTGACCGGATTGATGATTTTATGAGGTCAGCGCGAGCGCGACAATCGTTCAAACAGAACCTGGAAGCTGCAACACTTAACCCGGCGGATGCCTCAGCACACTATAATCTGGGGTTGCTCTATCTGAATCGTGGCGAATTTGAATCTGCGGCTGCGTCATTTCAGCGGGCGGTCGAAATTGATCCGAAGGAGACCGACGCGCACTATCAACTCGGACGAATTGCGAGAGAGCAAGAGAGGCTCAATGACGCAATCGGCCATTTCGAAAAGGTCGTCCAACAAAATCCGTCGCACAGCCATCATGAAGTCTGGCGCGAGACGGCTTTGGTCTATTATTCGGCCAGGCAGTACAAGGATGCGCTGGAGATGCTCGAGAAGTTCCTGAGAGAGCGGCCTTCGGATGCGCAGGCCCGCTACTGGCGCGGAATGACATTGCATCAAATGGGACGTACGGAAGAAGCGATGCTCGAGATGCAAGGCTGCATCGAGTCGGTCAAGACAGCGCCGGCTTATAAATATCGGACGGAACGGCAATGGTTGCATCAAGCGCAGAATTTTTTGCGAGAAAGACAGTAGCTGGAGGGAAAGTGCGGAGCGGAAGCGTGATGCGATCCGCAATTGAAGGGGAGGACGATGAATAAAGACGCAATTTTAGCACTTGAGGACGGCAGGATCTTTCGAGGTCGCTCGTGGGGGGCTGACGGAGAGCGGATGGGCGAGGTTGTTTTCAATACCTCGATGATGGGTTATCAAGAGATCTTAACCGATCCTTCATACGCCGGTCAGATCGTGACCATGACTTATCCGCTGATTGGAAATTACGGCGTGAACAGGGAAGACGTCGAATCGCGCCGCCCATTCGTTGAAGGCTTCGTCGTTCGGGAACCTTCCGAGATCACCTCTAACTGGCGCGCCGGGATGTCGCTTGACGAATACCTCAGGTACCACGGTATTGTCGGCATCTCGGAGATCGATACCCGTGCCCTCGTTCGGCACATCCGTGAAAAAGGCGCCATGCGCGCTTGCATCTCATCGGTCGATCTCGATGAGCGGAGTTTGGTCGAGAAAGCCCGCAAAGCTCCGGAGATGCTCGGTCGTAATCTGGTCGATGAAGTGACGTGCGGAGATCCTTACGCATGGTCGACGATCAAGGATGAACAGAACTCGCTCGATCCCGTCTCGGCAGTTCATCCTGGAATTACCAGTGCGCTGCGGCCGGGAGAAGAGCCTTTCCGTGTGGTAGCCTACGATTTCGGGATCAAATACTACATCCTGCGTTACCTTACAGCACTGGGGTGCGAAGTGACGGTTGTCCCGGCGCGCGCTTCGGCCGACGATGTGCTTGAATATGCGCCGGACGGGATCTTTCTCTCGAATGGACCTGGTGATCCGGCGGCTCTCACCGAAATTGTCGGAGAAGTTAAACGGCTGATCGGAGCCGCTCCGATCTTCGGCATTTGCCTGGGACATCAATTGCTGGGGCTCGCATTTGGCGGGAAGACCTACAAGCTCAAATTCGGCCATCGCGGCGGGAATCAGCCGGTCAAAAATCTGCATACCGATCGAATCGAGATCACTTCACACAACCATGGTTTCGCCGTCGATCCGAAGAGCCTCAATCCGGATGAGATCGAGCTCACGCATTTCAATCTCAATGATGGCTGTCTCGAAGGGATTTGTCACAAAACCCTGCCGGTCTTTTCAGTTCAATACCATCCCGAAGCCGGCCCTGGGCCTCACGACGCGACCTATCTTTTTCATAGGTTTATTGAGCAAATGCGCGAGCATCGGGCGCAGTTGAAGCGGATGGTTCAGATCAAGAGCTAGGCATAACCCGGCGCCGCCCGGATTATCCGGCAGGCGTTAGTCCCTGATGACGGCTTGCCTTTCCAACGTAGCTTTGTTCATATTATGATCTTCCCAACCTCCCACAGGCTCGCATCACCGGGAGGTTGGAATTGTGATGGCCGCGTAGTTCGAACTTAATCAATAATCAAGAGACTAAATTGACTGGTGATCGTTGCACTGGAGATCACATTCACGGATCCTCTCGCTATCCTATTTGTGCAGGACTTGCGCCAGAGAAATTGATAAGGTAGCATTGTACCATCAACGAGCAACAGTATTGAGTTGTAATCGCTGAGGCGTCGAAATCGAGCGCCAGTGCTGATTCCCGTCAAGTTCCTCCGTTGATCTCTCGTGGGGAAGTTCTCATATCCGCGATAAGTTTGGGGATAGGCTCGCCTGTTCTCGATCTGCTCTTGTGATTGAGCGCCAATTGACAAACTCTCGAAACGCAACCTCGACTGCGCGGACATCCTACGTGAAATAACTATTTGAAAAAGAGGGACTGGAACTCAGAGCTGAGGCTTCATTTATTCGGGCAGAGGGTCAGACTGTCCGAACTATTACCTATTGGCCTCTCGAAGGAGGAGAAGACAAAGTGAACCGAAAACTGATTCGTACAACATTGGCAGAAGTCAAGGAAAGAGAAATGCAACAGCAACAGGCGCGCCGCGCTCCTGAGCCACCGCCCAGACAGTCGGAACGACAGTCGGAATCGGCGCAGCCGGCCCAGCCCGCGCAACCGAAAAAGAAGATTCCACCTGAGCAGACAAATGCCGAGAGTTTCTATTACAAGAAACAGATGGACTCGCACACCCCGATGGTGGTCGTCCTTCAGGACAATGAAAAATTGCTCGGAACGATCGAGTGGTACGATAAAAATAGTATCAAACTGCACCGCCTGGATGGACCTAACCTGCTGATTCTTAAGCATAATATCAAATATATGTACAAGGATCAGGCCGGCGATAAGGACGATTAGTTCTCAATCAGTTATTGCCTATTGCGTCTCTTATGATTGAGTCGAACGGCGATGAGGCGGCGCAAAAAAGACCGCGAATCGGGATCACGATCGGTGATCCGGCAGGCATCGGCCCGGAGGTTTCATTGAGGGCTGCTGCCTGCAGGGAGATTCTTGCCGTTTGTTCGCCAGTTATTATCGGAGATGCGCAGTATCTCTCGCACTGGGCCCGGATCTTTGGGCTACCTCTCGGATTCGATGTCGTTAATGCGGGAGAACAGTTACCTGCCGAATTTACTGAACCGATTATCTACAATCTCAAAAATATCCCGAGCGATCCGTCCTTGATCGTGATGGGACAGGAGCAGGCTGTCTGCGGCCGGGTCGCCGCCGAGTTTATTGAGGTTGCCGTTCGACTCTGCCTGGCCGGCGAACTCGATGCTCTGACGACGGCACCGATCAACAAAAAATCGCTCTCTCTCGGCGGCTACCAGTTCCCGGGACATACCGAATTTCTCGCGCATTTAACCAAGACCGACGAGTTTGCGATGACCTTCATTTCACCTACGCTTCGCGTCTCATTACTGACGACACACGTCCCGCTGAACAGAGTTTCAAACTATGTCAAGAAAGCCGAACTCAAGAAGTTAATTCGGTTATTGAACCGTGAACTTGTTCGTTATGGGTTCGACCATCCGCGAATTGCCGTGGCGGCGCTCAACCCCCACGGTGGCGAAGGCGGCTTGTTTGGATTGGAAGAAGTCGCAGAGATGATTCCGGCTATTGAGGCTTGCCGGGCAGAAGACGGCATTGAAGTCAGTGGCCCACACTCCGGAGATACGATCTTTCTTCGTGCTGCACGCGGGGAGTTCGACATTGTGATCTCCTGTTATCACGATCAGGGGCTGATTCCGGTCAAATGTCTTTCATTTGGCGAGGCGGTCAATGTCACACTGGGCTTGCCGATCATCCGTACTTCGGTCGATCATGGGACGGCCTTCGACATCGCAGGCAAAGGGAAAGCAGATCATTCAAGCATGATCGCCGCGATCAAACTGGCGGCGGAACTCTTTGGAAGGAGAAAGCAATGAAGGAGAGAAAGAATGAGAAATGAAGGCTGAGAGTGGGAAGAAGAGGAAGAGCTTTTTTAAGATAAAGTTCCTTCCTTCATCCCTCATCCTTCTCTTTCACATCCCTTGTCCTTCATCCCTAATTTCTCTAGAAAGGTACTTCATATGATCGGGTTTGATCTCAGCGAGGATCATTTGGCAGTTCAAAAGATGGTACGCGATTTTGCTACTAAGGAAGTCGCACCACGCATTAAGGAGCTTGACGAAAAGCAGGAATTCGATCTGGGGATCGCGCGCAAAATGGCCGAGCTCGGGATCTTAGGGATCTGCATTCCGGAGCAATATGGCGGAGCCGGGTTCGATTACATCTCTCTGGGCATAGCCTGTGAAGAGCTCGAGGCCGTTGATACGCACCTGCGTGTCTTGATGTCGGTCCACGTCGGATTGAACTCGCTCTCGTTGCTCAGTTGGGGAAGAGAAGATCAGAAACAGGAGTACCTTGTACCTCAGGCGAAGGGAGAAAAGCTGGCCACGTTTGGATTGACAGAGCCAGGTGCAGGGTCTGACGTCGTGGGGATGAATTCATCTGCCCGGCGCGACGGAAGCGATTGGATTTTGAACGGCGAGAAGATGTGGATCAGCCTTGGCGATATCGCCGATCACTTCCTATTCTTTTGCTGGACCGATCTGGAGAAGAAGAAGAGGCGCGATCATTCGGGTCTCTCCTGTTTCATCGTCGAACGAAAGATGAAAGGTTTCTCTTCGGGTACGATCCACGGCAAATTGGGCATTCGGGCCGGAAATACCGGATATTTCTCGTTGCAGGATGTGCGGGTGCCGCAGGAGAAGATGCTCGGATTTGAGGGTGAGGGTTTTAAGATCGCCATGTTTGCGCTCGAACAGGGCCGCTACACAGTGGCTGCCGGTGCGACCGGCATCATCCGGGCCTGCCGCGATGCCTCAGTTGCTTATGCTAAGGAGCGCAAAACGTTCGGTGTGCCGATCGCGGAACATCAATTGGTCAAACAGATGATTGCACAGATGGAGGCCGATTATGAGATGTGTCATCTGCTCTGGCTACGTTCTGGTTGGTTGAAGAATGAAGGTCGGCGCAGTACCAAGGAGACCTCATTGGCAAAATGGCAGGCGACGGTTCGGTCAGAGCGCGCGGCGAGCGACGCCATCGAGGTTCACGGCGCCAACGGCTACACCAACGATTACCCCGTCGAGCGTTACCTGCGCAACTGCAAGGCTGCTGTCATCTACGAAGGCACCCGCGAAATCCATACCCTCATGCAGGCCGATTATGCCCTGGGATTCAGACAGGATAAGGACCGCCGCTGCGAGTTACCGCCTTACCGTCCCGGAGTTTGATTGACTTTGATTCCCTGTCTGAGGCGATACTGTGGTGAGCAGGCAAAGAACACAATAGTCGCCGAATATTGCGCTATCTTAATCAGGCTCGCCATTGAGCTTGCCGTTGTTGGCCGGGTCAGGCCAGGTCATTGAGGATACTCAGCCGGGTCAGTTAAGGGCTCATCTCAGTGCAAATGCCGCGACGCGGCTGAGTAAGGATCTCTTTGAGAGCTAAATAAAGATCAACGGCGACGAGCAGATTTTTTAGCCGTCTTGGCCGTCTTCTTGGTCGTTTTCTTGGCTACGGCCTTGGTCGCTTTCTTGGTTGCTTTCTTCGCCACCTTCTTGGCCGGTTTCTTGGCGGCTACCTTCGTCGCTTTCTTGGCCGGTTTCTTGGCGGCTACCTTGGTTGCCTTCTTGGCCGGTTTCTTAGCAGCTACTTTTGCCGCCTTCTTA
>Ga0081539_10004123_pt1 | contig 16548 bp, 14 predicted proteins | sample TabmetS4T2R2_FD_71023 | JGI IMG/M metagenome (GOLD analysis project Ga0081539, IMG submission 71023) | Tabebuia heterophylla rhizosphere microbial communities from the University of Puerto Rico - S4T2R2 | ecosystem: Host-associated > Plants > Roots > Rhizosphere ...
CGACTCCTGCCTTTTCCAACAAGAGAGGCACTTCGTACAGCACGTCACTTGTGACCATTGAAACGACTGCTTCCTTTTCCACGTCACAAAATAGGGCGATCTTGTCGCAAAGCTCCTTATCGACCGGGTAATCAGAGCGTGCGATGATCATATTCGGCGAGATACCGATCGAGCGCAGCGCCGCGACGGAATGCTGCGTTGGTTTGGTCTTGATTTCTCCCGTCGCGCCGATATACGGAAGCCATGTCACATGGATGAAGAACACGTTCTCGCGTCCAAACTCATTGCGGAGTTGACGCAACGCTTCCAGGAATGGCTGTGACTCGATGTCGCCGACCGTTCCACCGACTTCTACAATCACTACATCCGCGCCTGTCTCTTTCCCGATCGACGCGACCCGACGTTTGATCTCGTTTGTGATATGGGGAATCACCTGAATGGTCCCGCCCAGGAAATCTCCACGACGCTCCTTGCTGATGATCTCAGCATAGACCTGTCCGCTTGTGAAATTGCTGGAGCGGCTGAGGCGGATATCAATGAATCGTTCGTAGTGACCCAGATCAAGGTCCGTTTCTGCGCCGTCATCCAACACATAAACTTCACCATGCTGATAAGGACTCATCGTCCCAGGGTCAACGTTGATATAAGGATCCAGCTTCTGCACTGCGACTTTAAACCCGCGCTCCTTAAGCAAAAGTCCAGTTGCGGCAGCTGTCACACCCTTGCCAACTGATGAAACAACACCGCCTGTATAAAATAAGTATTTTGTTGTCATAGTTACCTCTCATATCATATGTCATTGCGAGCGACTGCAAGGAGCGAAGCAATCTCCTCTTTAGCGGATAAATTACATAGAAAGCGTCTACCTAGTTATTGGAAGATTGCTTCGGGCTACCGCCCTCGCAATGACATTAAAAAATGCGATGGGGAGGGCGGTTGAGCCCTCCCCATCGGGGATGACGTTCTTTTGGAGTTGCTGATCGTTTATCGTCTTCATCCGACCAGCTTGAAGAGATCTTCGGCTGCACGCCGCATCTCCAGAAAGATCATGCCTAATTTGGCATCCTGACGCGCCAGCGCCGTGAGAACTGCTTCCTCTCCAATGGAGGTCAATACAATCGCGCCTTTGTCGCCTTTGATGTAAACCTGCTCGAGTCCTTTTCGTCCAAGTTCTGTGGAAATACGCTCGCCCAGGCTCAACATCGCAGCGGACATGGCTGAAACGCGATCTTCTTCTACACCCTGTTGCAGTGCCGAAGCCATGATCAGCCCGTCTACTGAAACAACTGCTGAGGCTTCAATATCGGGCGCGGCGGCTTGCATGTTGCGCAGGCGTTCCACCATGAGGTCAGCGCGATTTCTTGTCATACGATTCTCCTAATTAAAGTCTGTCACAGTTTACCATACTCTAATCAGACTTCGGAAGTCTGTTATGAAGACATCATGACCAGAACACCGAAAAAGACTTCCGAAGTCTACCAAATTTGACCAGCGTTTCGCTTTATGTTAAACTTGTACGTTCGATTGATGAAATTAATTCCGTTTCTACCCTTAGTTTTGTTGCTAATTGCCGCGCAAGATGAACCTCCGATTGCGATCACATCGCCACTCCCGAGCGATATTTTACGCGGAGAGGTCACGATCACAGGTACGACGAATATTCCAAACTTCTTCTCAGCCCAATTGGACTTTTCGTACGCGTCCAACCCGACCGACACCTGGTTCCCCATCCAGACCCTCTCCCAGCCCACAACGGATTCTACGATCACGACCTGGGACACGACTTCCATCAGCGATGGTGACTACATTCTACGCCTGCGAGTGAATCTTCTAGACAATACTTTTCAGGAAATTATCGTTCCCATCCAGATCGGAAATGATGTGGAAGGTTCAACGCCAACCGTGATTCCAACAGCCACCTTGAATGCAGTAGAAGTTCAAATCCCTACGCCGTTCCTGCTCGCCGCCTCTCCGACGCCGACCACACCGCCGCGTCCCACACCCACCGCGCTGCCAACGAATCCCGCGTCATTGGGACAAACCGCCATCTATGCCAGCCTCGGTCGCGGCGCATTAGTCATACTTGGCTTGTTTGCTCTGTCTGGACTCATTATACGATTTCGTCGTTTCTAACACATCGAACTTTGGCACCTGACACTTGGAACTTCCTACATGACACTTGACACCTACCTCCTCATTGGCCTCGGCAACCCGGGCCGCGAATATCAAAACAATCGTCACAACTACGGCTTCATGCTCATTGACCGTATCGCGGTGCGACTCAACGCGCGAGGAATGAAGGTGCAGTCCAAAGCCGTTGTTACTGATGCAATTTATGAAGATCACAAACTGATCCTTGCCAAACCGCAGACGTATATGAATCTCTCTGGGCAATCCGTGCAGGGATTGGTTAACTTTTACAAGATTCCTCTTACGAACGTAATGATCCTCTCCGATGATCTCGATCTTCCGTTTGGGACGATCCGCATCCGTGCCTCGGGTGGACCCGGCGGGCAACGCGGGCTATCGAACATTCTTGAAAAATTAGGCACAAAGGATGTGCCGCGCCTGCGCTTGGGCATCGGCCGTCCGCCTGGCCGCATGGATCCTGCCTATTATGTTCTGCAAAATTTCTCGCGTGATGATATGCGGTCCATTTCTGAAATCCTTGATCGCGCCGCAGATGCCGCGCTGGAATTTGTAAAGAATGGTTTGAACGCCGCGATGAATAAGTTCAACGGTGGAATGAAAGACTAGTTCGGATTAATCAAACTCTAACTCTCTACTCTCTTGGAAATGCAAATCATTCTCGACAAAATCCACTCACTTCCTCAGTATCAGCAATTGCTGAAAGACATCCAGTCCCCAAAGGTAGTCCCTGGCTTGGGGTTGCCACGCGCCGCGCGTTTGCCGCTTGTCGCCGCGTTGCATCAAGATACTGCTGGCCCTATGCTGCTCGTCACGGACCGTGCTGATCACGCGCTGTCTTTATTCGACGAATTGGGATTTTGGGTCAAGTCGCCGCGTTACCATTTTGCAGAGCCGAATCCGTTGTTTTATGAGCAGGCTGCCTGGGGCGTGACTACTCGCCGCGACCGCCTTCAAACTCTGACAGCGTTATCTGCGTATCATCTTCCGTTTACTCAGAAACCCGATGTTCATCCGATCTTTATCACCTCGGCGAGATCATTGATGACGCGCACCGTGCCGCGTCGCGATTTCCTCAAAGCATGCAAAAAATTATCTGTTAATCAAACTGCACAACCGGACGCATTAATACGCCAATGGACAGAGATTGGTTATCAACGCGTGAACACAGTGCTGGAACCCGGCCAATTTTCACGGCGTGGCGGAATCCTCGATATTTGGGCTCCTGCCGAAAAGTTACCTGTCCGCCTGGACTTTTTTGGAGATGAGATCGAAACGATTCGCAAGTTCGATCCTGCTTCGCAACGTACTGTCGAAAATTTGCAATCCATCTTGATTACACCTGCGCGTGAATTTATCGCGAGCGGCGAACAAGGTATGGAATTATCTGAATTTCAAATTCCATTGTTGCATCCGCAGCCTGCCAGTTTGCTGGATTATCTCCCACAAAGATCATCCGTTCTGATCGATGACTTATCTGTAGTGGAAAGCATGGCTGCAGAAATAGAGGAGCAGGCGATCAAACTGAGGCAGGATAGTATTGCAGAAGAAACCTTGCCTTCTGATTTTCCACTGCCGTATATCCCCTGGTCAGAGTTGTTTGATAGCATACAGGAACGCCCGTATTTGGAGATGGGACACTCCACTGCCGTTGAGTACGGCGAATTAGAAAACTCCTTATCGTCAAGGTTTGGTCATGATGAACGGTTTGGGGGTAGGTTGAAGCAATTCGTCGATTACTTAACTTCAATTGTAGGAAGAACTGAAAAGGTCATCATCGTTTCGCGTCAAGCCAAACGGTTGGAGGAACTTTGGTTGGATGCAGAGGTAGAGTCTGAATCCGGGAACCCACAGTTTATCGAGTCTTCCTTATCGGAAGGATTTACACTTTCTGATCATGAAACTGTTACTCACCTTATCACCGACTCCGAAATCTTCGGCTGGGAGAGGCCGCAGCCGCGCAGGCGCCAACGGCCAGTTGCCGAGACGCCCGAGTCTATTTATGCAGATTTACAGGTCGATGATTATGTTGTTCACATCGATCATGGAGTGGGCCGCTTTGCTGGCTTAGTCCAACGCGAGCTGGACAATCATGTACGCGAGTTCCTCGCGGTTGAATATGAAGGGGGTGGGCAACTGTATGTGCCCGTGCATCAGGCCGATCGACTAACGCGTTACATCGGCGCAGAAGGGGCTGTGCCTGCATTGGATCGTCTCGGTGGGCAGGATTGGCACGAGCGAAAAGGTCGAGTCAAGCAGGCCGTCATTCAAGTCGCGCAGGATATGCTGGATTTGTATGCGCGGCGTAATGTGGTCAAAGGGTACGCGTTCAAGCCGGATACAGAGTGGCAGAAGGAGTTGGAAGATTCATTCCCCTATGTGGAGACGGAAGATCAGAAGCGCGCCTTGATGGACATCAAGCGGGATATGGAATCAACGCGTCCGATGGATCGACTCTTATGCGGCGATGTCGGTTATGGCAAAACGGAAGTCGCATTGCGCGCTGCCTTCAAGGCCGTGATGGATGGCAAGCAGGTTGCAATCCTTGTACCAACGACTGTTCTGGCGCAGCAGCATTATGAAACATTCCTACAGCGACTTGCCGCGTTCCCTGTGAACGTGGAGATGCTGTCGCGTTTTCGAACGCCGCGCGAACAAACGGCCATTTTGTCCGGGCTTGCAAGTGGTGAGATCGATATCGTCATCGGCACGCATCGCCTCATCCAATCTGATGTTCAATTCAAGGAACTTGGATTGGTCATCATCGACGAAGAACAGCGCTTCGGTGTAACGCATAAAGAGCACCTTAAGAAGCTTCGCACCGAAGTAGATGTACTTACATTAACTGCAACTCCTATTCCGCGCACACTTTACATGGCGCTCACCGGAGTGCGCGACATTTCGAACCTCAACACGCCGCCTGAAGAACGTCTGCCGATCGTGACCCATGTGGGTCCCTATTCACCGAAGCTGGTGCGCCAGGCGATCTTGCGTGAACTTGAGCGCGGTGGGCAAATCTTTTTTGTGCACAACCGCGTCAATACGATCGATGCGATGAAAGTACATTTGAACCAACTGGTTCCTGAAGCCGAGGTGGATATCGGTCATGGACAAATGCCTGAAACCCAGCTTGCGGATGTAATGCACCGCTTCAACGCTGGAGAAACCGACGTTCTGCTTTCGACGACGATCATCGAGTCGGGCCTGGATATCCCGAATGCGAACACACTGATTGTGGACCGCGCTGATACTTTTGGTTTAGCTCAACTCTACCAACTGCGCGGTCGAGTCGGACGTGGGGCCGCGCGCGCGTACTCCTACTTTTTCCGTCACGGAAAGTTGAGTCCTACGCAGGAAGGCCAACAGCGGCTTGAAGTGATCGCCGAGAACACGCAGCTAGGCGCAGGCTATTCGATTGCCATGCGCGATCTGGAAATCCGCGGCGCGGGTGATTTGCTGGGCACGCGCCAACACGGACACATCCAGGCAGTTGGGTTCCATCTTTATACAAGGTTGCTCGCAGATGCCGTGAGACAGATTCGAAGGATCGAGGCTTCGAAGAAAAATGGCGGCGGGAAAGACGATGGGGGAAGGATGGAAACTGTATTTGCCAGCCTCAATCAACCGATCTCAATGCCCGTAAATGTAGATTTGCCGCTCACGGTTGGCATCCCCGCAAATTACATTGCAGACCAGGATCTGCGCTTAAGGCTCTACCGTCGCATTGCGGATCTACGTGACGAAACTGAGATCGACGCCCTGGCCTCTGAATTTCAGGATCGTTTTGGTGAACCCCCTGAGATGGTCGAGAATTTGTTTTATCAGATGCGTGTCAAGTTGCGCGCGGAAAAGGCTGGTTTGTCCGCGATCAATTGGGAGAGCGGCCAGATCGTTTTGCGGTATCCGCCTTCAACGGAGGAAAAAGACGGGAAACGGCTTCCAGACATGGGTCCAGGAATTCGAGGCGGGAAGAACGCTTACTGGTGTTCGTTTGGGGAGAATTGGGAAGATAAGCTTCTCGAGACATTAGCTACCCTGGCACGATAAGTGAAAGATTAGAATTTATTTAATTGGGGATAAGTGCTTGTATAATGCGTGGGTTTGGATATGAGAGAAAATCCAGGTACGCGCTTTTGATTGATCGGTTACCCCAACTCAACTCAATTTAAGGAGATAAGCCATGAGATTGTTGCCTCAGAAAGTCCTTGGTGTACTCGTTTTGTTGATGATGCTTGCATTATCAACACATGCAGCAATAGCTGCTCCACCTTCCCTGGTCAATATTCAACTTTTGAATGTATCCGATTGGCATGGACAGCTTGATCCAAGCAATGGGGTTGGTGGCGCTGCCGTCATTTCGGCCTACTGGCAGGCTGACCGGGCTGCCAATCCTAACACCCTGACCATGACTGCGGGTGATGATTTTGGAGCGACTCCACCGCTGTCCAATTATTTTGATGAGGTGCCTGCCATCCTAGCAGAGCGCATGATGGGTATCCAGGTTGGCACATTCGGCAATCACAATTTTGACCGCGGCATTGCTCACCTTCAGTGCGCGGTTAATATTGCTGCTGCACCAAATGATCCGAACTTTACGCCTGATGTCTATGATATGGATTCTGGATGTCCCCTTACAAATGGAGGACCGGGCACACCGTTTTCATACGTTTCTGCAAACCTAAAGAACCGCGATGCGAACCTGAATGGAGTTCAGGATTTCAAAATCTTTACTATTGGTGGGATCAAAGTTGCAGTGATCGGAATTACGAATCCGGAAGCACCAACTCTGGTTTTCCCTGGTAACTTTGGGACGATTGTGCCGACCGACCCGGTGGTGGCGGCAAATAAAGCCAAAGTTGCTGCGAAGAAAGCGGGGGCTGAGGTGTTCGTTGCAATCACTCACATGGGTGTTACTGGTTTTGACTCGAACGGTGCTCCTTTTGGCCCACTCGTTGACTTTGCCAATAACGTTGGCGGATTCGATGTGATCTTGGGCGACCATACAGATATACAATTCAGTGGTGTTATCAATGGAGCTCTCGTCTACGAGAATCGAAGCAAAGGCCTGACCTATGCCAAAGCCAACCTGAGCGTTGACATGGCCAAGAAAAAGGTCATTAATAAATCGGTCACTTTTGTAACCCCACTTGCGAACGCAGTCACAGCTGATGCCGCGATTACAGCAATGCTTCAGCCGTACCGCAATGCATTGAATCCAATCATGAGTGCTGTAGTTGGGGAATCAACACGATTTGTCCCACGTGCAGATGCTTGTGGCAACAGTGCAGGCCGTACCTGTGAGTCATTGGTTGGAGATATTACAACAGATGCGATGCGGACACGCTATGCTGTTGATTTCGCGATTACAAACTCAGGTGGTCTGCGTGACGCACTCACCTGTCCAACAACCGATAACCCGAACGATTTCTGTCCTGCCTACACTCCGCCTCCCTATCCGATCACACGTGGCCAGGTATTAGCAGTGTTACCGTTCGGTAATGTCGTGGTTACGCTGCAAGTGAATGGTGCCGAATTAAAAACGATCCTGGAGCACGGTGTCTCAGCCATGCCTGCTGTGAATGGACGATTTGCTCAGGTCTCCGGTTTATGCTTTACATATGATATTTCGGCGCCTGCTGGGAATCGCGTGACGAGTGCTGTTCATCAGGCAGCAGACGGAGGTTGTACGGGTACAGCGGTTGATCTAACGTCTGCTTCTACATATATCATTGCCGAAAATGATTTCATGGCAAATGGTGGCGATGGGTATCCGAATTTCGCCAGCCGCACGGTGAGCCGTGAGATTATGGATCAGGTGCTGGCTGATTACATTACTGCCAACACACCAATTAGTCCGTCCATTGAGGGACGAATTGTTTGCACGACGACCGGCGCCACAATATGTCCGGTTGTCGTTCCATAGAACTTCAAAAGCACGTATTTGAGGCATCCCGCCCATTTTGGGCGGGATGCTTTTTGAAAAAAGTGAACCAATGCAAAAAACAATTGTCTGGATTGCACTACTTCTTAGCGCGTGTGGATCAACAACCTTTGTTGATCAATATCCGACTCCGCTTCCTACACCTACACTGGCTGTCAAATCCAAGTCTATTGGACCTGATGAAATGGAGGAAGCATTAAATTTCTTCTACGAGCTAAAAATTCATATGGCATCCGGTGAGTACGAGCATTTTGCTGAGGAAATTCGTTATCCAATTACAGTGAACGTCGAAGGTGAGTCAAAGACATTTATTTTTGTAGCAGAATTTGAAGAGAATTTTGAGAAGATATTTAGCCAACAGATGATCCAACGGTTTATTTCAACGGATGAATCAGAGTTAACTTTTACGCCAGATGGGGTCAAGGTAGCGGATGGCATTATCTGGTTTGATTTAATTTGTATGGACACAGCTTGTGAAAATACAGAGTTTTTGATAACAGAGATTAATAATTAAGGGAAAACGAATTCTATGGGATAGATAAAAAGCGGTCTGTCTGAGAAGACAGACCGCCTCCAGCTGTACTGCTGGTGTGGGGTTTCGCCTAAAGCGGGGAGCGTCCCGGTAAGGCCCGGACGATCGCAATGGCTACAACGGCTCCTAAAAAGGCAACTACAATGCTACCGACGTTGACACCGTTCACGGCGTTGGGCACGCCAAACAGTTGACCAGCCAGGAAACCACCGACTAGACCACCGATGATTCCCACCACAATGTCGGTCACCGCGTTACCACGGCCACCTCTCATCACCTGGTTGGCAAGCCAGCCTGCGATGAGACCCACTATGATCCAGGATAATAGACCCATTTCGATTCTCCTTTCATAAACGAGTAAAGTTTGTAGCGTTTCGCGCTACTATAAATTTTAACGTGGGTCTAAAAATTATGTTATGGGGGAAAACCCCAAATGGCGCGCTGCGTGTAAACAACTAGATAGAGCGGGATGCTATCCCGCTCCACGGATGACTTCACCACTAAACGATAAGATGTAGAACAAACTCCTTAATACCCATACAAAAGAAATGTTTTTCAGCTCATTATGGTTTCTGAGGATGCTGTGATGGGCGAATTCTTTCCTTATCCTTCTTTTATGTAGTAAGCCAAACTTCCCGCATAATTCTTGTCTAAATTCTCCTTGCTGTCAAACCTAACGCGTAGGTTGTCTCGTGTAAAGTAATTGAGTTCATCATAGTTCCTCAACACAGAATAGTAATCGTCGATTATTTTCTCGCTCATACCACTTTGCTTGTTTAGCGCAATTTCAGAATCGGCATAATAAAAAACCACCGCACGGGAAAACATGGAAATAACATCCCAGACGGTGGGGTACTTCGATTTTACGAGCCGCCTAACTTCATCAATCGCTCTCCAATTCGCTTCTGTCTTTGCTTCCTCCGAAAAATCGTTGTACGTGACAAAAAGGTCGCGAAGTTGTTCTTCTGTCGCAAACTGATGCTTGATTGCAAGCCTCTGGAATTCCGCGGCTATTTGTTTTTGATTTTCTTCCTTCGACCCAACCTTGCCACCTTTCTTATAGTCTTCAGTATTATCAAGGATTACGTACAACCTGTATCGACCGGATGCTGATCTTTTGAGTCGGCTAAATTCTATGTTTAGTACTTTTGCGGAATAGGTTCGCATAAACCAATCAGCAAACTCAATTAGAAGTGGGCTTCTGTTTGCGTTTCCTAACACAATCTGCTTGGTCTCTTTGTAGACTTCATCGTCAAGTAATACCATCTGATGATCCTCTTCTGTGAATATTTACCCAATGATTGGCATTACCCTCTGGTAGGCGGGACGAGAATTCGCCTGGAGCCAAGAAAACTGCCTGAACACAAGACAGTTGCTGTACGCCTTGTTGGGCGATTATTGAACTGGCAAGCTGATTGCAATCGGAACATCTTATAACATTTATGTACTAAATCCTCCGGGAGTTCCGTCTCTCATTGATCCATCCGCCAACAATTCCGCCAACACCGCACACAAATCCAAAGATCAAAGTTGTGTTGAGGAAACCCCCGATCCTGTCTGCAATCAGGTAATCTATGAAAGAAGCACTGCCTCGATGGATCCAGCCGCGTATTTCACTCGGATCGTTTCGCACGAGATTGTAGAAAGCAATGCTATACCCAACACGGGTAGTGGTGGCGATCAAGGAAGCGATCAAGCCGACTAGTAACCCAACCCATAGGCCGGTGATAAGCCGTTTGGTGGTGTGGGCGGCGATAGCACCAGATACGAGAGCGAGTACAGTTATACCGACAAAGCCAACGTAAGAGATGACCTCTTCGCCAATCTTTCCAACCCGGGCAGCCGATGTGACCGCATTCACACCGCCTAAGATACCCGCTGCCAGACCAAAGAGGAGTCCCGTCTTCATCAATTGATGTTTGAGATCAGTGCTCATAAAAGTTTCCTCCAATCGTTTTAATGCCAATCAACAAGCGCTACAAGTATAATCGCCCAACTACGGTTAGTCTGACTCAATCCAATTGCTTTTGGACTCCATGCAAACTCATAATGCCTTGGAAAGTTTCACGGACCGCGTGGCGATGTAGTTGGGATGATAATTGTGTACCAGCGAATCGAGCATATAATCTTCATACATATCCGTGATCACAAATCCCACGTCGCATTGTCCACCTATCAAATCGGTGAGGCTGTGACCAAACTCCAGCGGCAGTCCTTTTTCGATAAGTTCATCCAAATACTCTTTTGATATGCTGGTCAGGTCCGAGTAGGGAATCGAGTGGGCAACTTCAAGGATGCCCTCATCTGCCTTGTATAAATCAAAAATATAGTGAACCGGGTTCATAAAGCCGGTCATTAGGATTCCCCCGTCACGAAGGACTCTGTAGCATTCCTTCCACACCGCTCGTACATCCTGCATGAAAACAGTCGAGACGGGGTTGAAGACCAGATTAAACGATTCATTCACGAACATTGATAAATCTGCTGCATCACCTTCCACTGTTTTTAGATTTAGTGCTTCTCTCACTGCCACAAGTTGATCCTGTTTCAACTGAGCAGGGGAGTTGTCAAAGACTGTCACGTTCGCACCGGCTGCGGCGAGGACGGGTCCCTGCTGCCCGCCACCAGATGCGAGACATAGTACATCTTTGCCTTTGAGAGGTGGAAACCATTTATTTGGAACTGGGATGTTCTCTGTGAGCAGAATCTTGAATTCTCCCAGTTTGGCTTGTGCAATGATCTCTGGGTTAACAGGTTGAGTCCATCGGTTTTCGCCGCTCCCTACTTCTTTATTCCATGCATCGCGGTTGTAAGCTCGGATATCCATAAGTTCTCCAAGTATTTAGTTGTGGAGATTCTACATGGTGAGCGAATGCCTGTCGAGACAGGAGCAAGCATAGACCATGGCTTTCTCACCGTCAGAGAGTTTTTAACGCAAATTGCACGAAGGGACGAACGGCGCGAATATCGCCGAGAAAATTCGCGGCATTTGCTCATTGGTAACATTCGCGTTCCAAATCAATGGATCGGCCAACTCGCCAGATAAGATCATCATTCATGGCTCGAGCGTGACTTGTTAAAAAAATTTGGGACAGGCATATGCGGGCCTGTCCCATGTGTGGGGAGAGAGCGCGACGATGATTTAATCTGTCGCGGCTACTTCCGGTACCGGAGCGGGGGAGTGGTGAACTCTGTTAAGTAGCAGGAAACCAAAGGTCGTGACTATTCCAAGAATTCCGCACAGGGCCCAGAGCAAGTTTGGGTTTGCGCTGTCCAATATCAGACCTGCAAAATAAGGACCAATCGTGAAAGCAATGCTCCAGGTAAGTCCTGAGACGGCCATATATCGTCCGCGCATGTCTTCAGGTGCGAAACTGGCGACGAGTGATTGCTGGAATGGGGAGACTACCATTTCGCCGATGGTAATGACGATCATCGCGACCACAAAAAGTGCAAAGCCAGAGACGAACCCGTACATGGCAAAACCAATTGCATAGAGCAAGGAGCCAGCTGCCATCATCAAAAAAGGCTTGTATTGTTCGAGTCGGCGCGTCATCCAAAATTGGAAGAAGACGACAAGGATGGCATTGATGCTGAGCAACGCGCCATATCGTATTTCTGGCAATCCGTGTTGATCGCGCAGGAAGACGCCGAGTGTTGAATTCATATTCATATAGACGAGCGTCATCATCACGGTCACGCCGATGAAGGCTACAAAAGGCGTATCTCTAAAAACGCGACCATAGCCTGCAAAGGTCTGCTTCATCGTTTCAGGTTTGGCGTGGGGCTGGGCTTGTGGTTTTGTCTCGGGCAGGGCGGTAATGACTATCGTCGCAGCGATCAGACTGATAACTGCATCCACAATAAAGAGCGTGAGATAAGAGTTGGCGATCAGTAAGCCTGCAATTGGGGGCGCAATAATGACCGCCACATTGAACACCACGCGGATGATGCCATAGCCTTCCGCGCGTTTGTCTTGGGGCAGTAAATCCGCTACCACTGCTTCGTGAGCAGGGTGACCGATGCTGGAGAGCGTGCCTACGATGATCACTACAGCGATAAAGATTCCCAGTGACGGTGCAAGTCCCATGCCGAGCGCGCTGAGCGATGAGAGGATCAGGCTGAAAATGATCACGACCTTGCGACCCATACGGTCTGCAAGAGCACCACCCAGGGCGCTGCCTACCATTCCCGAAATGGAAAAGACGGCAAAGAGAAGCCCGACTGTGGACATGCCAATGTTGAATTTTTGTGTCAGGTACAGCGCGAAGAATGGATAGAGCATGAATCCACCGAGCCGGTCGATAAACACGATGATGTTGTAGATCCAAAATGCCCGCGGGTATTCGTTGTAAACTTTTCTTGTTCTTGCGAGTAAGTTATTCATGTATATCCAAACTTATCGAGCAAAACTTCTTGAAGGAGTTTTATTGCAATTGGTGGTAGGAACCTCGTAGCGTTTGCGGAGCTGCTTGCCGGATGCGATCATCCAGTTTGCGAAATTGAACATCGTGCGCTCGAACAACCCCGGACGGTATACACGTGATTTGAGTGCAAGCCTCTCCAGGCGGATCTGTTCCACTTCTTCCAATATTCTCTGACGGTTATATTCAGCTGCTTTTTCATCCTGCCAGTAGTTCATCTAACTCTCCTTGAGCAATATCCAGTTAAGGTCGACCCAGTAGAAAGGCGTTGACGGCCTTGAAAGTCTTTTCAATGCGATCTTTGTTGAGGATATATACCTTCGCTCCGCTTTCTCTCCTTTCTTGTAGATAACCTGTTGCCGTGAGTTGACTCAAATAACGGGACACACTCGGCTGGCTTAGATTGGTAGCTTCCATGATTTCCTGTGAGCGCATCTCGCCATTCTCGGCGATCATCTGCAAAATGGTTAGGCGCGTATCATCGGCGAGGGCCGAAAGCCGTGAAACAATTTCCGCGCGATCCAGTTCTGGAACATGAATAGTGGATCCTTCTGGTAAATGGGCACCAAAGTAAATGTAGAAGGTATCCTGTATCTTGGCGTGGCGGATATAGGGTCCAAGGTGAGCGTTGGGAATAAAGACCAGGTTTTTTGCATTATCTAGCTCTTCACCCCATTTGGCTTCGTTGTATTCCTTGCCTGTCACAAATTGGATGATCTCCAATCGTGTCATATCGCCGAAGTCGATCTGATTGAAAGCTCGGGCCGACTCTTCCAGCATGGGACGGACGCGCGTCCATTCGACTTGCAGGTGATTCTTCCAAAACCAGCGGATGTGTCCCTTGACCAGTTGTTTGAGTGCCGCGGGGTCGCTCACGTATTCGTAGGCGCGCGTTTCCACTTCCTCATCGGTCAGTTCTTCACCGAAGCGGAATCGCAGAAAATCGACGTAACTTTTTGCAGAGGACAGCACTTCATCCCAGTCCACATCTTTCGGTTGCGTTTTTTGTGCCTCTTCCGTCAGACAAATTTCCGAGTACGCCTTGAGCAAACGATCTCTGAATTCCGAAGGGGGCGTCGACTCAAGTTCATCTAGGTAAGCTTCAAAAGACGTTCCAGCCTTCTGCGGCAAAATGGAATAGTGGAACCCGATCGTCACCAGTTTGTGGCGAAATAGTTCCTCAGAGGACATCTTCGCGCGGGTTTTTGTCACCCATTCATGGATTCCAGGCTCATCTGCACCTTTGGAAATCAAGACCATACTTCCAAAAGCATTGAGAGCAGGCTCAATCATAACCACCGAGCTTTTTGTTTGGGTTTTTTCGAGGTTAAGGGCGAAAGGGGACATAATTTACTCCAAGTTATTGAATAATTCAAAAAATTGAATAATGTGAATATTTTAATAGATTATATGGATTTGTCAAGGCCGAGAAATAAAAACTCCCCATCCTTGATGGGGATCTGAAGATTCTGATATTTCGACTAAGGAGTAGGAGTACTTTCCACAGCCACTCCAACCCATGTAAACACACGCTCATCACTTATCGCGCCGGCCGAGTTGTAAATCGGCTGTCCCTGTTCATCCACGCCACTTTGACGAACGGTCGTTACCCACCAACGGATCACATGAGCGAGATTATCGTTGGGACGGAAAGTAGTGGGCACGATAAACTTCGTGTCTGTTACATAATCCGTGAGGCGGCGTCCCTGACCAGATGTCACATCTTCAATGGTTACCTGGTATCTTTCATTATCGCGCAGGGTCCCAATCGAAGCCCACTGCAAGGTAACCACATCATTGGCCAGGGTGAAGGCCGCGCCATCCGCAGGCAGGAGCAGGTTTGCGGCGGGATAAGGAGGCGGCAGAGTCGCTGTGGGAGTTGGTCCCGGCGTGGCAAATCGCGCGCACAGAGGAATGGAGATGGTCGTCCCAACAAAAACAGTATCGGTAGAGAGACCGTTGTAAAATTTAATGGCATCCTGTGGCACGTTATAGCTCAAGGCAATACTTGAAAGCGTATCATTTGCCTGAACAGTGTACGGGACCTTTTCACAAGCATTCGCGGTTTGTGTAGCCTCATTTGGAATCTCTGTAGGTGGGGGTGCAGGGGTTGACGTTGGATACGGTATTTTCAGTACCTGATTTACCGATATGATACACGTGGCTGGCAGATTGTTCAGAATGACAATGCTTTGGGCCGAAACGCCGAATGCAACCGCGATCCCCCCACATGTATCTCCCTCACGAACCGTATAATCGAAAGGTGGTTGCGGGGTTTCGGTCGGGATAGGCGTTTGGGTAGGCGCCTCCGTGCCGGTCGGCGTGATGGTGCCGGTTTCAGACGGGGTAACCTCAAGAGTTGGGTCAGTAAGTGTCCTTCCCGTAAGGCCAGCTTGAAGGCTGAAATATACAGCTGCCGCACCGATCACCAAAATGGTTATGAGAGCACCCAGCGCCGCAGGGAGGCTGAGCGTGATCTCAGGCATACGGCTGGCTTGAACGATCGTTTCAGCTTTTTTCGATTTGGTAGCGGCTTTGGTCGTAAGTTCGGTTCCACATACCAGACAGCGTGTGGCATTCTCACTCAGACGGGTTCCGCAGGTAGGGCAAACTTTTGTTTTTTGTGATGAGGGTTCCTGGAGCATACGGGCGGGAATTATACCATCGAACACAACCCATCAAATTGACAGCGTTTTTAGGCTTTTTCCCCACAAAATGCCTACTTTTTGGAGTTTCGCCTATCTACGCCTTTACCTGTTTCGCTCCGAATACATTGACTCCTATCTTGGCCGCATAGTCGCTATAACCGCCGATGTACTCTGTAATCTGTGCATCTTCCAGCGCCAAGATCCGGCTGACTGCACGGTCAAGGAAGTATCTGTCATGCGAAATGACCAGAACAGTCCCGTTGAAGTCGTTGAGGGCATTCTCTAACACCTCTGCGGAGGCGATATCAAGATTGTTCGTCGGCTCGTCCAGCAACAGGAAATTTGCGCCTGAGAGAACCAGCAGTGCCAACTGTAGTCTGCTCCGCTCGCCGCCCGAAAGCGATCCAATCCTCTGAGTGGCCTGTTGGTAAGTGAACAGGTAGCGGATGAGGAACGAAACGGCATTCGATTCGCTCATATTGCCGGAAAGACGCACCGCGTCGATCAGGGTTTGGTTGAAATCCAGCGTTTCATGTTCCTGTGCGTAGTACCCCACCTTTACACTGGGCCCGATCTTGATCTCTCCAAGGGTAGGCTTTTCTTTTCCTAAGATCAGCCTTAATAAAACAGATTTTCCGGCGCCGTTAGCGCCAATCAGACCCACGCGTTCGCCGTGGCGGATGAGGAAGTCTATATCTTTAAGCACATTTCGGTGTGAAAAGGATTTCGTTACATTTTCCAACTCAAGGACCTGGTTCGACCCGCGCCAGCCATTGAGTGAAAGGTCCATCCTGCGGCGTTCGAGCTCGGGCTTTTCGATCTTGTCCATTTTATCGAGCCGTTTTTGCATTGACT
>Ga0081539_10004124_pt1 | contig 16545 bp, 18 predicted proteins | sample TabmetS4T2R2_FD_71023 | JGI IMG/M metagenome (GOLD analysis project Ga0081539, IMG submission 71023) | Tabebuia heterophylla rhizosphere microbial communities from the University of Puerto Rico - S4T2R2 | ecosystem: Host-associated > Plants > Roots > Rhizosphere ...
CCCTCGAAATTCTCGACTCAGCTGAGCGCGCCGACTGTACCGTCCATCTTCCCTATGACGTCGTTGTGGCCAAGGAATTTGCCGCCCATCCGCCGAGCGTGCGCACGGTCAACGTCCATGAAGTCGCCGCCGACGAAATGATCCTCGACATCGGCCCCGCCGCCGTCGAGGCGCTCGGCGACGTGCTGAAGACCTGCAATACTTTGGTCTGGAACGGCCCGCTCGGTGCTTTCGAGACCCCGCCCTTCGACAGGGCCACCGTCGCCCTGGCCCAAACCGCCGCCGCGCTCACCAAGTCCGGCGCCCTGGTCTCGGTGGCGGGAGGCGGAGACACTGTCGCCGCCCTGAATCAGGCCGGCGCCGCCGACGATTTCACCTTCGTCTCCACCGCCGGCGGCGCCTTCCTCGAATGGATGGAAGGCAAGGAACTCCCCGGCGTAAAGGCGTTGGAGGCCTAAAAAGCCCCTCCCCTTCAGGGGAGGGGTTGGGGTGGGGGACTTGTGAAGGCCCTATGGTGACGCCGAACAAAGTGGGAGGGAGCCGATGACCACCTTCATCCTGATACCCGGCGCCATGCACGGCTCCTGGACCTGGGACCGGGTCGTGCCGCCGCTGGAAGCCGCCGGCCATCGCGCAATCGCCCCCGACCTGCCCGGCATGTGCGGCAATGAAAGCATCGCTCCCCAGGACGTGACCCTCTCGCTATGGGGCCAATTCGTCGCCGATCTCGTCCGCGCCGTAGAGCCGCCGGTCATCCTCGTCGCGCACAGCCGCGGCGGCATTGTCATCGGCGATGCGGCCGAACGCGTGCCGGAGTGCGTCGCGGGCCTCATCTACCTCGTCGCCCTCATCGCGCCGCCTGGTCTGACCGGACGGCAAGCCTCAGGCGTGGAGCAGGATTCGGATGTACGAATCCCGGCGGTCGTGGATCCCGTGCCGCCCGACATTGCCATTCCCATGTTCTATCATCGCTGTTCGCCCGAGGACGCGGCCTGGGCGGCAAGCCGCCTGTGCCCCGAACCGATGCGCCCGCTCGAGACGCCGGCCAACGTCACCTGGGAACGCTGGGGCCGCATCCCCCGCGCCTTCATCGCCTGCAGCGACGACCAGGTCCTCACGCCCGAACGCCAGCACCGCATCCTCGCCGCCGCGCCCTGCGATCCCGTGGTCACGCTCGACAGCGACCACTCGCCGTTCCTCGCGATGCCGGAGAAACTTGCGGAGGCGATCCTGGAGATTGCCGAACGGTTCGTGAAGTGACCCTTGATTCCCCCCACCCCCTTTAGGGGGAGAGGTTGGGAGAGGGGGGGCGGTTGCCTTGGCAACCGCGCGCAGCTCGCTGCGCACATCGGCCTCTGGACAGTGCTGCATCCGTCCCATATACGCCGCGACCGTTTTCGCCATTTCGCTCGGGCTCGTGAGACCCGGCGGGCGCGGTTGGCTCTGCCGGTTCCGTGTTCCATGGTGAGAGCGCCAGGGGAAGTAGCTCAGTGGTAGAGCGCCCGGCCAAGGACCGGGAGGCCGGCGGTTCGACTCCGTCCTTCTCACGCAACGGATAGCTCAGTGGTTAGAGCAGTAGACTAAGGATCTACGTGTCGCGGGTTCGACTCCCGCTCCACAATGGCCTGTTAAGCCATCTTTTGATGGGAAGGCCGGTGAGCTGTTCAGGCCGAGGATGCGGCGCAAAGGCTTCGGCCCGCGCGTCGGATCGCCAGGCCACCCAATGTCCGGCTTTGTGCCGGCGAGGATACCGGCGCCACGCGAGTTCGCGCGGCGCGGCTCCCAGGTCAGGGCACGGCCCTGATGCTGCGGCCGCGGCCAGACGGACGAGCGGGACGCCTCAATCGCCGGACCGCCGCGGCAATGGGGAGCAGCTCCCGGCCGACCTTTCGATCCCAAGCGCACCGCTAGGGTAGTTGCGCAAAAGCAACGAAATGCAATTCTTTCGCGAAGCGCTGTTTCAGGCCTTTACGCGAATCGCGCGAGAATATATCCGCCGCGGCCCTTTGTCCGGCAATCGGGCCGGCAAGGTAAAAGAGGAGACCGGCGATGTTCCGCAAGGAATTTATAGTTGCCGATACCCAGCGCGGCCTCCTCATCAAGGATGGCCGCCTTATCCGTATGCTGGAGCCGGGACGTCATGCGTTCTGGGATTTCAGCAATCGACTTCGTGTCGAGCTTGTCTCGGCGCGCGGTATCTTTGCGGGCGAATGGGCTGAGGTCATCGAAAAGCTTCATCCGGAGCTCGCGGCCGCGTGCCTGGAGATCGTCCGGCCGGCGGAGGGTCAGGTGGCCGTCGTGTCCATTGACGGCCGGGCCGCGCTCGTCGTGCGGCCGGGCCAGACGGCGCGTGTGTGGAAGGTGCTGAACGACGTCAGCGTCGCCACCTACGACGTGCTGGCGCGTCCGCGTCTCGACAAGGCCGAGCTGGTCGCGATCGAGAAGGCGGAAGCGGCGACGGCCGGCAGCATGGCGCCCATCGCCATCGTGGCGGTGGGCGCGGCGCAGGCGGGCCTCGTCTTCTTCGACGGCGAGCTCGTCGAGACGCTCGGCCCGGGCCGCTACGGCTACTGGCAGATCGGCCGCGTCGTCACGGCGAAGACGCTCGACACGCGTCCGCTTCCGCTGGAGGTGACCGCGCAGGAGATCCTGACGAAGGACCGTGTCTCCCTTCGGGTGACGCTGACCTCCTTCGTGCAAGTCACCGACGTCGAGAAGGCGGCGCAGTCCACGCCGGACCATGGGCAGCACGTCTACAAGCTCGTGCAGTTCGCGGTCCGTGAGGCAGTCGGCGGCCGGACGCTCGACGAGGTGCTGAACGATCGCGAGTCCGTCGACTCCCAGATCGTGCGGCACGTGCGTGAGCAGCTGGGCGACATCGGCGTCAGCGTCACCGAGCTCGGCGTCAAGGACGTGATCCTGCCGGGCGATATGCGTGAGCTGATCAACAAGGTGGTCGAGGCCGAGAAGGTCGCCCAGGCGAACCTGATCCGGCGTCGTGAGGAGACGGCCGCGACGCGGTCCCTGCTCAACACCGCCAAGCTGATGGAGGACAATCCGACGCTGCTGCGCCTCAAGGAGCTGGAGGCGCTGGAGCGCGTGACCGAGAAGATCGGCCGCGTGGATGTCCATGCCAGCTCCGGCGAGGGCCTCAACGCGGTCCTCGACCGGCTGGTCAGCCTCAAGCCGCGGGACTGATGGCGGCAACAAGGGGTGGGGAGATGGCTATGCTGTCTCCCCACTTTGCTTCGCTTGGACGCGTTAGTTAAGCTGAACCGTCCAGATAGCGCATTGTGTCAGGAACAGGGTCCGCCCACCAACACCCCTTGGTCGAGTTGAATGGTTCGGCACTCCAACGAAGTTTGGCCCGCATCTCTAGTTCACCCGGCATATAGATCACGACCTCCAAGCCATCTCTGAGCGCGTCGTCGATTGCCCTCAGATCTCGCTTGGATTGCTCGAACCAAAGCCAGTAGCCGCCTTCCATTGTCCCGGCGTTTGCATCGAAACCTCAGCGCGGTCGAACTGCGGACTTATAAGCAGGCCGCAAAGATCGTGCTCAATCTGACGCAGGCGCAGATCGATACCGAGGTGCGCGAAGGAAGAATGATCGAGGTGAATAACGATGCCCAGAACGTATAAAAGCGAGGCGCTCGCTGCCATCCACGAGATGATGGAGGGGTTTCACGAGGCCGGAGTCATTGACAAGCGCACCCTGCGTGAATTCGACGAGGCATGCCTTGCTCCGGCCACGCCACTACAGCCCGAGGAAATAAAGGCCATCCGGGAGGCGCAGCATGTCTCGCAGCCGGTATTCGCGCGCTACCTCAATGTCTCGAAGAATCTGGTGTCCGATTGGGAACGGGGCAAGAAGAAACCCGGCGGCCCTGCCTTGCGCCTGCTGTCGATCATCCAGCGCAAGGGGTTGCAGGCTGTTGCATAATGCATCCGTGCTGGCTCCCCGGCATGGATTCGAACCACGATTGCCGCGGTCAAAGTGCGGAGTCCTGCCGCTTCAGCATTGCGCGAAAAAGTGGATCCCGGTTTTTCGCAAAAGCAATGCGACCACGAAGACTTTCGACCGGGGAATTGGGGAGACTGCCGGGAGTTGAACCTGGATATTCCGCTTCACAGGCGGACACTCTGCCATTGAGCTACAATCTCCACGATGCGTGGGCTTGCGGAAAGCGCAGGTCTGGTAGGGGTGGAAGGATTGAGCTCGCTGCGCTTCGCTCGTCTCCGCCGCGCGATGCGCGGCTCCGGCTTCGAACCCTCATCGCACTGCTTCTAAGGCAGCCGTCTCTACCAATTGGACTACACCCCCATCAGGTGGGTAGGGTGGTCTGGGTGGCTGGGCTCGAACCAGCGGCCTGAGGCTTCCGGGGCCTCCACTCTACCAACTGAGCTACACCCAGACACGACGGGTGCAGCTGTGCGTTCCCGTCAATGTCGATGGACGGGTGGCCGCAGTCGTTGGAGGAGTCGGTTCGAAATCATGGCGCGCCTATGCCATTTTCGCTTCGGTTGGGCAACCAAGCAGGCGGATCGTCTCTGTCGGAACGTTTCGAGCCAGACCGCTCTATCACGCAGCCCATCTGAAAGGGCCGCGAGGTCGCCCGTTCCTGGAGTGCGCCCCCTGGCCGAGAAGGGCAGTCTCCACCAGTGGAAGGGCAGTTGCGCAGAAGGCACATTCGGCGCTGAAGCGGCCAACATACCAGTGTGCCCGCCCGCATCCCGGGCAGATGTTCACAATGCCCGGACGGTACAGCACCTGGAGGCCGCGATTGGATACGTCGAACGCCACAAGAGACTCCTCGGCGCCGAATCTATCCACAGCGGGTTGCTGCGGCAAGACGTTGCATTTCATCGATGAATGAACAGGATCTTTTGTGACTTTGGTGCAACTCTTTGACGCTCGGGAGCGCAGTCGACGACCGCCGCACCTTGAAAACAGGATCATTCCTATTTACATGCGTGAGATGGAACATAGAGCGAACACTGAGCTGGCCACGCAATCGCACACCAAAGTTGACAAGTTTCCACCTGCATCAGCCGAACTTTCCGAAACTTCGTCAACTTTGCTTCACGCAAGCTGCGCCATTTGTGCCCCGCGCGCTGGTGCGATAGGCAGCCCGCGAACGCGAATCAGGGAGATCAAGCGACCGTGACCGACACCGCCGAAACCGTCCTCGACAGGACCGAATCCGCCGCCGGGCAGGACCCGCGCATGATGGCGCAGATGGTGGGAGGCGCAGGTTTCATCGCCGCGCTCGACCAGAGCGGCGGTTCCACCCCAGGTGCGCTCAAGGGCTATGGCCTTTCCGAGGATGCCTGGTCGAGCGATGAGGAGATGTTCGGCCTCATTCACCAGATGCGCGTGCGCATCATCCCCTCGCCGGCGTTCAACGGCCAGAAGGTGCTCGGCGCCATCCTGTTCGAGAAGACGATGGACGGCGAAGCGAACGGCGAGCCGGTGCCGACCTATCTCTGGAAGCGCGGCGTCGTGCCCTTCCTGAAGATCGACAAGGGGCTGGAGGAAGCGAGCGACGGCGTCCGGCTGATGAAGCCGAATCCGGGCCTCGATGCGCTGCTTGCGCGCGCCGTGAAGCTGGGCGTGTTCGGCACCAAGATGCGCTCGGTCATCGACAAGGCCTCCGAGACGGGAATCGCCGCCATCGTCCGCCAGCAGTTCGAGGTTGCCGACCAGATCGCCGGCCACGGCCTGATGCCGATCATCGAGCCCGAGGTATCGATCAAGAGCCCGGAGCGCGAAGCGTGCGATCGCATCCTGCTGGCCGAGCTGACCAAGGCGCTCGATGCTTTGCCTGCCAGGCGCCGCGTGATGCTGAAGCTCTCGATTCCCGCCCAGCCCGACTTGTTCGCGCCGCTGGTCGCGCACCCGAACGTGGCCCGCGTGGTGGCGCTGTCCGGCGGCTTCTCCCGCGCCGAGGCATGCCTCTATCTGGCCCACAACCGCGGCCTCGTCGCCAGCTTCTCGCGCGCCTTGCTCGAGGGCCTCACCGCCCAGATGAGCGACGAGGAATTCGACCGCGCGCTCGGCGACTCGATCGACCAAGTCTATGAGGCATCGACCCTCAAGACCTTCGCCTGACAGGCCATGAGCTGGGCCGACGTCGACAGGTACATCGCCGACAAGCTGCTCGGTGAGGATCCGGCGCTTGAAGCGGCGCTCGCCGCCAATCACGCCTCGGGTCTGCCGCCGATCGACGTCTCGCCCGCGCAGGGCAAGATGCTGCATCTGCTGGCGCGCAGCCTCGGCGCCCGGCGCATCCTCGAGGTCGGCACGCTGGGCGGCTATTCGACCATCTGGCTCGCCCGCGCCGTGCCGCCGGGCGGCCAGGTCGTCACCCTCGAGCTGCTGCCGCACCATGCCGATGTTGCGAAAACCAATCTCGAACGGGCCGGCCTCGCCGATCGGGTCGACGTCCGCGTCGGCCAGGCGCGCGCATTGATCGAGGCGATGATCGCGGACAAGGCCGAGCGGTTCGACCTGTTCTTCATCGACGCCGACAAGGAGAGCAATGCCGATTATCTGCGGCTCGCCATCCAGCTGTCGCATCCCGGCTCGGTGATCATCATCGACAATGTCGTGCGCGACGGCGGCATCCTCGATCCCGACAGTGCCGATCCGATGATCCAGGGCACGCGGCGCTTGTACGATGTGCTGGCGGAAACGCCGCAGGTCAGCGCCACTGCGATCCAGACGGTCGGCCTGAAGAAATGGGACGGCTTCGTGCTCGCGGTCGTCAACGAGGTCTGATGGACGGGGATCTCGATGAGTCCCTGCCGGAGCTGTTCAACCAGCCAAGGCGGGGCGAGTGCCAGCTCTATCTGATCTCTCCTCCTGCCATCGACGCCGGTTTCGACGACGATCTGCGGAGGGCGTTCGAGGCGGGGCCGGTCGCCGCCTTCCAGCTGCGGCTCAAGGACCTGGACGATGGTACGATCCTGCGCGCCGCCGAGCGTCTGCTCCCCATCTGCGCCGAGCGCGAGGTGGCCTTCATCCTGAACGATCGCATGGATCTCGCCAAACGCTGCGGCGCCGATGGTGTACACTTGGGCCAGCAGGATGGCGATCCACGCGCCGCCCGGGCTTTGCTTGGCCCGTCCGCGCAGATCGGCGTGACCTGCCACGACAGCCGTCACCTGGCGATGGAAGCAGGCGAGGCGGGCGCCGATTACGTCGCCTTCGGCGCCTTCTTCCCCACCGCCACCAAGGAGACGACGCATCGGCCCGATCAGTCGATCCTCACCTGGTGGTCCACCCTCTTCGAGATTCCCTGCGTTGCCATCGGCGGCATTACCGCGGAAAACGGGAAGGTGCTGGTCGAGGCCGGCGCCGATTTCCTGGCAGTCAGCGGCGCCATCTGGAGCCACCCCGAAGGGCCGGCCGCGGCCGTGAAGGCGTTCGAGGAGGTGTTGCGCAGGTGAGCTTGGGCCTGTCCGCCGACATTATCTCTGCATGCAAACGGCTTAGCGGAAATTAGTTTCGGTTCCCGCGTTGAGGAGGGAAACGATTTCCCGGGAGTGTGTTCGTGTCCGCCAAGCTGATATCCGCTTCCTTTCTCGTCAGCGCGGTGCTGATTGGCGCGGGCGTGGCGATCAGCCAAAGCAGGATCTCGCCGGGCCCCTACGCCATGGAAGCGGCCGACCAGTCGGGCGATGTCGACATGGATGTCCTGCACGCCCAGGTGCTGCTCGACCGCGCCGGCTTTGCGCCGGGGGTGATCGATGGGCAGAAGGGCAAGTCATTCGGCACCGCCGTCAAAGGCTTCCAGACCTCGCGCGAGCTGGACGTGACCGGCAAGCTCGACCAGCCGACGCTGGCCGCGCTGCAGGCCGACGCCGTTCCTGCCACGCGTGACTTGAAGATCGATGAGACCGACGCGCAAGGCCTGTTCACGCCCTCGATCCCGAAGGAGCCGGCCGAGCAGGCGCAGATGAACTGCCTGTGCTACCGCAACCTGCTCGAGAAGCTCGCTGAGAAGTTCCACACCACGCCGGAGACGATACTCGCACTCAACGATCCGAAGACGCCGATGACGGCCGGATCGATGCTCAAGCTGCCGAACGTGCTTCCGCGCACCCGTTCCTATGCCGAGGTGAAGCCCGATGCGGGGCAGATGCTCAGCGATCTGAACGTCAGTGGCGATCTGCCCAAGGCCGACCGGATCGTGGTCGACAAGTCCGATGGCGTGCTGCGGCTGTTCGACAGCCATGGTCAGCTGATGGCGCAATTTCCTGCGACCATGGGCAGCACGCATGATCCGCTTCCGCTGGGGCAATGGAAGGTGACGGCGGTCGATTACAATCCGCCGTTTCACTATCAGCCGGAGCTGTTCTGGGACGTCGCCGACAAGAGTGACGAGCAGCATCTGCCGGGAGGACCGAACGGCCCTGTCGGCACGGTGTGGATCGATCTCACCAAGGAACATTACGGCATCCACGGTACCAATGAGCCGCAGACCATCCAGCGTTCGCAGAGCCATGGCTGCATTCGCCTGACCAATTGGGATGCGGCGCGCGTGGCGCAAATGACCAAACCGGGCATGGAGGTGATATTCCAGGCTTGAGCAGGATCGTCCTGGTTGGGAGCAACCTGGTCACCGCCGTCCTGGCGGTGCTGCTGACCACCATGTTCTGGGTCGGCCGCTACGGTCAGGAGGAGACCGGCGGCGCACGCCAGCCCGCGGTGATGGTCGTCCCGCCGGAATCGCCGCTGCCGGCCTCCGCTCCCGCTTCGTCTCCCGCCGCCAATTTGTGGCTCGGCCCGACCGGCGTCGCCATTCCGGTGGCCGGTGTGAAACCGGACCAGCTGCTCGATACATTCACCCAGGCCCGCGGCGGCGGGCGGGTGCATGATGCCATCGATATCATGGCTCCGGCCGGCACACCGGTCATCGCCGCCGCGCCGGGCACCGTCGAGAAGCTGTTCTTCAGCCAGGGCGGCGGCGGCATCACCGCCTATGTCCGCTCACCGGACGGCCGCTGGACCTATTATTATGCGCACCTGCAGGACTATGCCCCCAGCCTGAAGGAGGGCGAGGAGATCAAGCGGGGCGATCCGATCGGCAGGGTAGGCAGCACCGGCGATGCTAATCCCGCAGCGCCGCACCTCCATTTCGCCATCAACCGCATGGCGCCGGGCGAACGCTGGTGGCAGGGCACGCCGATCAATCCCTATCCGCTGCTTGCCGGAAACAAGGCGCCAAGCTAAGGGGCCGCCGGCTCTTTCCATCAAGTGAGACTGGCATGAAGATCAGCGGCGTGGACATTCGTCCCGGCAATATCATCGAATATGAAGGCGGCATCTGGCGCGCCGTGAAGATCCAGCACACGCAGCCGGGCAAAGGCGGCGCCTATATGCAGGTCGAGATGAAGAACCTGATCGACGGGCGCAAGAACAACGTCCGCTTCCGCTCCGCCGAGACCGTCGAGCGTGTCCGCCTCGATACCAAGGACTTCCAGTTTCTCTACCACGACGGCGACCAGCTCGTGTTCATGGACAAGGAGAATTACGAGCAGGTCCAGCTGCCCGAAGACCTGATCGGCGAGCCCGCCGCCTTCCTGCAGGACGGCATGGATGTGGTGATGGAACTGTACAACGAGCGGCCGATCTCGGTGCAATTGCCCGACCAGATCGAAGCGACGATCGTCGAGGCCGATGCGGTGGTAAAGGGCCAGACCGCCTCCTCCAGCTACAAGCCGGCGCTGCTCGACAATGGGGTACGCGTGATGGTGCCCCCGCACATAACCGCCGGCACCCGCATTGTCGTCGATGTCTACAACCAGGAATATGTGCGGCGGGCGGATTAGACGCGCCACATGGTTTCTCATTCCGGCCTGATCACCGTGATGCAGCGTGCCGCGCGCAAGGCGGCGCCGCGCATTCGCCGGGACTTCGGCGAAATCGAGCATCTGCAGGTCAGCCGCAAGGGGCCGGCCGACTTCGTCTCGCTTGCCGACAAGCGGGCCGAGCAGACGGTGATGGAGGAGCTGCGCCACGCGCGGCCCGACTGGTCGCTGTACCTCGAGGAGGGCGGCACCCTCGAAGGCAATCCCGGCAAGCCGCGCTGGATCGTCGATCCGATCGACGGCACCTCCAACTTCCTGCACGGCATTCCTCATTTCGCCGTCTCGATCGCGGTGCAGGAACCCAAGCCCGGCGGCGGCTGGGGCGAAGTCACCCAGGGGCTGGTCTATCAGCCGCTCACCGACGAGAGCTTCTGGGCCGAAAAGGGCAGGGGCGCCTGGCTCAACGACCGGCGGCTTCGGGTCTCGTCACGGCGCGACCTCGCCGACGCGCTGATCGCGACCGGCATTCCCTACAAGGGGCATGGCGATCTGCCGCGTTTCACCAGGATCCTCGATACGATATCGCCGCAGGTTGCTGGCATCCGCCGCTTCGGCTCGGCGGCGCTCGATCTCGCCTGGGTCGCTGCCGGCCGGTACGATGGCTTCTGGGAAGAGGATCTGCAGCCTTGGGATGTCGCCGCGGGCATCTTGCTAGTGCGCGAGGCAGGCGGCTTCGTCACCGACTTCCGCGGCGGCGATCGGGCAATCGAGGGCCAGGTGCTGGCCGCCAACGACCAGCTCCATTCCAGGCTGCACAAGCTAGTGGCCGGTGCCCTACGTGGTTGAATCGGTTCCGCCGGTCAGACCGATGAGCTTCTCGAAATCGGCCATCTGGCTCGTCCACAGGTCCAGGTTGCCACGGAACGCCGCCATGGAAATGCCGCCGGGCCCGGTGTAGACGTCCATCCGCAACCAGGGATCCTTGTCGCTGTCGAGCGATGCGGAGGCGAAGCGCTTCTTCGCATTCCAGTCGTTCAGCTTCTCGAGGCTGGGACGATCGTTCGCACCCATCTCATAATAGGAGACGAACTGGATCGAGGTGCATTTGTCGTTCTTCTCGCAGCCGTAGAAATAGATGTCGAAGCTGCTTCCCGACGATTTGCTGGAGACCATCGGGTCGCCTTCCTTGTCTTTGCCGAGCTTGGCCTGATAGCCTTCGGCCAGCATGGCATCGACAATGGTCTGCGGATTGGCGGCCGTGACCTGCTGAGCGGCAACCGGCGTCGCAATAAGGAACGCGGCCAAGACCGCGGATACGCGTAGATACTGCATATTCCCACCCTCTCTCGTTCCCTGATTGTGCTCGCCGCACCCGAGTCCTGTCAATTCGCCTGCGAGGCGGTTGCGGAAGGCCATTGGCTGGCCTAAAGCCCCCGCGAAGCTGATCGCCCGGAGACTCGTTGATGGCGCCCGCCGCCGCCGAATATCTGCCTATACTGTTGTTTCTCGTGGTCGCTCTGGGCCTGTCGAGCGCGTTCGTGTTCCTGCCGATGCTCGTCGCGCGGCTGACCGGCGCGAACAAGCCCTATCCGGACAAGCTGGCGGAATATGAATGCGGCTTTCCGGCCTTCGAGGATCCGCGCAGCCAGTTCGACGTACGCTTCTACCTGGTGGCGATCCTGTTCATCGTCTTCGACCTGGAGGCTGCGTTCCTCTTTCCCTGGGGCGTGTCGCTCGGCCGCATCGGCCTGGTCGGCTGGTTCTCGATGATCATCTTCCTGATCGAGCTGGCGCTTGGCTACATCTACGCCTGGAAGAAGGGGGCGCTCGAATGGGAGTAACCCTCGATCCACGCACCGAAAATCCCCGGCCGGCGGACCTGCAGCAGCCCGATCCGGCCTTTTTCAACGACCTGTCCGCCCAGGTATCGGATCGCGGCTTTCTGGTCACGTCGACCGAGGATCTGTTCCAGTGGGCCCGCACCGGCTCGCTCTGGTGGATGACGTTCGGCCTGGCCTGCTGCGCGGTCGAGATGATCCACGTCAACATGCCGCGCTATGACCTAGAGCGGTTCGGCGCGGCGCCGCGGGCGAGCCCCCGCCAGTCCGACGTGATGATCGTTGCCGGCACCTTGTGCAACAAGATGGCGCCGGCGCTGCGGCGGGTTTACGACCAGATGTCCGAGCCGCGCTACGTCATCTCGATGGGCAGCTGCGCCAACGGCGGCGGCTATTATCACTACAGCTATTCGGTGGTGCGCGGCTGCGACCGCATCGTCCCGGTCGACATCTATGTGCCGGGCTGCCCGCCGACCGCCGAAGCCCTGCTCTACGGCATTATGCAGCTGCAGCGGAAGATCCGCCGCGTCGGCACGATCGAGCGGTGACGGGCGACCAAATCTGGCCATGAACAACAGCGCTCCCCGCATCGCGCCCCGCGAAGGGATCATCGACGAGGTGAAAGCCGCGATCGGCGATGCTTTCATCGAGGGGCAGGACGTTGTCAGTGAAGTTTCCATCACGGTCGCGCGCGACAAGCTGGTGGACGTGCTGCGCACGCTGCGCGACAAATTCGACTACCAGCAGCTGATGGAAATCGCGGGGGTGGATTATCCCTCCCGCGAGGAACGGTTCGACGTCGTCTACCATCTGCTCTCGGTGACGAAGAATCACCGGATCCGAGTGCGCGTCACCACAGACGAGGAAAAGCCGGTGCCCTCCGTGACGGGGCTGTGGCCGGTCGCCGGATGGCTCGAACGCGAAGTGTTCGACATGTACGGCGTGCTGTTCGAGGGCAATACCGACTTGCGGCGCATCCTCACGGACTACGGCTTTCGTGGGCACCCGTTCCGCAAGGATTTCCCGCTCTCGGGCTATGTCGAGATGCGCTATTCCGAAGAGGAAAAGCGGATCGTCTACGAGCCGGTACAGCTCGCCCAGGACTTTCGCACTTTCGACTTCCTGAGCCCCTGGGAGGGCGCCGAATATATCCTGCCCGGCGATGAGAAGGTACAGCCCGAAGCACCCGGCGCGCCGACGCCGGCCCCGGCGGGAGGGAAGAAGTGAGCAGCGCTCCCCCCACTGTCGGCACCGAAGAGGAAGTGGCCCGCACCTCCCAGTCCCAGATCGCCAATTACACGATCAACTTCGGTCCGCAGCATCCGGCGGCGCACGGCGTGCTGCGGCTGGTGATGGAGCTGGACGGCGAGATCATCGAGCGGGTCGATCCGCACGTCGGCCTACTCCACCGCGGCACCGAAAAACTGTGCGAATACAAGACCTATCTGCAGTCGATCCCCTACATGGACCGGCTCGATTATGTCTCGCCGATGTCGATGGAGCACAGCTATGTGCTGGCCATCGAGAAGCTCCTCGACCTCGAGGTTCCGACCCGCGGCCAGTATCTGCGTGTCTTCTTCGCCGAGCTGACGCGGATCATGAACCATCTGCTGAACATCGGCAGCCACATCTTTGATGTCGGCGCCATGACGCCTAACCTGTGGCTGTTCGAGCTGCGCGAAGATCTGATGGGCTATTACGAGCGCGCATCGGGCGCGCGCATGCACGCCAATTATTTCCGCCCCGGCGGCGTGCACCAGGACGTGCCGCCCAAACTACTCGAGGATATCGCGATCTGGCTCGACAAGCGCCTGCCGGTGCTGTTCGAGGATTCGATCAGCCTGGTTGCCGACAATCGCATTTTCAAGCAGCGCAACGTCGATATTGCGACGGTCTCGAAGGAGGATGCGCTCGCCTGGGGCTTCTCCGGCCCGATGATCCGGGCGGCCGGCATTCCCTGGGATATCCGCAAGTCGCAGCCCTATGACGTCTACGATCGCATCGACTTCGACGTGCCGATCGGCACCAAGGGCGATTGCTACGACCGCATGATGGTGCGTGTCGAAGAGGTCCGCCAGTCGGCGCGGATCATGAAGCAGTGTCTGAACGACATGCCGGAAGGACCGGTCGCCTCGCTCGATCGCAAGGTCGTCCCCCCCAAGCGCGCCGAGATGAAACAGTCGATGGAAGCGCTGATCCATCACTTCAAGCTCTACACCGAAGGCTTCCACGTGCCGGCCGGCGAGGTCTATGTCGCCACGGAAAGCCCCAAGGGCGAGTTCGGCATCTATCTGGTCGCCGACGGCACGAACAAACCCTATCGTGTGAAGATCCGCCCGACCGGCTTCAGTCACCTTCAGGCGATGGATTTCATGAGCAAAGGCCACATGCTGGCCGACACCACCGCCATCCTTGGTGCCATTGACATTGTGTTTGGGGAGGTGGACCGGTGAGCATTGTAATGGCTGGGCTGTTGCTGGCGCAGGCGGATGGCGTTTCTCAGGAGCGGATGAACGCTCTTGCTGACGAGGCCCGGGCGCGCTTTGCGGTACTCAACACGCTTCTCGACGCCATGCACCGCCACGACCGGCGGGCCTTCGCGGCGGCTGGTGGGGATAAGGTAGCTTTTGGCGCCGACCCCGAAGCGAACTTCTCAGCCCTGATGGGGGCCAAGACTCCACGGCTGAGGATCGATGCATTCGACGGGCTCGCAGCTTGCACGCGAAGCAAGCAGGTATCGACCGCGGCCGGCTGGTTCACCGTTAGCTGGGATTGTCCGCCTGGGGGCCGTCAGGGCGACACCCAATTTGCGTTCAAATTCGCCGGCCACAACCTCGTGGCAATCCAGGCTGTGCGGCAGCCGCCAAAGGTGAAGCTCAACTGACATGGCCGATCACCCCACCGCCGCCCCCGACATTGCAGAAGTCCGCGCTCGCTGGAGCGCATTCGCCTGGACCGCGGAGAATGCCGCGAAGGTGAAGGAGATCATTGCGCGCTATCCGCCCGGGCGGCAGGCCAGCGCGATTATCCCGTTGCTCGATCTCGCCCAGCGCCAGGTCGGCGCCGAGACGAACACGCAGGGCTGGCTGCCGGTGCCGGTGATCGAGTGCGTCGCGCGCGAGCTCGGCATGCCCTATATCCGCGCCTTCGAGGTCGCCACCTTCTACACCATGTTCAATCTGGCACCTGTCGGCCGCTATCATGTGCAGGTGTGCGGCACGACGCCCTGCATGCTGCGCGGCTCCGATGATGTGATCGCCGCCTGCGTCGCCAAGGGCATGGCGAAGGGCGCGACCACCGCAGACGGGCTGTTCACGCTCAATGAGGTGGAGTGCCTCGGCGTCTGCGCCAATGCGCCGATGGTCCAGATCAACGACGACAATTATGAGGATCTCACCTTCGAGAGCATGACCGCGATCCTCGAGGCGCTGGCGCGCGGCGAAACGCCGAAGCCGGGGCCGCAGATCGAGCGCCAGACGAGCGCTCCGGTCGGCGGTCCGACCACGCTCAAGGAAATGATGACCGAGAATTACGACTATCGGGAGCGCTGGACATGAGGCCGCTCGGTTCGCTGCTGATCGCCATCATCGTCGGTATCCTGGCGATCTGGCTGTTCGTGAAGCTGGTGTTCTTCACGCTGAAGCTGGTCGTCGTGCTGATCGGCGTCGCGCTCGCCGTAATCGCCTTCTTCGCCGTCGAGAAACTGGTTGGAGGTCCGCGCCGTGCTTGAGGACAAGGACCGGATCTTCACCAATGTCTACGGCTATCAGCCGTGGAACCTGAACGCGGCGATGCAGCGTGGCGATTGGGATAACACCAAGGCGCTGCTGGATCGTGGCCCCGACAAGATCGTAGAAGAGATCATGGACAGCGAGCTGCGCGGCCGCGGCGGGGCGGGCTTCCCGACCGGCCTCAAATGGTCGTTCATGCCCAAGGAGCCGACCGAGTCCCGGCCGAACTTCCTCGTGATCAACGCCGACGAATCCGAGCCCGGCAGCTGCAAGGACCGCGAGATCATTCGCCACGATCCGCACAAGCTGATCGAAGGCGCGCTGATCGCCGGCTTCGCGATGCGTGCGCGGGCCTGCTACATCTACATCCGCGGCGAGTTCATCCGGGAGGCGGAGACCCTCTTCGCTGCCGTCCAGGAGGCCTATGACGCCGGCTTGATCGGCAAGAACGCCTGCAAGTCAGGCTTTGACTATGACATCTTCGTCCATCGCGGCGCTGGCGCCTACATTTGCGGCGAAGAAACTGCGCTGCTGAGCAGCCTCGAGGGCAAGAAGGGCTTTCCGCGCCTGAAGCCGCCCTTCCCGGCCGGCGCGGGTCTCTATGGCTGCCCGACGACGGTGAACAATGTCGAAAGCATCGCCGTGGTGCCGACGATCCTGCGGCGCGGCGTGACCTGGTGGAAGAGCTTCGGGCGCGAGCGCAACGAAGGCACCAAGCTGTTCCAGATCAGCGGCCATGTGAACAAGCCCTGCGTGGTCGAGGAGGCCATGTCGATCCCGTTCCGCGAGCTGATCGCGAAACATGCGGGCGGCATTCGCGGCGGCAAGAATGCCGATGATTTCGACAATCTGCTCGCCGTCATTCCTGGCGGCTCGTCGGTGGCGCTGGTGCCGGCGCATGAGATCCTCGACTGTCCGATGGATTTCGATGGGCTCAAGGCGCTGAAATCGGGGCTCGGCACCGCAGCGGTGATCGTGATGGACAAGTCCACCGACATCGTCCGCGCGATTGCCCGCATCTCTTACTTCTACAAGCATGAGAGCTGCGGCCAGTGCACGCCGTGCCGCGAGGGCACCGGCTGGATGTGGCGGGGGGTGGGGCGGGTGGGGGGTGGGGGGGGGGGGGGTGGTGGGAAGGAGCCGGCGGGCCGAGGCCCCCA
>Ga0081539_10004125_pt1 | contig 16542 bp, 11 predicted proteins | sample TabmetS4T2R2_FD_71023 | JGI IMG/M metagenome (GOLD analysis project Ga0081539, IMG submission 71023) | Tabebuia heterophylla rhizosphere microbial communities from the University of Puerto Rico - S4T2R2 | ecosystem: Host-associated > Plants > Roots > Rhizosphere ...
GCGATCCTCGGACGTCAATCGTCTGTGGACGGACCTTCATCGCATTGTCTCGCACCACCCGCTGGTTCGCGCATCCCGCAGCGCCGGCCTATTGATCGAGGAGGGAAGCGGCGCCGCCTACACTGACCTGACGCAGGAACTCTTTGTCCAGCTTCTCAGCAAGAACCGTTTCGAACATTACCTCGAAGCGGAAATGTCTGACTACGAAATCGAGTGTGAGATCAGCCAGATCGAATTAACCAACCTGCTGACGGCCGAACTCCGCAAGCGTCACCCGGAAAGCTACCGTCTCGCGAGGCGCATCTCGACGTTGATTCAGTCGAGCACGAATTTCCGCCGCTTCGATTCCAGTGGCATTGACGACGAACCGCACCGGCGTCTCGCCGATCGGGTTTACGGTTTGAGCGAGTGGAAAGGCGACAAACCGCGTCGCGGCGCGCACGACGTCGAACAGCGCGTGCAGATGATTCCGGTCCGACAGCGAGACACGCGGATGGTCGGCTGCACGGGCGATTCGCAGGTCGTGATCAGCAATCCGGACCTCGAGGATTTGATCATTTCGGTGCTGGACGCGGTGGATTCGCCGGTCGACGTGCGCACGTTGCGCAGCCTGGTGATGTCGCGCCTGCCCGTGATGGACATTTATCTCGTGCCGCTCGAAGGCGACGACAGCGACAACGATAACAGCAACGCTTACGAACCGGTCGACAAACGCGAGAACCCGGAAGAAGGCCTGGTGCGGCGGGAGTCGGAACGCGAAGCGGCCGGCTTTGTCGACCAGTTTCTGACGAGCTTGAACGAAGCGGTGCGCGGCAAGGTGAAGCAATACAACCGCATCATCGGCGTGCTTTGGTATTGCTACCTGAGCCCGGATCACGCGACGCAGTTGGAAGTAGCGGCTATATTGGGCGTTTCTGATTCACTGGTGTCGGACTACCGGCGCCGAATCGAGCAGGAACTGCGGGCGCTGGCGTTCAGTGAAGTGGAAGAGGCGAAGCAGTTTGAGCTGGCGCTACGCGCGCACGTGCGGCAGTTGGTGATCGAAAGCGATGTAACGATTCTCTCGAGTTGAAATAACCTCAGTAGCCGGAGTTACATGGTTTTGCTGCTGCGCCGCTGCGCCGCAGCTTTTCTTTTGTCCCTATCTCCACAGAATGCCCGGTTGGTAGACAGGGCAGCTGATGCTAACGTAAGGCGTACGCATTTGGTTGTGGCCGAGTCATGATCAGCAGAGGACATTTACTAAAATTCTATTGGAACACACGAGGACGAATAGCTCCCGCATTACGTCATGCGCAGGACTTTTATGAAGAAACGCTAAAAGAAGCAGTTCGTGCCGACACTGTTTGGCTTGACCTTGGTTGCGGCCATCAAATCCTCCCCGAATGGCGGTTTTCCGAGGAAGAAAAGTTAACGCGTACTTGCAAGATGGTGGTAGGCGTCGATTTTGACATGCCGTCCCTTTTACGTCACCGTAGTATCCGGATGAGGGTGCATAGTGGAATTGAAAATCTTCCGTTTTCGGATGCCACCTTCGATTTAGTTACGGCAAATATGGTGGTTGAACACCTGGATGATCCCGAGAAGCAGTTCAAGGAAATATCCAGAGTGTTGAAGCCGGGAGGACTCTTTATTTTTCATACGCCGAACGCCAATGGTTATTTTGCAAGGCTAAGAAGATTTGTACCGACGCCTATAAACAACGCACTGGTTTCATTGTTGGATGGCCGGCAGTCTGCCGATGTATTTCCGGTTCACTACAAGGCTAATACGTCTTCGAGAATTGAAGGGCTGGCTAAAAGTGCTCAACTGGAAGTTGTGAAGCAAAGGATGCTCAATACCGATGCAGTGTTTTCTGTTGTGCCTCCGTTGATGATTGTCGAGTTGCTTTGGCTCAGGGCTCTCATGTCAAACAATCTCCGATCATTGCGTACTAACATTTTGGCTACTCTTAGAAAGCAATAATGCCTACGTGGGAAGATAAAGAGACTTTGGTGAACCCCCTGCGTCGTCGGGCGTTGGAACCGGCAGACGTGGAAGTAAAGAATCCACGGTTTGCAAGAGAGCCTCAGCCGGCAGTACCAGAGCAGCCGTTTCCGATTTACCGTGAAGAGCCGATCCCTCAGCCAAACGCAGTCAAAAACAGAACCTCGAACTCGCGGGCATTTTCCGTGCGTGGACACGCCGTCTCCTATTTTGGATTATTCCTTTTCACGATCGTTTTATACTTTCGTCCATACGAGTTTTCGTCAGCATTAGCATGGTCAGCGGGCAGTGCCTTCTGGATAGCGCTGGCAACGATTATCGTTTTTTTGCCAAGCCAACTTGTATTAGAGGGAAACTTAACGGCGCGTCCCAGAGAAGTGAACCTCATACTGTGCCTGACTGTTCTCGCCCTGCTTTCCATTCCCTTAGGCTCGAATCCCGCGGAATCATGGACAACCTTCAACGACACGTTTATTAAGGCCGTTTTGATTTTCATCGTGATGATAAATGTGGTGCGGACCGAGGGCAGACTCAATGCGTTGATCTATCTCTCGTTTGCCGTAAGCCTGTTACTGAGCATTTTCTCGGTGATTGATTACATGGAGGGGAATCTCTCAGTTGAGGGCTATCGGGTCAAGCCGATGATCGGCGGAATTTTCGGCAACCCCAATGACATGGCTATCCATTTGGTAACGATGGTTCCGATTGCAGTTGGAATGGCCCTTGGTAGCCGGAGTCTTTTGAAACGCATAGGATTATTTGGTACCGCCCTGTTGTTCGTGGCCTCGATTGTGGTTACTTACTCACGGGGAGGCTTCCTGGGTTTGATGGGCGCCACTTTGGTATTGGCGTGGACTTTAGGGCGAAACAAAAGAGGATTGGCTATTGGGAGTTTAATTATCGGTATCGGGGCCTTGTTTTTGATTGCTCCGGGTAATTACATCGGCCGAATTCTCTCTATTTTTGGTCTGGCTACGGATCCGACGGGATCCGCGTCGGCAAGAAAAACGGTTCTTGTGCATTCGCTGATCGTGGCCCTGAGAAATCCATTAGGCGTCGGAATGGGTAATTATCGATTCATGGCGCCACACGATGCGGTGAGCCACAATGCCTATACGCAAGTCGCGACGGAAATGGGCATTCCAGCTTTGCTCGTCTATTTTCTTTTTATGCTGACCTCTCTTAGAAGACTCGGCAAAATTCCCTATACCGACTCCATTGCCGGCAAGCGCACCTACTATTTGGCCGCGGGTCTCAAAGCCGGGTTAGTCGGATACATGATTAGCAGCTTTTTCGCTTCCGTGGCATATCAATGGTATGTGTATTACCTCGTAGGTTTTTCTTACTGTCTATGGCGGATTAGTGACCTTCGCTTAGAAACAGAGTCCGTTGAATCTGTGTAAGTGAAAATACCGGAAGTTGGGAATGACGAATTTATTGCTCAAAGTCACACAAGAGCTGCGCGGCTCGAAGAGCCTTAAGTATCTGGCTGAGATCGAGACTGCACCTTTTCGTTCAAGAGAGGAAGTGCTGTCAAGCCAGTGGCAATCTCTGGCAAAGCTACTAGCGCACGCGGAAGCGAAAGTTCCTTATTATCGAGAACTGTTCAAGAACCTGGGTATGAGAAGCAGTGATATACAAACGTGGTCAGATTTTTCAAAACTCCCGATTTTGACTAAAGACATTATTAGAGAGCGTGGGAAAGATCTTGTGCGCGACGATGTTGCGCTGACAGATTTATCACAGCACCACAGTGGTGGTTCGACGGGAATTCCGCTGAATTTTTATCGTGATAAGGACTACATGGATGTTTCTGAAGCCGGAACGTTCAGGAACCTCAGGCAGTGTGGCTGGAAACCGGGAGAGATGATCGGTTTTTTCTGGGGCGGTAATGAAAGACTTTACCGGATGTCGCGGCTTGAATTTGAAGCCCGTCAGCAGTTGAGGAGAATGTACCAGTTCGATCCGTTTCATTCCGGCTCCGAGGAATTGGCATCGTGGGTGAAACGTTGGGAACGACTGCGGCCTACGGTCGCGCTTGGTTATGCGTCGACTATCGCGCGGTTCGCGTCATTTATCTCGCGTTCCGGCAAACTCGCGGCACCTTTGAAAGGCGTATTTACGACTGCTGAGAAACTCTATCCAGAGCAGCGTGAGATCATCTCGACTGTTTTCAGGTGCAAGGTCTTTGATTGTTATGGAAGTAGCGAGGTGCAGAATATAGCTGCCGAATGTCCAAACGGCCGGATGCATATCAACGCCGATTTTGTGGTCCTGGAAACCGACAATCACGATCAAGAGGAAACTGGCAGCTCACCCTTTTTAGTAACGTCGCTGCAAAACTATGCGATGCCTTTTATCAGATATCGAAATGAAGATGCGGGCGAGTTATCTGATGATGTCTGTGACTGCGGTAACGGTTTCCCCCTGATGAAGCTGAGCATTGGCCGCGTAAGCGACAATTTTTATTTGCCCTGCGGTCGAGTAGTACACGGCGAGTTTTTTACGCATTTGATGTACGGAAGTCGTGGGATTGACAGCTTTCAGTTCTACCAGTCGGCGCCGGATTGCATTACGCTTTTCGTCGTTCCCAGTAGCGCCGACGCGGTTGCAGGTTTCGAAGATACTCTCAGGAACGCGGAGCAGCAGATCCGAGACTTAACGCCGGCGAAGCTGCATATCGAAATCAAGCAAGTGGCAAACATTCCGCTTTCGGCTGCCGGCAAACACCGCTTCACGCGGTCTGATGTAAATGCAAACGATGTTTCTGAGACCTGTGGGGTAGCTAGTTAATGTGCGGCATTTGCGGCGTCTATAACGGAAACGGAATCAAGGCTTTTGATCAGGAGATTGTCCACTCGATGATGGACGCGCTCTCGCATCGAGGTCCGGATGGTGAGGGCTTCTGGTCTAGCAACGAAGTAGCGCTGGGTCACCGCCGCCTCGCCATCATAGATTTGGCCGGTGGATATCAACCTCAGTTTAATGAGACCAACGACATCGGCGTAATCTGCAACGGAGAAATCTATAACTACCGGGAACTTCGTCGAGAACTTTCTGCAGCCGGCCATCAATTCCGAACTTCCAGCGACACCGAAATACTTGTCCATGGGTACGAGCAGTGGGGCGATGCGTTCGTTTCACGTTTGCGTGGAATGTTCGCGATTGCGATGTGGGATTCTCGCCGGCGCCGATTGCTGCTGATACGCGACCGCTACGGAGTAAAGCCGCTTTATTACGCAAAACCAGAGCCGGGTACGTGGTTGTTTGCTTCCGAGATTAAGGCGCTTTTTGCAGACGAGCGTTTAAGCCGCGGTATCAATCACTCACGTATCGGTGAGTATCTGAGTTTCCGCACCGTGGCGGGAGAAGAAACTCTGTTTAGCGGAGTGTTCGAGGTTCTACCCGGTACGATGATGATCCTCGAGGGCTCGCGATCGTCGATGACGACGTATTGGACGCCAGAAGGTTTCGGCGACCAGCTTGCCATCGATGCGGATCACGTAAACAAAGGCCGCGAACTTCTCTACGATGCGGTCAGCTCACGCCTCGTCAGTGATGTTGCGTTAGGAACAATTACCAGTGGGGGACTGGACTCCAGTCTCGTCAGCGCCATCACTGCCGAAATCCAAAAATCTGCTATTGATACTTTTTGCGTGGGCTTTTCGGATCCACGTTATGACGAGCGGCCTTTCGCTCGTAGCGTCGCTGAGGCAATCCGCTCAAACCATCACGAGATCGCGGTAGCTCCGACTGACATTGAGGAGCACCTCGACACGCTAACCTGGGCCCATGATGAGCCGTTGACGCATCCCAACTCGATCCCGATGCACCTGATCTTTCGTCATGCCAAAGAGGAGTGTGACGTCACCGTTTTGCTCTCAGGCGAAGGAGCGGATGAAGTATTTGGCGGGTACGGACGTTACGGAGTTTTACGAACACGGGATTTTATTAAGAATGTCCCGGGCGCGACCAAAGTGGCGGAACTAATGCCGGCGGTCGGAAAAGTAGCGACGCTCAAAAAGATCCTCGATCCGGATTATTTGATCTGGTGTAACTCATTCACCAACGCTGCCACTGTGCAAAAACTGAGCGCGACGGATTTTAATAATGGCGTTTTGAATCGGCGTCAGTTTCTGCCGGAGCCAGGTAACAATGGCAATAGCATGTTTATTTACGATCAGCGAACTTACTTGCCCGCTCTCTTGCAGCGTCAGGATCGCATGAGCATGGCGGCGGGTTTGGAAGCCCGGGAACCTTTCCTCGATCACTTGTTAGTTCAATGGGCGAATGTCTTAAGCCCAAACGTGAAACTATCCGGCAATGAGACGAAGGGATTACTCAAACAGATTGCCGGCAGATGGTTGTCGCAGGAGATCATCACGCGCAAAAAAGTCGGGTTTGAAGTTCCCTTGAGAACCTGGTTGAGACCAGGTGGGATACTGTACGCACGGGTGCAAGCGATCAGGGAAAAAGGCTCCATCGTTCAGGAGATCACTACTCGCGGAACTGTCGCTGAGTTGATCAAGCAGCATGAGAGCAATGAGCGCGATCACTCTGACACCCTCTGGACGTTGCTCGCGCTGGACTCGTGGGCACGCATTTTCTTAGGAGAAAAACTGCGAACCGAAAGGCTGCCGGGCGCGGACACGGGCAAGGAATTACCGCCACCTCAAACAGGTAGCCTGGAAGGCGGCGCATGAGTTCGAAGGACGCAGTCGTGGGACAAGCACGGGAAATGGTAGCGAATCAATCCATCAGTGAGCACGCTGAGGAGGTGCGAGCGGGCCAGCGGTTCGAGTTCGGCAAAAACTGGCAACGTTTTCTGGCGTGCGTTGATGAGCCGCAGATTCTGGAAGCCGTCAACTCGTTAAAAGAAAAGCTGGAACTGGAATCGCTCGAGGGCAAATCGTTTCTGGATATCGGGTCTGGCAGCGGTCTCTTCAGTCTGGCCGCGCGCCGGCTCGGCGCCCGGGTGCACTCGTTTGATTTTGATCCGCAATCGGTTAACTGCACGGCTGAATTACGCCGCCGTTATTTCCCAAATGACACTCAATGGACAATCGAACAAGCCTCTGCGCTTGATAAGGACTATGTAAGCTCGCTGGGATTGTTTGATTTCGTCTACTCATGGGGAGTGCTGCATCACACGGGGCGGATGTGGGAAGGGCTCACAAATGCGATGTTGGCAGTGCGCCCCGGAGGCTGCTTGTTCATCGCGATCTACAACGACACTGGATCGCAGAGCACGCGTTGGCGTTGGATCAAACGCACGTACAACGGCATGCCGCGTTTCTTGAGACCCACCTTTGCTCTACTCGCCAGTGCGCCGGAGGAAGGCAAAGCTGCGTTACGAGCTATGTTGCGGCTGCGCCCACTTGATTACATTCGTTCGTGGACCGATTACGGGCGAAACAATCGCGGCATGAGTCGTTGGCGCGATATCATCGATTGGGTAGGAGGCTACCCCTATGAAGTAGCGACACCGGATGAAATCTTCGATTTCTATCGGGCCCATGGATTCACCTTGATGAAGTTACATTGTGGTCATGTCGGGCTGGGTTGCAATGAATTCGTCTTCAGTAAGGATACGCCGGAAAGGGAGTAGTTGCCGCTGTCTACCAACGTGCTACAACTGATCGGAAGCTTTCATCAGGGCGGTTCGGAACAACAAGCCGTGCAGCTTACGGGCCTGCTTTTGGCAAACGGAGCATATAACGTTTCAGTCGCGACACTCGAGCGTGACGGCATGCTCCTGAAGCGAATGGCTGAAATGGGATTCGATGACATTCCCGAATTCCGCTTGACGAGTTTCTACGATGCGAATGCGTTGAATCAGTGGCGACGTTTTCGCCGGTTTCTGCGAGAGCGCGAAATTGCGGTGGTTCACTCCCACGATTTTTACACGAACGTTTTCGGCATGTTCGGCGCGGCCGCGGCGGGTGTGCCCGTGCGTATTGCCGCGCGGCGTGAATCGGCAGTGCGCTCGAAGAAACAGCGACTGGTGGAGCGCTCAGCCTATCGTTTGGCCCAAGCCGTGATTGCAAACTGTGACGAGGTTAGACGGCAACTGATCCACGAGGGCGTTCCGGCAACCAAGGTTCATACCGTCTACAACGGCGTCGATCTAACAAAGCTCTCGACTACTGCCACAGCTTCTGTTCGAGACATTTACCAGTCTTTTGGACTGCCGGCTCTGGATCAATTCGTCACCATCGTTGCGAACATGCGGATTCACATTCCCGGACCAGAACCGGTTTGCTTGAAGGACCATCCGACGTTTCTTCGCGCTGCTCAAAGGGTTCTGCGGGAACTGCCAAATATCGGATTCATCATCGCGGGCGAAGGCGACTTGAAGAAACAAACAGAAGATCTCGCCAGGGAACTGGGAATCGCGGATCGGGTTTTCTTTATCGGGCGATGCGAGAGAGTCAGTCACCTGCTGAAGATATCCGACGTTTGTGTTCTAAGTTCGATCTCGGAGGGTTTCTCGAATTCAATTCTGGAGTATATGGCGGCAGCAAAACCGGTAGTTGCCACTGACGTCGGCGGCGCGCGAGAAGCAGTGATCGACGGGGAGTCAGGTTACATCGTTAGACCCGGGGACTACGAGACGATGGCTGCCAAGATCGCGTCCCTGCTTCGCGCTCCAGACAGGGCCAAGGCGATGGGAGTTCGCGGGCGAGCACTGGTGGAAGAGAAGTTTTCATGCACAGCCCAGCTCAATAACACCTTGAATCTTTACGATCGTTTATTGCAAAGACGAGGTTTGCAACACAGAAAAATGCTTCCTGCCGGCGCGGATGCGTTGGCGCGAAGTAAAAGCTAAACAGCATGGCAGACGACGGACTCAACACGCGCGGCGGCAGGAACTCCGGAAAACGAATTCGAGTTCTTATCGCAGCTCCATCACTCGACATTCTGGGCGGTCAATCCCGGCAGGCAATTCGACTGCGTGAAGGACTGAGCTCTGAGCCGTCGTTGCAAGTCGGATTTATTCCCCACAATCCGCGCCTCCCGTCTCCGTTAGGCTGGCTGCAACAGATCAAATATGTTCGAACCGTAATCACAACGCTTTACTATTGTCTTTCGTTGCTGGTTACAGTTCCGCGTTATGACATCGTTCATATTTTCTCCGCCTCGTATTACTCTTACTTGTTCTGCGCCGCACCGGCGATTCTGATTGCAAAACTATTCGGCAAGCGCTCGATCTTGAATTATCGCAGCGGCGAAGCAGAAGACCATCTTCAGAACTGGCGATTGACGGCGCGTCCAATAATGCGCCTGGCAGACGTCATCGTTGTTCCTTCCGGTTATCTGGTAGATTTATTTGCCCGCTTTAATCTTCCGGCAACGGCTATCTACAATCTCGTTGAATTGGATCGGTTTTCTTATCGCGAACGGCGCCCGCTGAAACCGGTTTTTCTGACTAGCCGGTTGCTCGAGCCGCTCTATAACGTCGGTTGTGTTTTGCGGGCGTTTGCGTTGATACAAAAAGAATATCCGGAAGCCGAATTGACTGTGGCGGCTGACGGCTGGATGAGGCCGGAACTGGAGCAACTCGCAGCCGATCTGAAATTGAAGGCGACTCGTTTCATTGGTCGTGTTCCTTTCGATCAGATGCCTGAAATGTACGACGCTGCTGATATCTATCTAACCGCGACGAATCTCGACAACATGCCAGCCTCAATCACGGAATGTATGGCTTGCGGTGTGCCGGTCGTCACGACCGATGCCGGTGGCATACCCTACATCGTCAAGCACGAAGAGAGTTGTTTGATGATTCCGAAAGACGACCATGTCGCAATGGCCGAGGCCGCCATTCGGCTCTTGCGCGATAACGATCTGGCAGTGCGATTGACTCAACGCGCGCGCGCTGATTCCGCCAAGTTCACGTGGAATGCGGTGCGTGCCGAATGGATCAAGCTTTACCAGAAGCTGGCCTCCGACGGCGTTTCAGAAGCTGCAAGCAAAGGTAATTCATCCACCCAATCCCAACCGTCCGAATCTTCGGCCCGGCTCTAGCATTTGCATGTTCAAGCGTTTGACAGAGATGAGTCTCGATGAGTTAAGAGTGCGAGGAACCCAGGCGATCTCCGCCTGGGGAGAACGCCGGCTTGCAAATCGTTCGCTACTGCCGACCGATGAGGAGTTGTTGAATTTACTGGATTCGACTCGCTTCAAGGGTTCTGCTGTGGCGGACCTACGAGATCATTTTTATACCCACCGCTTTTTTGCTTCCTTCGACGAACCGCAACTCACAATCGCGGAATTACGTTCGCATTTTCCAGATAGTGAACGAGAGACAGTTGAGGAAGCAGATCGGATTCTGGCGGGACGATTCGATCTGTTAGGGTTTACGAATCTTGCATTCGGCGATTCAATCGACTGGCATCGCGAACCGATAGCCGGAAAAAGCGCACCGCGGTTGCACTGGAGTCGGCTGAATTTTCTGAATGCGGAACTGGTCGGCGACAAAAAGATCATCTGGGAATTAAACCGGCACCAGTATTTCTTAACGCTCGGCCGCGCCTACTGGCTGACACGACAGGAAAAATATGCGCGCGGTTTCGTGGACCATCTGCAATCCTGGATGGACGCAAATCCCCCGAAGGCAGGGATAAACTGGGCCAGCAGTCTGGAGGTGGCCTTCCGGTCGATCTCCTGGTTATGGGCGCTTCACTTCTTCAAAGACTCTCCCCTCCTTACACCGGGGATTTTCGCGAGCACTTTCAAGTACCTGTATGTCTTCGCTCGGCACATCGAAACCTACCTGTCGACTTACTTCAGTCCGAATACTCATCTGACAGGCGAAGCTCTCGGTCTTTTCTACCTGGGAACTTTTCTGCCGGAATTTAAGGAATCCAAGCGCTGGCGAGAAGCGGGGCGTCAAACTCTGCTGGACCAGTTAGCGGTCCACGTGCAGCCGGACGGGGTCTATTTTGAACAGTCGAGTTACTATCATCAGTACACGACTGACTTCTACATTAATTTCCTGGTGCTGACGCGCCTCTCGCAAGATCCTATCCCTGAGCAGCTTGAAAAGAAGCTCATGTCGCTATTGGACCATCTCATGTACATCGTTAGGCCCGATGGTTCTACACCGCTCTTTGGTGACGATGATGGTGGCCGGCTGATAAGGTTGAGTTCGCTGCGGTCTAACGATAGCCGAACATTGCTTTCCACGGGCGCTGCTCTTTTCAAGCGACCAGACTACAAATTTGTCGCAGGAATCCAGGAAGAAACGCTCTGGTTGATGGGGCCTAGCGGTTTGCGCGAGCTGGATAGTCTTTCCGCGAATGAACCTGAAAAGCAAAGCGTAGGTTTTGAATCCGGCGGGTATTACGTCATGCGAGATGGCTGGAATGCCGCGGCCAATTATCTTTTATTCGACTGTGGCCCACACGGAGTCGATAACTGCGGCCACGCGCATGCCGATGCCCTGTCCTTTGAACTTGCCGCCAATGGCCAGACAGTTTTAGTTGACCCGGGAACCTACACATACACCAAAACACCGCAGGAGCGAAACTGGTTTCGCGGTTCCCTGGCCCACAATGTTCTAATCGTTGATGGTGAGTCTAGTTCGGTTCCGGCTGGGCCGTTTTCCTGGGGCTCGATCGCGAAGTGCAGAAAAGAGGCATGGATAACCACGGATTCATTTGACTACATGTCCGCGACACACGATGGATTCCTTCGTCTGAACGATCCGGTCGAGCACACGCGCAGTATTTTGTTTGTAAAGGGCAACTACTGGATCATGCGAGACAGAGTTTCAGCGAAGCAAAGTCATTCGCTTAAACTGCTTTTCCACGCTGTGCCAGGAGCGACGGTTAATCGTGACGAAAACGCGATGCGGATCTCGGTAAATGAATCGGCAACGGAGTTGGCGTTAAGAATGTTTGCACCGGGTGGCGGCTGGGGTTATGAATCAGGTTGGGTCTCGCGTTGTTACGGGCAAAAAATAGAGGCGCCGATTGCGACATATTCCATGACAATCGATGGCGCAGCAGAGTGTCTGACGTTTATGCTCCCTCAGCACAGAGGAGCGTTGTCTTCTGCTACTGAACTCGAGGCTGAGGGGGGCAAGGTTGTGCAGATCAATTACCGCGATCGCCCTAGTGTACTTCTGAGCCGGGCAAATTCGAATGGTGAGTCAGTCAGAACAGAGCGGATAACTTCAGACTTTGATTTGGCGTGGATCACGTTTGCAGATCCAGCGGCAACTGTACCCGATCAATTAATATTGATTGACGGCCAGTGCCTTCAGCTTAACCAAGTGGACGTTGTTGCTGCACCATCTCGGATCGAGTATTTGGTCGCTCGTCGCAGCGGTGACCGTTTTCGGGTGGAGACAGAGAATGGAGTCGCGGACCTGAGTTTTCCGGTGTGTGGAACCGACTTCAACTTGCTCGAGAAGCATAAAAACTGATGTGTGGAATTAATGGCATAGCTTTATCAAGCAGGCGCGGCTCGACAGTCGATCCGCAATTGCTTGCTCGCATGCGCGACGTGATCGCGCATCGTGGGCCGGACGATACGGGCATTTTCATATCCGGACCGGTAGGTCTTGGGCATCGCCGCTTGAGCATCGTTGATGTGTCGGCAGGACATCAGCCGATGAGTAACGAAGACGGGCTGGTAACCATTACTTACAACGGCGAGATTTACAATCACAGCGATTATCGAGCGTCACTCGAGGCCAAAGGCCACGTCTATAAAACTCATTGCGATACTGAAACGATTCTCCATCTGTACGAAGAGCATGGCGCCGGCTGCGTGAATTATCTGCGGGGTATGTTTGCGTTTGCGATTTGGGACGAAAGAAAGCGCGAACTGTTTATCGCGCGCGATCGACTGGGCGTGAAGCCCCTTTACTACGTCCACACTCCTGACGGCTCCCTGTATTTTGCTTCCGAGATTAAAGCCTTGTTTGAGGCGGAAGCACTTGTGCCGGAGCTGAACTTCCGAGCTCTTTCCGATTATCTTGCGAATCACGCAACGTCCGGCGAAGAGACGTTGTTCGCTAATGTGAAGCGACTGTTACCCGGCCACACCATGACGTGGCACGACGGCAACCTCGTCGTTTCGAAATACTGGGACGTCAGCTTCGAAAAGCGCGTCGACCCCAATCGCAGCGATCAGGACTACATTGCTGAGTGGGGAGAACTGTTTCGTGAATCGGTCCGCTTGAGACTAATGGCGGATGTGCCGCTAGGGATGTTTCTTTCGGGCGGAGTGGATTCTTCGGCCATCGCTGCAACTATGAGCACGATGGTCAACGAACCGATCCAAACTTTCTCGGTGGCCTTTGCTGAGCGTGAGGCAAATGAACTTGCGTATGCCCGCATTGTGTCGCAGGCATATCGCACGAATCATCACGAGATCACGGTTACACCAGAACAGTTTTTCGAAGCATTGCCGTCACTCGTCTGGTATGAAGACGAGCCCTTAGCGCACCCATCGAGTGTAGCGCTCTACTTCGTTTCTAATCTCGCCGCAAAACATGTGAAAGTTGTTTTGACTGGTGAGGGCAGCGACGAATTGCTGGCCGGATACGGGCGTTATCGCAAAACGATTCTAAATCTGAGCGCCGGCGCAAACTATGAGAAGTTTACGCCGTCGATGCTGCGTAAGGCAGTCAGCAGCGGGGTATCAACTCTGCCGGCCTCCCGGGCGAGGCAGAAGTTGCTGCGCAGCTTTCTCAACGTGCAGGCGAATATCGAAAGCATGTATTTCGATAATTTCGCCGTGTTCCCACTCTCGATGCAATCCCTCCTGCTCAGCCCGGCAGCTCGTGAGAAAGTCGGGGCGTTAGATCCATATGAAGGCGTGCGCGCAGTTTTGCGCGATACCGATGCCAGCTCTCTGTTGGACCGCCTGCTGTATTCCGATATAAAAACCTACCTGCACGAGTTATTGATGAAGCAGGACCAAATGAGCATGGCGACTTCACTGGAGAGTCGCGTACCTTTCCTCGATCATAAACTGGTTGAATTTACGTGTTCGCTGCCGGAGCGCCTCAAGCTCCGTGGGGGAACGACCAAATACATCTTGCGGGAAAGCATGAAAAACATTCTGCCGCCGGCAATCCTGTCACGTTCCAAGATGGGTTTTCCGGTACCTATTGCTTCGTGGTTTCGCGGAGCTTACGGTTGGGTAATCGATGAGTACGTTTTGAGTGAGCGAACATTGAGCCGCGGACACTTCAATGCCGATTTCGTAAGACATCTTGTTGGCCGGCACAAGAGCGGAGTCGAAAACCACGATGAGAGGTTGTGGGCGCTGGTTAACTTCGAGATCTGGCAACGTCAGTTTTTGGATCGCGAGACGGCCAAGCTGCCGGCAGCGCCACAGTTTGAGTTAGCGCAACTGTCTTGAATCAACTCGTCGATCTGAGTACCTCCATTGCACATTCTTTGGCTTAAGACCGAGCTTCTGCATCCGATCGATAAAGGCGGGAAGATTCGGACCTACAACATGCTCAAACACCTGAAAGACGAGCATCGAATCACTTACCTGACACTTGACGATGGCATCGCTGACAACGACGCAGGTGAAAAGGCAACTGAGTATTGCCACGAGTTGATCCGTATTCCTCATCATACGCGGGAGAAGTTCACGCTCGGCTTTTATGTTGAATTGGCCCAGAACCTGTTTTCGCCATTCCCATATGCCGTCAAGAAGTATGAGTCGCCGTCCATGCGGGAGGTGATTCTCAAAGCTTTGGCGCAAGGTGATGTAGACGTTTTGGTCTGCGATTTTCTGGCGCCCGCCCTAAACGTTCCGGCGGGTACTACATCTGCTTCGGTGTTATTTCAGCATAACGTGGAGGCAATGATCTGGAAACGTCATTACGAGACTCAAAGTAACTTCGCGAAGCGAGCCTTCATGAAACGTGAATGGCGCAAGATGACGAAGTTTGAAGAACAGACGTGTCGTCAGTTCGGTTGCGTCGTTGCCGTTTCGCCGCAGGATTGTGAACTCATGCGCGACGAGTATGGAGTTGAGTGTGTTGACAGTGTGGCAACTGGCGTTGATACGGAATATTTCAGACCGCAGGGCGGAGTCGAGCCGGGAGAGTTCGATCTCGTATTCACCGGATCGATGGACTGGCTCCCGAATGAAGACGGCATCCGTTACTTTGTCCAGTCTGTTCTTCCTTTAATCAAGCGGAGCATACCCGGGGTGCGGCTTACGGTCGTCGGTCGCAATCCAGCGAAGTCACTGTTGGAGCTTGCCGAACGCGACCCGTCGATTATCGTAACGGGGCGGGTAGACGACGTCAGGGGATACATCGAGCAATCTGCTGCTTACATTGTGCCGCTGCGTATTGGTGGCGGAACGCGGCTGAAGATTTATGAAGCGATGGCCATGGAGAAGCCGGTGGTTTCCACTGCGGTCGGTGCTGAGGGTCTACCGGTTGAGAATGGTGTCGACATCGTTTTGGCCGACACGCCGGAAGCGTTTGCCGCGGGCGTCGTAAAGTTATTGTCTGAGCCACAATTCGCCCGCGATCTCGGTCTTCGGGCGGCCCACAAAGTGAGAGAACAGTTCGGCTGGAAGCAGGTCGCGAGAAGTTTTGCTGAGATATGCGAACAAGCTATAAAACGGAAATCAGCTTGACGGAACAAGATCCGACAATTCCGCTCGCGCGTCCGTCGTCCTTTGCCTCGGCAGCGCAAGAAAAGGTTTCCGTTGTCATCCCTTGTTACAACGAAGAGCGTTTTATTGTGAAAGCGCTGCAGCAGTTAGCTGGACAATACGACAATGAAAATTACGAAATCATTATCGTCGACGGCATGTCGGAAGACGGGACGCGTGCGCGCATAAACGAGTTCATTCAACAACATCCTGATATTTCTATCAAAATCATCGACAATCCGGAGCGACGTATTCCCCGAGCGTTGAATCTCGGAGTGATGGCCGCCAGTGGCGAAATCATCGCGCGGATGGACGCGCATGCAGCGCCGTCCGCCGGATACATCGAAAGATGTGTCGAGGTATTGCGCCAGCCCGGCGTCGGTGTTGTCGGCATGCCTTGCCACATCGAACCGGGCGCCGACTCGCTGCTTGCGCGGGCGATTGCGTCAGCGGTAGCACATCGATTTGGTATTGGCGACGCAACTTACCGGCTGCGTGGCGGCAAGGTGCTGCAGGAGGAAGTTGACACAGTAGCGTTTGCCTGCTTTAAGAAGAGCTTGTGGACAAAAGTAAATGGTTTCGATGAGACGTTGTTAACGAATGAGGACTACGATTTCAATTACCGGGTTCGTTCCAGGGGTGACAAGGTGTTATTGGATAGAACGGGTCATTGTGAGTACTTCGCCCGCACAACATTGTCAGCGCTCGCTGCTCAATATAGCCGTTACGGACGATGGAAAGCGCAGATGGTTCGGCGCCGGCCCAGGTCGATAAAGCTACGCCACTTAATCGCACCGGTCTTCGTAGCTTCACTGTTGTTATTGTCGTTAGCGGGTCTATTCATCAGGTGGGCGTGGTGGTTACTCGCTATTGAGCTTGGTCTTTACCTGATACCTTCATTGATTGCCGGCTGGG
>Ga0081539_10004126_pt1 | contig 16540 bp, 17 predicted proteins | sample TabmetS4T2R2_FD_71023 | JGI IMG/M metagenome (GOLD analysis project Ga0081539, IMG submission 71023) | Tabebuia heterophylla rhizosphere microbial communities from the University of Puerto Rico - S4T2R2 | ecosystem: Host-associated > Plants > Roots > Rhizosphere ...
GACTCGCTCCTCCTGAAGTTCAGCTTAGATACGAGACGACATCCGCCCGTTTGCCGATACCGGCCGGGGAACGTCGCACTGCGACAGAGGAGTCAGGGTCGATGGGTCGAAAACTGTATGTCGGGAACCTGCCGTACGAAGTCGGCGAAGACGATCTTCACGAGCTGTTCGGCCAGTCCGGGTCGGTCGAATCGGTGACGGTGATGCGCGACCAGATGACGGGACGCGCGCGCGGCTTCGCGTTCGTCGAGATGAGCAGCGACGACGAAGCCCAGAACGCCATCAGCGCGCTCGACTCGCGCGAGTTCCGCGGGCGGAACCTCACGGTCAACGAAGCGCGGCCGAAAGCGGCCCGTCCGGGCGGCGGCGGCTTCAGTGGCGGCGGTGGCGGCGGCGGACGCCGCAGGTCGGAACCCCGCTGGTAACACGTCCACCGGAGCCGCGCGGCCGGTCGGTGACCGGGAAGATTGTGAAGCTGATGGTCGGGCAGGGGCACGGATTCATCCGTCTGCCTGACCATCGCGAGATCTTCTTCCACCGCGGCGACGTGTCCGAGGGAACGTCGTTCAACGAATTTGCGATCGGCGATCGCGTGGCGTTCGAGCTCCTCGAGGACGCCGTCAGCGGCGCCCGGGCGCTCCGCGTCAGAAGGGGCTGAGATGGTCAAGCGTCCGGACGGCATCAACAGGTTCGAGTTCTCGGTGCTGGCGAGTCTGCGCGCCAACCAGCTGAATCGCGGCTGCATCCCGCGCGTGCCGCAGTGCCACAAGGTCGCCGTGACCGCCCAGCAGGAAGTCGCCGAGCGCAAAGTCCAGGCGATGCCGCTATCAGACGCGGCGGAACCCCCGCTGCCAGACTAGCGCTCGTTCATCGCTCAGCCTTTCTTCTGGCGGCGGCCGTACCTGGCCGCCGCCGTCTCGTACGCCTCGACGAGCAACGGCCACACGGATCGCTCGAACGTTTCCGCGCTCGGATTCAGAATGCAGACCCAGTGCTGGCGCGCGTACACCGGGTGCGGCAGCATCGTGTCCTCCCGTGGGCGGAAAACAGGCTTATCCTTTCCAGCCGTGCTTAAGTCTCAGCACTCTCGAATCCGCCACGCGGTCCCGCGAGCCTTTGGTCTCGCACTGTGCTGGGGAGTCGCGATCTTCGGCGCCGGCTGCGGCCTGATACACGATCCGGCGTCACCGACGACGCCGACGCCATCCCCAACGGAAACATTTGCAGGCACCGTCGCGCCGCAAGGGTCGCGCACGTTCACTTTCACGGTGACGCACGCCGGCACGATCAGCGTGACGCTCACCACGCTCAATCCGTCGACGGCGCCAATCGGGCTGGGGCTTGGCACGCCCGGCAGCAACAACGCGTGCACGCTGACGACGTCGACGTCCGACGCCACGGCCGCGACGACGCCGCAATTCACGGTGACGGCATCACCCGGCGCGTTCTGCGTCAAAGCCTACGACAGCGGCAATCTGACGACCGCAACGGCGTTTGCGATCGATATCATCCACTCCTGAGGTATCTCTACTACAATTGTCATCCGCCGCATGAGACCTCTGAACGAGATGCCGACACGATCGCTCGCCGCGCTTGCCCTCATCCTGTGTCTGTACCCGGGCTGCGCCAGCGCTCCGCAGAAGGCGGCGCTGCACCCGACGCCGCCGGGCCTCGGCCGTCTCCCGTACAGCGACGCGGACGTGGATTTCATGGCCGGCATGATTCCGCACCACGCGCAGGCGGTCATCATGGCCGGCTGGGCCCCGACGCACGGCGCCCGCAAGGACGTCGCGATCCTCTGCGAGCGCATCGTCGTCGCGCAGCGCGACGAGATTGCGATGATGCAGCAGTGGCTCGCCGATCGGGGGCTCGAAGTGCCCGACGCATCGTCCACGCGCCACAAGATGAAAATGGGCGGCATGGTCCACGACATGTTGATGCCGGGCATGCTGTCGGACGAAGAGATGGCCGCGCTCGACAAGGCGCGCGGCCCGGAGTTCGATCGCCTGTTCCTCGAGGGCATGATCAGGCACCACCAGGGCGCGATCGACATGGTCGACGTCCTGTTCAAGTCATACGGCGCCGCGCAGGATGAAACCGTCTTCAAATTCGCGTCGGATGTGTACGCCGATCAAGGCATCGAGATCGAGCGCATGCACGAAATGCTGGGGGATCGCAAGCGATGAGACACACACGATGGGCGTTCGTCACCGCAATCGCCTTGGGATGGTACGCGTGCGCGAGCTCTGACAAGAAGCCGTCCGCTCCAGCGGCCGCGCCGAGCGCGCCGGCCCCGGGGACGATGTCGCCGACGGCGGCGCCGAGCGCACCGCCCGCAGCCCCGGGGACGATGTCGCCGGCACCGCCGGCCGCAGCGGCGCCAGCGCCGGCGGCCGCAACTCCGCCCGCGGCGGGAGCGCCGGAAGGACGCGGACGCGGCACACCACCGCCGCCACCGCCTCCTCCACCCGCGGTGATGCCGAAGCCGGTCGAGCCGATCGTCTCAGCGGTCGCTCCGTCGCCGGATCCGCGGGTTGGGCTCAAGCCGGGCCGGTGGGACGCCGGGCAGGCCGCGTGGAACATGCGCATGCTCTCGACCACGCCGCCGACCGCGAAGGTGCTCGGCTCGACGCATTCCGACCTCGCGTTCTCCGGCAATCTGGTCATCATGGGCAACTACAACGGCTTCGAGATCTTCGACATCAGCAATCCATCGAAGCCGGTGCTGATGCAGACCTATCTGTGTCCGGCGTCGCAGAACGACGTGTCGGTCTACCGGAACCTGCTGTTCATGTCGTCGGAAGCGACCAACAGCCGCACCGACTGCGGCTTCGAGGGCGTGCCAGAGCCCGTCAGCAAGCTGCGCGTCCGCGGCATCCGTGTCTTCGACATCGCCGACGTCAAGCGTCCGAAGCTCGTGACGACGGTGCAGACGTGCCGCGGCTCGCACACGCACACTGTCGTGCCGAAGATCGGCGATGACTCGAACGTGTTCATCTACGTGTCGGGCACCGCGGGCGTGCGCTCGGCCGAGGAAGTGCCGGGTTGCCAGGACGGCGGCTACGACGATCCGAATACGGCGCGCTTCCGTCTCGAGGTGATCAAGGTCCCGCTGCGCGCGCCGGTGCAGGCGGCCATCGTCAGCACGCCGCGCATCTTCCAGGGACTGCCGGTTCCGCCAACCAATGACGCGCGCGCGGCGCAGGACCAGCGCGATCGCGAGCAGGCGCAGCGTGAAGCGGAAGCGCGCGGCGAGCGCGGCCGCGGCGGACAAGGCGGGCAAGGTGGACAGGGCGGCCGCGGCAATCAGGGGCCGCCGACCGGGCCGAATCAGTGCCACGACATCACCGTGTATCCGGAGATCGGTCTCGCCGGAGGCGCGTGCGCGGGCCTCGGACTGCTGCTCGACATCCGCGACCCCGAACATCCGGTCCGTCTCGACGCGGCCGCCGATGCCAACATGTCGTTCTGGCACTCGGCGACGTTCAACAACGACGGCACCAAGCTGCTGTTCAGCGACGAGTGGGGCGGCGGCGGCCAGCCGCGCTGCCGCGCGACCGACAAGGTGGAGTGGGGCAGCGACGCGCTCTTCACGATCGAGAACAACAAGCTGACGTTCCACAGCTACTACAAGCTGCCGGCGCCGCAGACCTCGCTCGAGAACTGCGTCGCGCACAACGGCTCACTGATTCCGATTCCCGGCCGCGACGTGATGGTGCAGGCGTGGTACCAGGGCGGCCTGTCGGTGTTCGACTGGACCGACATCGATCACCCGAAGGAGATCGCGTTCTACGATCGCGGCCCGGTCGACGGCACGCGCATGGCGATGGGCGGCTCGTGGTCCGCCTACTGGTACAACGGCGTCATCGTCAGCTCCGAGATCGCGCGCGGGATGGACATCTACGAGCTCGTGCCGAACGGTCTCATCACCGAGAACGAGATCGCGGCCGCCAAGACCGTGCGGATGCCGTACTGGAACACGCAGGATCAGCAGAAGTACGTGTGGGCGCCGAGCTTCGTCGTCGCGCGCGCGTATCTCGATCAACTGGAGCGATCGAAGGGACTCGACGCGGCCGCGTTGACGTCCACGCGCACGGCGCTGGCCAACGCGGAGCGGCAGAGCGGCGCCGGGCGGCGGACCGCGCTGACGGCGCTTGCGACGCAGCTGAATGAGGCCGCGGTGGCGTCGAGCGATCAGAAGAAGGTGCGGATGCTCGCGTCGACGGTTACTGAACTGGCGAAGTGAGAAGGAAGAGGTTCTAGAAGGTCTCGCGCACGGCCAGGTAGAGGCCGCGCGAGCCTTCCCGGCCCCATCCGTAGTCCACGCAGAAATTCGCTTTCGAGCGTTTGCTCAACAGGACGCGCAGGCCTCCGCCGGCGGCGGGCGCAAGCGTGCCGAGCAGCTGCTGGTTGGAGCCCTCGCCGTCGATCGCGGTCGCGTTCGCGAATCCCACCGCCCCGAAGAAGCCGTTAGAGGTGAGCGTGACGCGATATTCCACTTCGCCGTACAGCAGGTGCGGACCGCGATAGCGGCCGCTGGTATAGCCGCGGCCCGAGCGGCCGTAGGTGTCGTCGGCGATCGCGGGGAGATCGAGGTACGGCGCGACGCCGCCCGTCACGAATTCGCCCAGCGTCCAGAAGGCGAGCTTGTGGCGGCCTGCCTGGTCCAGGGTCTTGTAGGTCCGCACGTCGGCTTCGAGCAGCTGCCACGTCGCGTTGCCGCCGAGAAAACCATCGAAAAACGTCCGGTAGGTCGCTGCGGCGAGCCAGCCCTTCGACGCGTTGATCGCATTGTCGCGCGTGTCGACGAACATGCCGACGTTCGTGCCGCTCGAGAGCTGACGATCCAGCGGGAAGCCGTGATGCTTGGTGTAAGCGACGTAGGCGCTCCGGTCGAACGCCGCGTCGGTACCCGATCCCGCACGGATGTCGCCGTGCTCGTTGATGTTCAGTCCGACCCCGGCGAAGACGCGCGGCTTGACCTGGCGGAACGCCGTGTCGTAGATGCGGAAGCGGTTGTATTTGAGCTTCTCCGGCGTGGCGTTCGAGACGATGCCGAGCGTGTAGGTGTTGAGCGAGCTCCACGCCAGGCGGTTGTCGCCCTGGAGGAACCAGCGGTTGTCGGGCGTGAAGATCCGGAAGCGCATACCGGTGCCGGCCTGCCCCTTGACCGAGTCGCTGACCGACCAGTCTCCCGATGAGATGCGCGTCGTGGCGGCATCGCCCGCTACGAACACGACGCTGCTGGCGACGCCGGCCGAGAAGCCGGTCGACGGCTTGGATGAGATCGACGGCGACAGGAAGAAGAACGGCTTCTTGGGTGACTGGCTGGCGGCGATCTGCTCGGACGACTGCGGCTTGTGACGGAGGTGCCGCCAGAGATCGCCGACGTCCTTCGTCGACGTCGTAGCTGTCGTCGTTGCCGCGGCGCTCGCCGTTTCAGAGTCGGCGACCGGCGGCGGCGCCGCCGCCGGAAGATTCTGCGCGGCGGCGGGCGTCACCGCGCTCGCCGCGCTGGCAGCGATGACGAGCGCCGCCAGAACGGTCAGCCGCCGGAACCGGATGATCATCTGAGCTTCGAGTCTAGCAAAGGAACAGCAGGGCGCCGGATTTCCAACCAAAGTCTTTACACATCTGGCCCATTGGATCTCGGCTGGAGATGTCACATTCTGGGGCTGTCTCCCGTCTCACAGTGAGCGCGATGTCAAATCCCGAAGCCTCGTTCGAGCCATACCGCCGCCGGCTGCTCGGCCTTGCCTACCGCATGCTCGGGTCGATGGCCGATGCCGAGGACGCGGTCCAGGATGCGTACTTGCGGTGGCACGGCGCCAACCGCGAGACCGTGTCGGATCCGAGAGCTTTTCTGATGACCACGACGACGCGGATCTGTCTCGACATGCTGACGTCGGCCCGCGCCCGGCGCGAGGAGTACGTCGGCCCGTGGCTGCCGGAGCCGGTGCTCGACACGGCGGCACTGGCTCCCGACACGCGCACGGAGCTCGCCGAAGATCTATCGATCGCGCTGCTGCTGACGCTCGATCGCCTGTCCCCGCTCGAGCGCGCGGCGTTCCTGCTGCACGACGTGTTCGACTTCTCGTTCAACGAAGTGGCCGCGGCGTTGGACCGCAGCGCGGCGGCCTGCCGGCAGCTGGCGGCACGCGCACGCGCCCACGTGCGGACGGCGCGGCCGCGCGGCGTGACGACACCGCCTGGCTCGCCAGGACCGCAGGCTCGGGACGGCGAAATCGAGATGAAGCACGAGCAGCTCCTGTCGGCGTTCCAGGCAGCCATCCAGTCGGGCGATCTCGACCGCCTGACGCAGCTGCTCGCGAGCGATGCACGCCTCGTCACCGACGGAGGCGGCAAGGTCCGGGCGGCGCTGAACGTAATCGAGGGCGCCGATCGCATCGCCAAATTCATGGTTGAAGCGACGCGCCGGCGTCCGGACGCGTGGTGGCGCGACGACTTCAGGCTGCGCTTCAGGACGGTCAACGGCCTGCCCGGCGCGATCGTGGAGGCGCCGGAGGGCGTGGTGCAGACGACGGCCGTGGAGATCGAGGGTGGCGTGATCCGAGCGATCTATGTAGTGCGAAACATGGACAAGCTGCGGCATCTGGCTGCCGCCCGGGCGCCGCGCCAGCCATGATCGTCGAGATGCGCACGTATCGAGCGAAGCCAGGCAGGCGCGATGAGTGCCTGCGCGTCTTCTGCTCGAGAGTGATTCCGGCTCAGGTCGAAAGCGGCATGAAGGTCCTCGGTCCATTCCTGTCGATCGACGACGCCGATACATTCTTCTTCATGCGCGGGTTTCCCGACCGGAGCTCGCACGAGCCGATGAAGGCAAGGTTTCACGGGGGAGAGCTGTGGACGAACGAGCTCAAGCACCTCCTGGCGACGATGCTCGACACCTACGACGTCGTCGCCGTGGAGGACGCGGAGACGGTCATTCGCTGGTAGGAGACAGCGTCAGCGCGTCGAGCCTGCTCGTCTGACGCAGGAGCCCGCCGAACATGCCGACGCCAATCGGCACGTGCAGCCAGTACATTCTGCGGAAGCCGAGGCCGGTCTGCAGAAATGCTATGGCGAAGAGACCGAGACTGGCGCCGGCCACCCATCCGGGGACGCGGCGCTGGCGCCACAGCACGACCGCGGTCACGATCTGAATCAGCGCGCCAAGCTGCAACGCCACCGCGGCGGCGCGATGGATTGTCAGGGCGAGCGCGTAACCCGACATGAAGAGGCCTGCCGAAATTGGCTGAAGCGCGACGAGAGCGAGATTGATGCCGACCAGCCATCGAATCGATCCGAGGCTGGCTTTGCCTGGTTGCGTCATTGTCACGGTATGACGACGCAGCCGGCGGGAACGTGACATCAGGAATCGGTCACCGGCTTCGTGTGAACCTGCACTCCAGCACGAATCTCGTCGGTGCCGCGGGCGGCGATCTCGTCGCCGGGTCGGAGATCGCCGAACACTTCGACCAGCGATCCGGCGGTCATGCCGGTCTTGACGTCCACCCAGTCGGTCTTCCCATCGCGGACGCGGGTCACGAACGTCCGGCCCGTCGTGCTGGCGACGCTGCCGCTCGGCACCAGCAGCGACGGACGCGGTCGATGCACCGGCCAGCGCACCTGACAGAAGGCGCCGGGCGCGAGCCGCCCGTCGGTATTCTGGACGTCCATTTCCACCGCCATCGTGCGCGTCTTGACGTCAACGGCATGGGAGATGCGCGCAACCGTGCCTGTGAAGACCTCCGCTGGATACGTCTGAACCGTAAATGGAATCGCGACTCGCTCCGTGACGCCGGCGACATACGCCTCGGGAACAGGCACGACCAGACGCAGCCGTCGTCCATTCACCAGCCGCAGCATCGGCGTGCCGGCCGCGCTTCCGCCGTTCGGGCCGACGAGCGCACCGGGGTGCACGTTGCGCTCCGTGACCACTCCATCGAACGGCGCTGTTACTCGCAGGTAGTCCTCCATCCACTTGATCGAATTGAGCGCCTGCCGCGCCGCCTCCACGTTCTTCTCCGCGGCCGCAGTCTGGTGTTGATCGCCTTCGACAGCCTTCTGCGCCAGCGCCACGTCATTACCGGCGACCACGCCCGGCGTGGCGGACGCGGCTTTGAGCTTCGCGAACGTGCTCGCGTCGGCGTCGGCCTTGGCCTGTGCGGTACCACGCTGGGCCTCGGCTGCCTGCAGTCTTGATTCCGCCTCGGCTCGCTGCGCGAGGAGCTCCGGCGCTTCGAGCTGCGCCATCAGGTCCCCAGTGCGGACGTGCGATCCCCGGTCGACGCGAATGCTCCGGACGTACGCCGTCACTTTCGGGTACATCGCGACCTCTTCGTACGCCTCGAGATTCCCCGGCATCTCCAGCACCACATCGAGGGGGCGCTCTACGACGCGGACCACGTTGATCGTCGGAAGCGCCGCTGGCGTCGCCGGGCCGCCGCCGGCCGGCGTGGTTCCGGACGGTCCACCGCAGGCGGTGAACGCCAAGCCTGTCGCGGCGACGGCCCATCTACAACGCGACGTCATGCGGCCTCGAGACGGGTAGCTCATACCTTTCCCTGCCGAGAGTAGCGGCTCTGCGGATCGTCCGGATCGAGCGACGGTGATATCGACGCCGCCGCCTTTTGAACGAGTGAGTACATCGAAGGCAGGACGAGCAGTGTCGCAAACGTGGCCGCCGCCAGTCCGCCGATGACGGCGCGGCCGAGCGGCGCGGTGGCCTGCGCGCCTTCGCCGAACGCGAGCGCCATCGGGATCATCCCGGCGATCATCGCCGCGCTCGTCATCATCACCGGCCGCAGGCGCGTGCGCGCGGCCTCGATGGCTGCCTGTTGTGCGTCGGCGGCGGTTGGCCGAATCTGCTCGGCGAAGGTGACGAGCAGGATGGCGTTCGCGACCGCGACGCCAATCGCCATGATCGCTCCCATGAACGATTGCACGTTCAACGTCGTCCGCGTGACCGCCAGCATCAGCACGACACCAGTGAGAACCGCGGGCACCGTCGAGATGATGACGAAGGCAAGCCGCACCGATTGGAAGTTCGCCGCGAGCAGCAGGAAGATCACGAGCACGGCCACGGCGAGCCCGACGCCGAGGTTAGTCAGCGTCTCCCGCATGGAGGCGATCTGCCCGCGCACGCTGACGCTCGCGCCGCGCGGCGGCGCTCCGGCTCTGGCGACGGCCTCGTCGATCCGCGCGGCGGCGTGGCCGAGATCGCCGCCGCTCAGATTTGCCGACATCGTCACCATGCGTTGGCCGTTGATGCGGTCGTACTCGCCGACGATCGTGCCGTTCTCGACCCTGGCGACGTCGGCGAGCAGTGGATGGAGAGACTGGTTCTGGGCGATCGGCACCACGCGCAAGTCGTCGAGGCTCTTCATCTGCGGCTGCGGGACCTCGACCTGCACCTGAAACGCGATGCCCGTTCGCGGATCGGCCCAGTAGTTGGGTGCGACGAAGCGGCTCGACGACGTCGCCGCCGCAAGCGATCGGCCGACCTGGTCGACGGTGACGCCGAGCTGGCCCGCCAGCTCGCGATCGACGTTCACTTGAATCGCGGGGTAGTCGAGCGCCTGTTCGACTTGCAGGTCGCGCAGGGTCCGAATCGTCGCAAGCTGCGCTTGCACCTTGGCGGCATAGGCACGCGTGGCGCCGAAGTCGGGACCGGCCACGGCGATCTCCACCGGCGTGGGCGCGCCGAAGTTCATGATCCGGCTGACGATGTCACCCGGCTCGAACGAGAACTGCGCGTCGGGGAAGCGCGCCGCGAAGCGGCGCCGCAGTTCCTCCTCGAGATTGGGGAGTGTCACCGGCGCATTCGGCTTCAACGCCACCTGTAACACGCCCTCGTGCGACCCACCCGTCCAGAGAAAAATCGTGTTGATCGGATAAGACGACGGCTGTACGCCGACGTATCCCAGCGTGACGTCGACGTTGCGCGCCCCGGCCGTCTTCTGGATCTCGTCGAGCACGTCGCCGGCGAGCCGTTCGGTGTTTTCGAACATCGTACCCGCGGGCGCGCGGAAGCGAAGCTGGAACGCGTGGCCGCCGGACGCCGGGAAGATCTCCCGTCCGAGTGTCATGCCGACGGCCACCACGATGGCGGTAGTGCCAATCGCGTAGGCCGTCACCAGCAGCCCGCGCGCGGGCGCCAGCCGGCGCAGCACGATCGCCAGTCGTTCCCGCCACGGGTCAACCCAGTCGGCGCGCGGCGCCGCGGCCGGCGATGACGCGTGAGGACGTCCGAGCCACCACACCGACAGGATCGGCACGAGCGACCCGGTCAGTAGAAACGACGCGACCATCGCAAACCCCACGGCGAGCGACAGCGGCACGAACAGCGACCGTGATACGCCCGTCATGAAGAACGACGGCACGAACACGGCCGTCACCGACACCATGGCGAGGAATCGCGGCACGTTCACTTCGCCGCTCGCGTCGAGGACCGCCTCCGCGATCGGCGCCCCGCGGGCGATGTGCGAGTGGATGTTCTCGATGGCGACGGTAGCTTCGTCGACCAGGATGCCGACGGCGAGGGCGAGGCCGCCGAGCGTCATGATGTTGATCGTCTGGCCCGCCGCCCACAACGCCACGACGGCGGCGAGCAGCGCGAACGGGATCGTCGTCACCACGATCGCCGAGCTGCGCCAGTCACGGAGAAACAGCAACACCATCAGCCCGGTCAGCAACGCGCCGAGGATGGCCTCGCGCAAGACGGCGTTCAGCGATCCGGCGACGGTGCCGGACTGATCCAGCTGATATGACACGGCGATGTCATCCGGCACGAGCGCCTGGAACCGCGGCAGGTTCGCCTTCACCTCGTTGACGACGGCAATCGTCGACGCGTCGGGACGTTTGGTGACGGGGATGTAAACGGCGCGCCGTCCGTTCACGAGCGCGTAGGCGGTGGGAATATCGGTGCTGTCGCTGACCGAGCCGACATCCCGCACGAACACGGCAGGTCCCGCGCCGGTTCGAATCGGCAGCTCGAGCAGGTCGTTGATATTGGACACGACCGAGTTCACCGGCGTGATGCGCGTGTGGCCGTCGACGTTGACGCTGCCCGACGGCATGATGACGTTCCCGGTGGTGACCGCCCGCACCACTTCGTCCGGCGACATCCCGTAGGCGCGCAGGCGCGCTGGATCGACCCGAATCACCACGGTGCGCTGGCTGCCGCCAAAAGGCGGGGGAGAGGTCAGGCCTGGCAGCGTCGCGAATTGCGGACGGACACGATTGAGGGCGAGGTCCTGAATCTCGCCGAGACTGCGGCTCTCGCTGGAGAAGACGAGATACCCGACCGGGACGGTGCCGGCGTCGAAGCGCATCACGAACGGGCCGACCGTGCCCGGCGGCATGAACGCCCGGGCGCGGTTGACGTAGCCGATGGTCTGCGCCATCGCGTCGGCCATGTTCGTCCCCGGGTGGAACGTCAGCTTCAGCAGCGCGTTGTTCTGAATCGATTTCGATTCGACGCTCTCGATGCCGTTGATGTAGAGGAAGTGATACTCGTAGTAGTAGGTGATGTAGCCCTCCATTTGCGCCGGGCTCATGCCCCCGTACGGCTGCGCGACGTAGATGACGGGCAGATCGAGGTCGGGAAAGATGTCGACGCGCATCCGGCGGGCCGCGAACACCGCCGTCAGCGCAACGGCAACCACCGCGACGAGGACCGTGAAGGGGCGGCGAAGAGCCGTTCGAATGATCCACATCGTGCCGGCTCGCTAGGGTTGCCGGACGAGATTCACGAACGGGGTGAGGTCACCGTGGGCGACGGCGACCGCGAGCAAGGCCCGCCAGACATCCACGCGCGCGAGCTCGTCCTGGACTTCCGCCGCCGCGAGCAGGCCTTGCGCGTCGGCGACTTCGACGATGCTCGCCAGGCCCGCGTCGAAGCGCGCGCGGGCCTGCGTCTCGCTTTGCCGGGCCGCCGCGAGTTGGACTGGCGTGCTGGCCGCGATGGCGCGCGCGGACTGCAGGAGCGCCGCCGCCGTGCGCTGCTGACTCGTCACCGACAGCGCGGCCTCGTCCGACAGCGCCATTTCGACGCGCGTGGCCGCCGCCGCGGCCGTCTTGCGCGCGCGCAGACTCGCGAAGTCGAACAGGTTGGGAAACACGACCTGGACGCCCGCCGCCCAGTTGGCGCGATCGAGGCCGAGTCCGTCCACGCCGCCGACACCACTCTCTGGGACGCCGCTCGGATTCGCGCCGCTGCCGCGGGCGAACACGCTCGACTGCACGTAGACATGCGGAGCGTCGGTTCGCGCCAGCACCTCTTCCGCGGCGCGCGACTGCGCGACGGCCGCCTCGTGCACCTGCACCAGCGGATGCGCCGTCGACGACACCGCGGGCACGTCGGCGGACGGCACCCGCGCCACGAGCGCATCGCTCGCAACTGTTACGGCGCCGGTTGTCACGCCCAGCACGCGGACCAGCGTGTTCTCCGCGACGATCGCGCGCTGTTGCATTTGCACGAGGCGTGTCTGGGCGGCCGCGCGCTCGGCGTCGGCGCGCGATGCCTCGGCTCCCGGACGCAACTGGTTGTCGGCCAGGGTCTGCGCCGCGCGGCGGAGCACCTCGCGTCGCTCGACATCGGCCTGCGCCGCAGACACGGCCCGCTGCGTGGCGACCACGGCGAAGTACGCATCGGCCACCGCGCTCTGCACGTCGAGGCGGGTCAGGGCGTCGCCGGCCCGCGCCCGCCTCAGGCCCGCCTCCGCGCTCGCCACGCCGGCGTGACGCAGTCCAAAGTCGAACGGCTCCCACGAGAACAGGGCAGCTGTCGCACTGCCCCAGACGCTTTGAGATGATGCTGAGGGCAGGACAGGGCCCGACAGCGACGGCAAGACCGATTGCGGCAGGAGCTGGCCGAAGACGTTGTTCGCGGTGGCGCGATTCGACTGCCACAGCGAGTCGAGGCGCGGCAGATAGGCGGCCCGCGCCGCGTCGATGTTCGCCGTCGCGGCGTTCATCTGCTCGACCGCGGCGCGGATGGTCGGATAGTGATCGACGGCGTACTGCAGGGCCCGTTCGAGCGTGAGCGGTGACGCCGGAGGCTGCTCGGCGTGGCTGCGTGCCGCGAGTGCCACCGACAGCAAGACGACGGACACGCAGGCGAGTCTGACGGCGCGACAGGATGACCGCATCACGGATTTACCGTTTACGTAGACGGAATCCGTAATATAGGCAGTGATGCTTGGGATCGTCAAATGCGGGACGAGGCGCTCAGCGCCGGCGGCGGCGTGGCGGCGGCGGGCGGCGGCTCGATCGCGAGGCTTTCGCGGGTGTCTTCGACGAGCGTTTCGCGGTGGCGGCGCGGTACGATCCGACCTCGCCGGACAGTTCACCGAGAGCGCCGCGCACCTGCTGCAGCACGGCGTGGCCGCTCGGCGTCAGATGATAGACACGCGCGGCCTTCGATCGTTCGGGCTCGGTCGAAGTGAGCCACCCGCGCTTCTCCATGCGCACCAGGATCGGGTACAGCGTTCCCGGACTGAGCCGGTACCCATGGTGATGCAGCTCCTCCAGCATCCAGTGCCCGTACACGCCGTGCTCGGCGGCGTGGTGCAGGATGTGGACCTTCCAGAAGGTCAGGAGGAACTCACGCTCGACCGGGTCGCGCATGCAGCGGCCATCTTACGCCATTGGAATCGCCGCGGGATCGTCAGCCATGTTATGGCGTCGCTCGATACGATGCGAAGTCGTCCCAGATTCGCTGGACCATCCCTGAGTCGACCGCGCGCGCGTCCGCCTTCTGCGGCTGCTTCTGCGAATACAAAACGACTTTCAGGTCGGCGCACGACGGCGCGAGCGCGTCCGGATCGAACACGTACAGCCCTTCGCTGATCGTCTCGCTCTCGGAGATGCGCGTGTCGATCCTGAATGGATGGATCGGCGCGACCTCGCGGTCGCCGCACAGCACCCGCATCCGCGAGAAGCCGGATGTGAGGCGTGCAATCGCTGGCAGCATCACGCCCTGCGTCATGGCGGCGCCGCGCGCCACTTTCGTCCAGAAACCCTCGACCAGCCTCGGCGTGACGCGAACGAGCAGCACCGGCGGCGCTGCTGCGACATAGTCGGACCAGTTGCCGAAATCCATCAATCGGCGGAGCACAGTGTCCGCCGTATCACGCGCGGCGTCGAGCAGAGACGGCGTCATGAAGGTGACGTCGAAGTCCGACGAAGAAAGTTGGTATCCGGTCAAACCGACGGTCCGGCGCTCCGCGTCTTTCTTCAGTCCGCCTTCGGGCTTCAGTGCGTTTTCGGGAAGCCGGCGCATCGGCTCGACCGGCAGGTGAGCGCCGCCTGGCGGCGATGTCTCCTTGACTTTTTTCTCCGCCGCCGCGACGAGCACGCATGTGTCCTCGACCGGAATGATGCGCGAATTCCGGTCCCGACGCGCATCGGAATCGTCCGCGATGGAGCTGATCCCGACCACCGTACCGTCCGCGGCGAACACCGGACCGCCCTCGCTGCCAGCGCGAAGCAGCAGATCCGATGCGATCGCGTGCCCCTCCCCCCGGAGCACGGCGCCCGGCGTCATCTCGTTCGGCGGGAGCGGCGGCGCGCCGATGGCGAAAATCGCATGCCCCGCCGCGACGTGCGTCTTCGTTGTCTGTCCGCAGCCAAGCGGCAGCGGCCGCAGCGGCGCGACCGCCGGATCGATGCGGACGACGGCGACATCTCTCGCAGGATCCGACACGAGCACGCTCCCCGCCACTTTCACCGAGCGCGTCAGCTGCACTTCCACCGACGCCGCGCTACCGACCGCTCGCCCGCTCGTGGCGACGAGGCCATTCGCGCCGACGACGAAGCCGGATGCATGCGCGGTGGCCGTCCAGATCGAGACGACGCTGGCCTGCCACTCGGTCAGGAGGAACGACGGATCGTTCTCGACCGGGGCGGCGGCTGTCGGCGCGGCCGCCGTGACGCTGCCGATCTCCGCGTTGTCAGCCGTCAGCTCGAGGATGCTGTCGCGGCCGGCCACGACGTCGAGTACCTGCGTCCACTGGTACGCTTTCCCGCGAAACGCGACTGGCCGATCCGATTCGACGGTGTAGTTGCCCGGGCGAAGTCGAACGTCGACCGTCCCGTCCAGCCCTGTGACGACGCGCCGCGGTGTCGACGTGGCAGGGTTGTCGCTGATGAGCAGCGCGTGACGCGGGACCGGCGTCGTGCTCAGATCGGCATCGACGAGAACGACCTTGATGTGCAGAACGCGGAGCTCTTGCCCGGCCGTATGCGCGCCGGCCAGCGCCAGGATCGAGAGCAGCAGCGTGAGCACGAAAGGTGTGCGCATATAGAGTCCGCGGCTCCCGGTTTTTTCAGGATCTTCGCATACCGAGGCAACCTCCCACCACGTGGCTCGAGCGCTGAGGACGCTCGCTCTTCAGGTACGCGGCTGGACCTGATCCGAATCGGTGGACAGGTTGACTAGCGTTCTTCTCTTCGGTCTTCGTTCTTCTTCATACAACCTGCGATGAGGGTGTGGGCGCTGTGGGAAACCGCGTTCTGTGCGGTTTCCAAATCCCTGTGGGCGCGTTCTTGGCGTCCACAGGGATGGCAGCGTCCATGCCCTACGCAGCGGCGCCTCGTTCGAACGCCGCCGGACTGATCTGTCCGAGCGTCGAATGGCGCCGTCGCTGGTTATAGAACACTTCGATGTCATCGAACACCGCCATCTTCGCGTCGCCGTAGCTCGGAAACCGGTCCGCTTCCTCTTTCTTTACCGTCGCAAAGAAGCTCTCCATCACCGCATTGTCGTAGCAGTCGGCTAGGCGACTCATGCTGCACGCAATTCCACGAGCCGCGTGGTACGTTTGGTAGTCCTCGCAGGTGTAGGTGCAGCCGCGATCCGAGTGATGCAGCAGCCCTGGCTCGGGACAGCGCCGCTGCACCGCCATCTCGAGCGCCTTCAGCGTCAGCCGTCGATCGTTGACGGCACTGATCGCCCAGCCAACGACGAACCGCGAATAGAGATCGAGAATCGCCGCCAGATAGAGTTTGGCGCCGCTGTCGCCGATCACGAACTCGGTCGTGTCCCCGACCCAGCGTTGATTCGGCGCCGCCGCCGTGAAGTCGCGGTCAAGCAGATTGGCCGCAATTGGATCGTCGTGCTGGCTGTCAGTCGTTTGCTTGAAGCGCTTCGGGACCTTGCCCTGCAGGCCCTCTTCACGCATCAGACGGCGCACGCGCTTCTCGCTGATGGCTTCGCCATCCTCCTTCAGGTCCTTCCACAGGCGCGGGCGACCGTAGCGATCCTGGCTCGCCGCCTGGAAGGCACGGAGCTTGGTCCGCAGCACCAGGTCGCGTTGCGCGCGCGCGGAGAGCCCCCGTTGGAGCCACGCGTCGAACCCGCTGCGCGTCACGCGCAGACACCGGCAGAGAATCGACACGGCGTGCGTGGCCTTCTCCGCGGCGATGAAGGCAAATCTCATCGCGGTGCTTCGCGAAGAAGGCCGCGGCTTTTTTTAGTATTTCTCGCTCTTCTTGGAGGATGCGGTTTTCTCGCCGGAGCCTGGTGAGCTCCTCC
>Ga0081539_10004127_pt1 | contig 16537 bp, 13 predicted proteins | sample TabmetS4T2R2_FD_71023 | JGI IMG/M metagenome (GOLD analysis project Ga0081539, IMG submission 71023) | Tabebuia heterophylla rhizosphere microbial communities from the University of Puerto Rico - S4T2R2 | ecosystem: Host-associated > Plants > Roots > Rhizosphere ...
GGTCGCTTCGACGACCACCGGGCCCTTGGTCGCAAACGCTTCGTCGAGCACGCTGCCGCACCGCTTCGGGTCCTCGACGCTGAGCCCGGTCGCCCCGCATGCTCGCGCGAACGCGGCGAAATCGATCGGCTGCAGCTCGCAGCCGTACTCCGGATTGCCGAGGAACACCATCTGCTCCCACTTGATCATGCCGAGCGAGTTGTTCTTGACGATGACGATCTTGATCGGGAGCTGGTATTTGACGCAGGTAGCAAGCTCTCCCATCAGCATCGAGAAGCCGCCGTCACCGACGAAGGCCACGACCTGTCGCTCGGGATATGCCACCTGTGCCGCGATCGCATACGGCAGTGCACACGCCATCGTCGCCAGGTTGCCCGAGAGCGTGTGCATCTGCCCGCGTTTCGCCTGGATGTATCGTGCCCACCACGTGGCGATCGTGCCGCTGTCGCAGCAGGTGATCGCGTCATCGCGCAGACGCCGACTGAGCTCGCTCGCGAGCACCTGCGGCTTCATCGGCATCGATTCGGCCGTAGCGTGGCGGTTCATCAGCTCCGACCAGTCGCGCATGCCTTTCTGTGCCTGTTCGAGGAACGATCGGTCCTCGTGCCGTTGCAGCATCGGCATCAGCGCCCGCAGCGTACGCCGGCTATCGCCGACCAGGCCGACTTCGATCGGGTATCGCAAGCCGAGACGCGCCGGATCGAGCTCGATCTGAATGCTGCGCGCCTGTCCGGGCTTGGGTAGAAACTCGAGATACGGGAACGACGTACCGACCATCAGCATCGTGTCGCATCGCTCGACGGCGTCTTGTGACGGTCGCGTTCCCAGCAGGCCGATGCCGCCTGTCGTATAGGGACTGTCGTCGGGCACTGCCGCCTTGCCGAGTAGCGGTTTGACGATGGGCGCACCGAGCAGCTCCGCGACTTGTTCCAGCTCCGCGGCGGCGCCGAGTGCGCCACGGCCGGCGAGGATGACGATCTTCTTGCCCTGATTCAGGATGTCGGCGGCCTGTGCGAGGTCCGCGTCGTTTGGCAGGCGAGCGCTGTGCGACTCGAGCTCCGCCATGTGACCTTCGATATTGCGCTTCGACCGCTCGCCTTCGATCTCGCGCTCCTGTAGATCGACGGGAAACGTGATGTGCGACACACCGCGATACAGCAGTGCTGTTCGACAGGCGATGTGCGCCACGTTCTCGACGTGCGTCGGCCCCATGACGCGCATGCTGTACTTCGCGACGTCCATGAACAACTTGTCGAGCTCGATGTCCTGCTGCGTGCTCGTGCCGATCAGATCGTGATAAGGCATGCCGGTGATCGCGAGCACCGGCTGACCGTCCAGCTTCGCATCGTAGAGCCCGTTGAGCAGGTGGATCCCGCCCGGTCCGGAGGTCGCGACGCAGACGCCGAGCCGGCCCGTGAACTTCGCATATCCGCAGGCCATGAATGCCGCCGCCTCCTCGTGGCGGACTTGCACGAAGCGCACGACGTCGCGCTTCTTCCGCAGCGCTTCCATGATCCCGTTGATGCCGTCGCCTGGGAGACCGAACACCGTGTCGACGCCCCACTCGTGCAGGATGTCGATGAGGATCTCAGCTGCAGTCTGAGCCATAGTTTCGTCCTCGTGTGACGAGAACGGTCGTGCATACGCCAAGCCACTGAAGAACTGTCCCGCTGCGCGGGGAGGGACCCGCACTTGCAACAACCACGAAGGTCGCTGCGCGACCCGCACGAAGATCACGAAGACTCTTCATTTCCTCGTGCTCTTCGTGAGTGCCGTCAGGCCTTCGTGGTCTGCGAATCGAGAACAATCATGAAACAGGTCATTCTTCCGCTGCCGATGTTCGGCTTCGTTCTGGTCACGCGCGCCGCGCTGGCCGCAGGCGTGAGTCTGCTGGTTGCATCGAAGCTGTCGCCGGAGCGGCGCAAAGTCGTGGGCGGCACCCTGGCCGCGATCGGCGCGGCGACCACGTTTCCGGCGGCCATGTCGGTGGTCCGCGGGATCAGGAAGGCTGGTCGATCGGTCGTCTATCGAGACGAGCGCCTGATCGGTGCTACTCGTTTTCCCCGCAAGGGCGATGACACGGAGATCATTTCTGATCTGTGATGTGTGATCCGTGATTCGTTGGTGATTTTTGATTTGCGATCGCGCGAACCTATCATCGCGCCGGCCTTGGCGCACTCGTCATCGTCGGCAGAGGTGCGCGTCGGACGCCCTCGGCCACTGGGCGATCGTCCTGCAACTTCAGCAGGATCAGGACGCCGGCTCCAATCAGCGAGCCCAGGCCCATCACCAACGACACGGTTGGCAGTGAGTACCCGGTCGTAAACAGAAAGCCAGCGATGATCGGCGCGATGACCGATCCGCCGCGGCCGAGGCCGACGGCAAACCCTGTTCCCGACGCGCGCGCATGCGTGGGAAAGGCCTGCGCGATGATCGCGTAGAGGCCGACGATACCCGCGTTGGTGCAGAAGCCCGCCGCAAAACAGATTGTCGACAGCAGCTGAAGGTCTGCAGGCGTACGTCCGAAGACCGTCACCGCCACGGTCGACAGGATCAGGACCGCGATCGTCAGCCCTTTCACGCTGAGTCGATTCGTGAGGAACCCGAGGACGGTCCCTCCCAGCGCCCCTCCGACGTTGACCCACACCAGCACGCCCGCGGCGCTCGAGGCGGGGAATCCGAAGTCGACGACGATCTTCGGCACCCACTTGATGATGTAGTAGAAGGTCGTGATGTGGAAGAAGTAGGCGACGGTCACGATGGTCGTCGTGGCGACGAGTGCCGGCGTGAACAGCTCGGCACTCGTGCGCTTGCGTTCCTTGGCCGCAATCTCGGGCAGCGTGTCGACCGCCGCGTGTCCCATTCGGCGCATGGCGGCGTTGATTCGATCGAGCGCGCGAGCGGGCTGCCGTCGCGCCAGCCAGTGGACCGACTCAGGCACGAGGAAGAACACGACGGGAATCAGCACGGCGGTCACGGCCGCGCCGAAGAAAAAGACCGACCGCCAGTCATATGTTTTGAGAAGCTGCGCCGCAATCAGACCACCGATGACGGCTCCGACCGGGTAGCCGATCGACATGATCGACACGCTCATGTGCCGGCGTCTTGCGCTCGAGAATTCGGCCGCGATCGCGTTGATCGTCGCCAGCATCCCGCCGATGCCGAGGCCGGTGATGATCCGCCAGATCGACAGATCGACGGTCGATGTGACGGTCGTCGCCATGAACATGCCGATGGCCATGACGACCAGGCATCCGAGCACCGTCGGCCGCCGTCCGATCTTGTCCGCCACGCCGCCGAGGAAGACCGATCCGAACGCCATTCCGATCAGCTCCATCGAGAGGACGACGCCGAGCTCCGCGCGATCGATCCCCCATTCCTTCGCGATCCCGGGCGAGGCAAAACTGATCGACGTGATGTCGAACCCGTCGAGCGCATTGAGCGCCACCGTGATGCCGACGACGGCGATCTGCAGCCGGGTCATGGGAGAGGTCAGGAGCACGTCACGGGGGTCGGTTTTCATGGTCTGGCGATTGTATCGTGAGGTCCGGGTAAAGCTCGATCGGGCCCGGAATAGAATCGTCCGACCGCTCGTGAGCGGCGGAAGGAGGTTCAGTGGCCGATACGACGAATGTTCCGTGGCGAATCGTGGGGGAAGAGGTCGCCAGCTGCAATTGCGCCTGGGGATGTCCGTGCCAGTTCAACGCGCTGCCGACCCATGGTCGCTGCGAGGCGATCGTCGGCGTGCGCGTCCGCGAGGGACACTACGGCGATACGAAGCTCGATGGGGTGACTTTCGCCCAGGCGTTGTGGTTTCCCGGTGCTGTTCACGAAGGCAAGGGGATCGGGCGCCTGGCCGTGGAGGTGACCGCCTCACCCGACCAGCGAGACGCGATCATCGCCATCACCGCGGGCAAGGCGGGCGGGATGCCGTTCGAGATCTTTGCGGCGGTGACCGAGACGTTCCTCGATCCGATGTACATTCCGATCGAATTCGAGCACGATCGACCCGCCCGGACGGCTCGACTGCGCGTGCCGGGTCTCGCCGAGTTCCACATCGAACCGATCAAGAACCCTGTCACCGGAGAGCCGCTTCGCGCCCTCATCACGCTGCCGGAAGGGTTCGAATACAAGGAAGCGGAGATGGGGAACACCCTCTCGATGCGTGCGACGGTCGGCGACAAGACCCTGGACAATCAGAACTGTTACGCGCAGCTGGCGGCGATCAGCTGGGGCAACCACTGACAGGGCTCCGTTCTCTTCCTCGCGTCCGTAACACGACACCGATTTGAGACATATGGATCGGTACCGCGGGCGATCAGACCCACGGAGAGGAGGAGGACATGCTGCTCAGGCTCGCGACACTGGCAGTCCTCGGATGCCTGCTCGTGCCGCGCGTTGCGGCCGCCCAGGAGCCGGTCGACTGCGGTCCGAAAGGGGATAAACACGTCGTCATCAAACACAAGGGCGACTTTCCAGTCCCGTCGCCGGCGGCTGGTCGGGCGATGGTCGTTGTCGTGACCGGCGGGGCCTTTTCGAAGAGTTATCAGACGAAGCTCGCCGTGAACGGAACATGGCGCGCCGTGATGAACGAAAAGCAGTACAGCTTCTTCGAGGTCGATCCGGGCCCGCTCAGACTCTGTTGGAGTCAGAGAGGGGGCAAACGGGATGACAACTTTCTTCTTGTCACGGCGCGTGCCGGCGAGACCTATTACATCCGGGGAACGACGCTCAAGGGGATTAGCGAGATGGATCCGGCCGAAGGGCGGAAGTTCGTTCAGAAAAAGACCTATGTGACCTTCGAGGTGCGCGATGACGATTGACCGACGACTCGCGGTCGGCTTGGCCATCGCAGCGGCGCTTCTGTGCGGCGGCGGTCAACCGGCGTCGGGCCAGGCGGCCGGCAGGACCTGGTCCAACGTGATGTATCTCGGCGGGGTAGAGGGCATTCGGGGCAAATCACTCGACTGGGACAACAAGCTGACGATTGCGAACGACAAGATCAGTTTTTCCGGAAAGAAGATCACCTTCGACATCGACACGAAAGCGGTGCGAAACCTGAGCTACAGGGGGCATCAGCACATGAGCGACGGAGCGACCGCCGCTGGTTTCGCCGCGGGTGGATTGCTTGGAGCGTTCGTGGGCTCGAGGGTGAAGGCCACGGATCATTACCTCGAGCTGGAATACGTGCTGGCCGACGGGTCGCCGGCCGCGCTCCTGCTTCGCCTTCACAAAGACAATCAGCAGGAGATCATCGACGCGCTGCACGCGGCGACCGGCATCGAGAAATGATGGGTCGAGCGGGCCGCCTACCCACCATGGCTTTGCGGACGTGGAAAGGCGGCCCCTGCGATCGTCAGTTGCGCGACATCCCCGTCTTCTTCAACACCGGTGCGGCCTGCGTCCCGACCAGGAATTCGACGAAACGGCGCGCGTTCGTGGCGCGCTGGCTCATCGCGCTCACGCCGCCGACCATCTCGATGAAGCTGCGCGCGTCGCCCGGGAACGTCCCCGCTACTTCCGCGCCCTTCACCGGCAGGATCTCGCTGACCGGCAGGATGCCGAATTCCGCGGTTCCAGTCACGACCGCCGCGCTCACCGCTTCACCGGTCGCCGTCGGCATCCCCTTGATCTTGTCGGCGATGCCGAGCTTATTGATCGTCTGCACGAACAGCACGCCGCTGGCGCCTTCCTTCGCGTAGGCGATGGTCTTGGCGTTGAGCAGGCTGTTCTTGAACGCATCGACGGTGCTGAGGTCCGGCTTGCGAGCGCCGGCACGCATCTCCACCGCCAGGTCCGAGCGCGCGATCATCGTGCGGCCGTTCGCGGCGATCTTGCCCTGCTTGATCAGATCGTCGATGGCCGCGGGCGTGAGGATGGCCACGTCGAACGAGTCGCCCGCCTCGATGCGGCGTTTCAGGTTGGCGGCGAGGTCGTAGGTGACGGCGACCTTCGTGTGACTCTCGCGCTCGAACCGTGGCGCGAGCTCCTCGACCGCGGCCTTGATCCCGTTCGAGCAGAGCACGGTGATCGCCCCCTCGTCGGCCGCCCACAGCGGCGTGATGACGAGCAGTGCGGCTGCCAGGAATGTTGCGGCGAAACGGCGCATCAGAACCTCCGGCGGCATTGTAATCTGGGCCGCCTGAAGGCGGCCCTACGCGTCACTTGCTGCCGGTGCCGAGGAATGTGGCCCGCAGGCTCTGCCGATCGACTTCGTTGCCTCGCAAGTACACGGCGGAGATGCGCCTCGCATTCGCGATCGCGTCGAGCGGGTTCGCATCGAGCACGATGAAGTTGGCTTCCTTTCCGCGGGCAACGGGTCCCATTCGAGTCAGCTTGAGCGTCCTGGCGTTGGTGGCCGTTGCCGCGACGATTGCTTCCATGGCCGTCATGCCGCAGCGAGTGTATGCGTCCATCTGTTGATGCACGCCGAAGCCGTCGCCGGTTCCGTCCGTTCCCAGCGCGATGACCATGCCCGCCTCGTGGATCTTTCGCAGATTGCGACAGTGGAGCTCGAAGAGCTCGTCGGGAGGATTGCCTTTTGCCTCCCGCTGATCGACCTGCGCCCGCAGCTTGTCGACTTCCGTTGAGGGCAAGGTTTCGGCGAGCGCGGTGATGGCGTCGCGCGTCATCGGGACCGGCATGTTCGGACCGCTCCACACCCGTGGATTGGACTTCACCAGCGCGAGGTACTCGCTGTCGACGTCACGATCGCGCACGAGGTGCACGAAACCGTCGATGCCCGCGCGAAAGAGATCCTTGGCATCGGCCAGCCCCGACGTGCGACTGAGGTGAGCGAGCACCTCCATGCCGCGCGAGTGGGCTTCGGCGATGATTGCCCGATAGACGTCCGGCCGTAGCTTCGGCACCTGGCCATCCCGGTCGTCGACCCAGATCTTGACGAAGTGCACGCCGCGCGCGTGCAGCTCCTGCACGTTGCGCCGGCCCTCCTGCTCCGTTCGCGCGCCGTAGGGAATCCCGAGGCGAGGCTCGCCAGTGGGACCTGCGATTGGCGTGGCGGCAATGCCCTTCCCGACGGTCAGGAACCGCGCGGCATTCGGAATGACCTCGTCGCGAAGCTGATACGCGAGCTCCGGATCCGCCTCGAGGCCCATGCTCAGACCCGCCGCCACGCCGTAGTAGGCATAGCGTTCCAGCTGGTCGATCAGATTCTCGCGCGTGTAGTTCGCCTTGGTGTTGCTCCCGTCGCGCTCTTTGACGATGCCGATATGGTTGTGCCCATCGATCAAGGCCGGGATCACTGTCTTACCCGACAGATCCACGCGTCGAGCGCCAGCCGGAGCCTGACGGTCACCGCGCGCGCCGACCCAGGTGAGCGTGTCGCCCTCGACGAGGAATGCGGAGTTGTCGATGGGCGCGCCTCCATCTCCAGAGATCAAGCGAGCGCCCTCGAACCACACCGGACGGTCGTTCCGGATCTGCAGGCTCGCCGCCGAGACCGAGGCGACCGCGACCAATAGAGAGCACGTCAGGATCCGGTACGACGACATCAGCGCCTCCACGAAATGAATGCGCCTCAATGTAGCGGATCTCGATGGTCTCTGCGGCTGCTTTCTCCGCGTCGAACTTACGAGAAGTTCAGCTCGATCCTGACGCCGTCCGGGTCGTGCACGAACAGCTGGACGCTGTTGTCGCGCGGCACGAGCGCTTCCCGGAATGCGAGCCCTTCACGGACCAGCGCCTGGCGCGTGGCCTCCAGGTCGATGCCGCGAAAGGCGACGTGATCGATGGCGCCGGTGGTTGCCGCCGACGGTGGTTCGTCGGACATCTTCTGAACGAGGTGAATCACGGGCTCGGCGCCCAGATACAGCCAATACCCGGTCGATGTGAACGGCGGGCGATCGCCGACGCGCAGCCCGAGAATGCGCACGTAGAAGTCGCGCGTCCGCTCGACGTCACGAGCGCGAATGTTGATGTGCTGCAACGCGTCGACCGGCATATCCCCCGGTCCGCCTAAAGGCGGACCCCACGCACGGCTCGTTGCGCGACGACTGGATGTTCATCGCGGCTGTCGGTGTCGACGTCCAGCCGACGGATGTCGCCGAGGACGATGCTGTAGGAGAAGGCGCCGATGAGCGCGACGATCGCGATGTAAATCAGCGGCCCGACGAATGAGCCGGTCATCCCGTATGCCACGCCGATCACGATCGGCGTGACGATGCCCGCGAGATTCGCGCTGAAATTGAAGATGCCGCCGGTCAGCCCAATCAGCTTCTTCGGCGCCACGTCCGAGATCACGGTCCATCCCAGGTTCGTCATCCCCTGACCGAAGAAGGCCAGCGACAGGATGGCAATGACCGTCACGTTGTCATTCGCCGGAACGTAGTTCGCCGCGACGATGGACGACGCCAGCAGCATGCCGCTGACGATCGGCAGTTTCCGAGCGAGATTCGCGGAGCCGGTGCTCTTGAGCAGCGTATCGGAGGTGAACCCGCCGATCAGTCCGCCAATGGACGCCGCGACGTACGGGACCGCGGCAACTGCGCCCGCGGTCAGGAACGTCATCTTGCGCGCGGTGACCAGATATGTCGGAAACCAGGTGAGAAAGAACACCTGCGTCGAGTTGCCCCCGAATTGACCGATGGAGGCGCCCACGATCTGCCGGTGCCGAAGCAGTACCCCGACGTTGCGCCACCGGAATCGCAAGGGCTGCCCGACGTAGTCGCCGCCGCCGCCCGCCTCGATGTAGTCGAGCTCCGCCCGGTTCACGGTGTGGCTCTGCGCCGGCGCGCGATAGAGGCGCCACCACACGGCGCCAAACGCGATCCCGATGCCGCCGACAACGAAGAACAACGTGCGCCAGCCGAACGCCTGCGTGATCCAGAACAGCGGAACACTCAGGAATCCGATGCCCGCGTACTGGCCCACCGCGTAGATCGCGTTCGCCCGCGCGCGCTCGTGCTGCGGAAACCACGACGCCAGGATGCGGCTGTTGGCAGGGAAGCACGGCGCCTCGAAGGTGCCGACGCCGATGCGCGCGACGACAATCGTGGCGATCGAGTTGACGATCCCCATCGCCGCCGTGAACGCCGACCAGCCGACGACCGCGACGACGTAGGTGATCCGCGGCCCGAATCGATCGAGGAAGATGCCGCCCGGGATCTGCAGGAGCGCGTAGCTCCACGAAAAGGCGGAGAACACGATCCCCATGGTCGCGGCGCTGAGACCGAGATCACGCGACAGGCTGGGAGCCGCGATTCCGAGCACCGTCCGATCGAGATAGTTCAGCAGCGTCCCGAACGCGATCAGCGCCAGAACGGGGAACCATCGGACGTGCGTCCGTCGCGGACCATAAAGTTCCGCGCCGCTTCCGTCCGTGGAGCTCACTCGCCCCTGCGGTAGATGTCGTTGATGTTCCAGTAGCCCGGCGTCGGCGTCGGTGCGTTCTCCATCGGTACCTGCAGCACGGTTGGCAGGTCCGCGGCGAGGGCATCGCGGAGCGCGGGTCCGAGCTCCGCCGCCGATTGAATCATCACGCCGCGAGCACCGCAGGCTCGTGCCATGGCGGCGAAGTCGACGCGGTACGGTTGACCGCCGCACTCGAACACACAGCCGAAGCTCGTGCCGTAATGCATCTGCTCGAGGCCGGCGATCGTGCCGAAGGCTGCGTTATCCATCACCACCCACACGACCGGCAGCTCGGCTTCCATCGCCGTCGCGACGACGGAGGGATTGGAGCCGAACCCGCCGTCGCCGATGAGCGCCACCGCCGCGCGATCCGGCTGCGCCATCTTCACCCCCAGCACCGCCGCTGGTCCGAACCCCATTGTCGCCAGACCGCTGGGTGTGATGAACGTGCCGGGTACGGTGATCGAAAACTGCTGCGCGACGCCGTTCTTGTTCCACCCGACGTCGGTGACGATGTAGCCGTCCTCCGGTACCGCGTCGCGCAGTTCGCCGAGGATGCGCTCCGGCCGCATCGGGAACTGATCGGAAGTCCACTGGTGTGCCCATTCGGCCGCGAACGCCTTCCGCGCGGCCGCGATGCGTTCGCGCAGTCCCGGGCGAGCGGCATGGCGCCGCTCCCGGGCCGCCGCGGCAAGCGTCGCCAGCGCCAGCTTCGCGTCGGCGACGACGCCGATCTCGGTGGGGAGGTTCCGCCCGATCTCCGCCACGTCCATGTCGATGTGAATGACGCGGGTGGGAGGCGCGGCGAACGTGAATCGCGGATCCCAGGAACTGGAGCTCGCTTCGGCGAGGCGCGTGCCCACGGCCAGCATCACGTCGGCGTCGCGACACGTGTCATTCGCGATCGGCGTGCCCCAGAACCCCGTCATCCCGAGCAGCAGCGGATGCTCTTCGTGCAGACAGCCCTTGCCATTCAGCGAGTGGGCGACCGGAATATCGAGCGCCTCACTGAGTGCCGCCAGCTCCGCGGACGCGCGCGCGGAAATCACGCCGCCGCCCGCATAAATCACCGGTTGCCGCGCCGTCGCCAGCAGGTTGACGATGTGCGCGGCCGCTGCCGGATCGAGGGCAGGCTTCTCGATTGTCGCCGGTTCCTGGTGGAACGCGTTGACCGGCAGCTCCGCGGAGAAGAAGTCCATCGGCACCGAGAGGAGCACCGGACCGGGCCGGCCTGCCTGGGCGAGATGAAACGCGCGCTCGACGATGCGCGGCAGATCGGCGGCGCGATCCACGCGATACACACGCTTGCAGAACGGTTTGTAGATCTGGAACTGGTCGGCGTCCTGATGAAGGTTGAACTCCTGATGCGGATGACGACCGTAGTAATAGGACGGCACGTCACCGGAAATGACCACCATCGGGATCGAGTCGAGCGCGGCATTGGCGACGCCGGTCGTGGCGTTGGTCAACCCCGGTCCCAGGTGCGTCAGCAGCACACCGACCTTTCCCGAGGCGCGCGCGTAGCCGTCCGCCGCATGGGCGGCCACCTGCTCGTGACGCGTGCTGACGAACCGGACTCTGCTCTTGCTGATCGCATCGAGGAACGCGATGTTCGTGTGCCCGCACAGGCCGAAGATGACGTCGACGCCGATGCGCTCGAGGTATTCCGCCAGCAGGTACGAGGCGATCCGCGACGTACCGGGCGCGGTCGTCGAGGTGTCCGAGGGTTGTTCCACAGTGGTCATTGTGCTGCACCTGCCGGATCGAAGATCGTCGAGTTGTAGAACTCGCCGAACAGTTCCTGCTCGGAGGGCCGGTCCTCGGGGATCGGACGGCTTACCCACGTCACGTTCATGTAGTGCTTGAGCGCGATGTTCTCGTTGGTGATGTTTCCGCCCCAGATCCCGCATCCCATGCTGGACGTCATCGGCATGCCGTTGGTGAACGTGCCGGCGTTCGCGCTCGACTGAATCTGGCGAACCATGATGCGGCTGACCGGCGCCACCTGCGCCAGGCGGTCGATGTGGTCGTCGTCGAACGAGTAGATGCCGCAGGAGTGACCCTTGCCACCGGTGTCGAAGATCTGGCGGACCAGGTCGAGCGCGTGGTCGAACCCGTTCGCCTTGAAGATCGCGAGCACGACACCGAGCTTCTCCGTGGAGAACAGGTGCGCTTTGCCGATGCGGTCTTCCTCCACCATGAGGAACGTCTTGCCTGCTGGCAGCGCGATTCCTGCCTTCGCCGCCACGACGTCGGCAGAACGCGCAATCGTGTCGGCCGTGCGACGGCCCTCGGCGTCCCAATAGGCGTCACGCAATCGCGCCTTCTCCTCGGCGCTGCACAGGTGACCGCCTTCCTTCTGCAGCTGCGCCACGAGCGCCTCGTAGATCGATGCGTCGACGATCAGATTGCCGTCGGCGGAGCAGCCGGATCCGTTGTCATTCGTCTTGCTGATGGCGGTGTTGCGAGCGGCCTCGGCGATGTCGGCTGTTTCGTCGATCACCATCGTGGCGTTGCCGGCGCCGACCCCGTACGCGGGTTTACCCGAGCTGTACGCCGCGCGCACCATCGGTTGCCCGCCGGTCGCGATCGTCAGATCGCAGCCAGCCATCAACGCATTGGCCAGCGGGATCGACGGCCGATCGATGCACTGCAGCAGATCTTCCGGCGCCCCAAGATGCGCGAGCGCGGCTCGCATCAGTCGCACCGTCTCGCCGGTCGTCTTTCGGCTTGCCGGATGGGGTGAGAAGATCACGGCGTCCTTGCACTTGATCGCGTAGATGGCGATCCCGGTCGGCGTGACGTAGGGGCTCGTGACTGGAATCAACGCGGCGATGACACCTGCCGGCTTGGCGTATTTGACGAGCCCTTTCCCCGGGATCTCCTCGATCACACCCATGCTCTTCTGTCGCAGCGCATCGCGGAGGATGCCGAGCACCTTCGCGCGGCGGCGCGGCTCTCGCCGCCCCATGCCGCTTTCATCGACGCTCATGCTCGCCAGCCTGGCCGCGGTCGCTTCGTTGCCGGCCGCCCAGGCGACGGCCTGGCACAGCCGATCGACCCTGGCCTGGTCATAGCCCTCGATCGCGCGCATCGCCGCGCGGGCGCGTGCAATCGCGCCCTCCACAACCGTCGTCTCTTCAGCTGTCACCGTTCTCGAGGCCATCGGGGTTCATTCACCATCCACCAACAACCACCCACCAACCAGTACGAGCGGTGGATTATCCACCGATCCCGAGTCGACACGTCGGCTGTAACCGTACTCACACCGTTACATCCTTGGCGCTCGGACGAACCGGGTAGTACCGTCGCCCGGCCGCTCGACGTGTCTGCCAGCGGCTGGAGGTTCACAAGGTGTTCAAAAAGGCGTTCGGCCTTGTTGTGATCATTGGGATCGCGACGCTTGTCACTGCTGCGTCTGCGGCAGCGCAGGCGGTCGCCGGTTCGCAGCTCTCGGGCATCGTGCGTGATTCGAGCGGTGCGACGCTGCCAGGTGTCGAAGTCACCGCGACGAAGACCGACACCGGAATGACGCGCACGGTGTTTACCGGCACCGACGGCGTGTACACCATCACGAATCTGCCGGTCGGGCCCTATCAGCTGAAGGTGGCGTTGCAGGGGTTCACGACCTACGTGCAGGACGGCATCGTGCTGCAGGTCAATACCAACCCGCAGATCAACGTGACGCTGATGATCGGCGCCATCAGCGAGCAGCTGACGGTGACGGCCAACACGCAGATGGTGGAGACGAAGACCACCGGCGTCGGCCAGGTGATCGACAACCAGCGCGTCGAGGAGCTGCCGCTCAACGGACGCCAGGCCACCGAGCTGATCTTCCTGTCCGGCCTCGCGACGTCGGCTCCCGCCGGCGACCTGAACACGAACAAGAACTTCCCGACGGTGACGATCTCGGTGGCGGGCGGTCAGGCCAACGGCATGACCTACATCATGGACGGCGGCACGCACAACGACCCGTTCAACAACCTCAATCTGCCGACGCCGTTTCCGGACGCGCTCCAGGAGTTCAAGGTCGAGACCAGCGCGCTGCCCGCCCGTTACGGGCATCACTCCGCCGCCGCCGTCAACTTGATCACCAAGTCGGGCACGAACCAGTTCAAGGGCGACGGCTTCGAGTTCATTCGCAATTACCGCTTCAACGCGCGCAACTTCTTCGCGCCCGAGCGCGACAGCCTGAAGCGAAATCAGTTCGGCGGAGATCTTGGCGGACCTCTCGTGAAGGACAAGCTGTTCTTCTTCGGCGGCTATCAGGGCAAGATCGAGCGCAGTAATCCGGCGACCACGTTCAGCTTCGTGCCGACCGCGGCGATGCTGAACGGCGACTTCACGCAGCTGGCCTCTGCAGCGTGCAACGGCGGTCGGCCCATGACGTTGCGTGGACCGTTCGTCAACAACGTCGTCGATCGCTCGCAGCTCAACCCGGTGGCGCTCAATGTTGCGAAGTACTTGCCGGTCGCCACCGACCCGTGCGGCCGCGTTCAGTACGGCATCCCGAACAACAACACCGAACACCAGGGTCTCGGAAAGATCGAGTACTCGATCGATTCGAAGCAGACGCTCACGGGCCGCTACTTCTACGCCATCTACGAGAACCCGGCCACCTACGATGGCAAGAACATGCTGACGTTGAGCCGCACCGGTCAGCAGAACCAGGTGCACTCCACGGTCTTCGGACACAACTACGTCCTGTCGTCCTCGGCGCTGAATTCCGTGCACGTCAGCTACAACCGGACGCTCAACGATCGGCCGCTGCCGGAATTCTTCACCGCGACGGATCTGGGAAGTCGCGTCGTCAGTCCGCGCCCCGGCTACGTCGGCATCACCGTGACCGGCAACGGATTCGCCGTCGGCGCGGGCGGAACCAATCCCGGCTACTTCAACTCCAAGGGCTTTCAGATCGCCGACGACCTCGATCTCATTCGCGGCGCGCACGAACTGGCGTTCGGCGCCAACTGGATCAGCACGAAGATCGAGACGCTCAACAACCGTCCGACCAACGGGCAGTTCACGTTCAACGGACAGACGACGGGCCTGCCGCTCGCCGACTTCCTGACCGGAAACCTCGGTGGTTTCATCCAGGGCAACCCGGTCTTCGACTACGACGATCACAATTACTTCGGCGCATACGCCCAGGACAACTGGCGCGTGCGGCCGAACCTGTCACTGAACGTCGGCCTGCGTTGGGAACCGTTCATTCCGCTGCAGAACACGCTTGGCTACGCGAGCAACTTCGATATCGAGCGCTTCAAGGCCGGAACCAGGAGCAAGGTGTATCCGCAGGCGCCGGCGGGCTTGCTGTTCCCGGGTGACGAGGGCTATCCGGACAAGGGAACGACGTTCGGCAAGATCGCGAATTTCGCGCCGCGCATTGGAACGGTCTGGACGCCGACCGACGACGCGTCGATGAGCGTGCGCGCGTCGTGGGGCATCTTCTACGACACGCCGCACCTGTTCTTCAACACCCGTTTCGCCAACAACCCGCCGTGGGGCGCGCAGATCACGCTGACCAATCCGGTGGGTGGATTCAGCGATCCGTACCTCGGATACCCCGGCGGCAATCCATTTCCCGCGCTCAATACCGACTGGAAGACCGCCGCGTTCCCGGCGTTCGGCGTCTACGTGAACACGCCGTTGCATCTCGAGCCGCAGCGTTTACAGCAGTGGAACCTGAGCGTGCAGAAGCAGGTGGGCGACTGGCTCGCCTCCGCGAGCTATCTCGGAAATCACACCGATCATCTGTGGCGTGCGACCGAGCTCAATCCAGCGGTGTTCGGACCGGGTGCGACGACCGGCAACACCAACCAGCGTCGCGTGCTGATCCGCCTCGATCCGGTGCAAGGCCAGTTTTACGGCACGATGGGGCATGTCGACGACACCGGCCGCGGAAACTACCACGGTCTCCTGCTGTCGGCGCAGCGTCGTCTGAAGGACAACCTCAGCGTCCTGTCGAACTGGACGATCTCGCGCTGCATGAGCGATCCGGCGACGACCGAGATCACCGGCCCCACGATCGTGGATCCCGGCAATCCCGATCTCGATTACTCCTACTGCGCCTCGGATCGCCGGCACGTCGTCAATGTGTCGGTCGTGGTGCGCACGCCGGAGTTCTCGTCCGGCGCCGTCCGTGCGCTGTTCAGCAACTGGCAGTTCTCGCCGCTGGTCCGCTGGCAGAGCGGCGATCGGTCGTCGATCACCACCGGCATCGACAACGCGCTGACCGGCGTCGGTGGACAGCGTGGCGTTCAGCTGCTGGAGGATCCCTACGGCGACAAATCACCGAACAACTACTTGAATCCGGCCGCGTTCACGTCGCCGGCGGCCGGAACCTACAGCCCGCTGCGGCCGTTCTCGGTCGTGAATCCCTCTCGTCTGCAGAACGACCTCGGCGTCACGCGGACCTTCCGCATCGGGACGCGCTCGGTGCAGTTCCGCTGGGAGGTCTTCAACGTGCTGAACCACGTGAACTTCAACGCGCCGATCTCCGCGCTGAACAGCTCGAACTTCGGGAAGATCTTGTCGGCGGGCGACCCGCGGATCATGCAGTTCGCGTTGAAGACCGAATTCTGAGGCGGATGGCTGATCGCGTCGAATAATTGCGGCGCGGACCTTCATGGTCCGCGCTCAGCTAAATCGTCAGACCTGTCCCTGATTGTTCGAAGGCCGCGCGGATCGTCAGCACGTCGCGTTTCATCGTGCCGATCACCTGCGCGCGCGGCAGCGAGATCGTGTCGAGACCGTTCTCGGCGCCACCCATCGGATACTCGGCTTCGAGCTCCATCGGACCGTCGAAGCCGATGTCGCGCAGCACGTTCGCGTAGCGGAAGATGTCGACCAGGCCGGTGCCCATCGGCACGTAGGGTGACGTCCACCCGCCACCGCGGGCGAACGTGTTACCGGCCAGTGGAAGTGGGAACGATCGAGGACCACCGCCACGGCCGCCGCCTGGTGGAGGGCCGTCGCCTTCGTTGAATCCTCCGCCGCGGCCACCGCCCGGAGGTGCGCCACCGCCCCGCGCCGCACCTTCCGCGCCGGCTGCGCCGCCGCGTCCCGCCCCCCCACGTCCACCGCCTCCGGCGCCACGACCTCGACCCGCCGCCGCGGGCGGCGTCTGTGGTCCGGGATACGGGCCGCCTTCACCGAGGAACCCGAG
>Ga0081539_10004128_pt1 | contig 16536 bp, 11 predicted proteins | sample TabmetS4T2R2_FD_71023 | JGI IMG/M metagenome (GOLD analysis project Ga0081539, IMG submission 71023) | Tabebuia heterophylla rhizosphere microbial communities from the University of Puerto Rico - S4T2R2 | ecosystem: Host-associated > Plants > Roots > Rhizosphere ...
GCCTGGAACGTGCAGTGGTCGACTCCGGCGCCTGCCGCGACCTGATCGATTCGCTCGGCGAGGGTGTGGTCGCCCACGTGACCGAGGTGCGCAGGCTGGTGCCAGGCGCCCGCGTCGTCGTCCAGCTCGACGAGCCCAGCCTGATCGCCGTCCTCACCGGCAGCCTGCCCACCGCCAGTGGCTTCGGCCGGCTGCGCGCCGTCGAGGAATCGGTCGTCGTCGACGGGCTGCGGGCCGTGCTGGATCGAGCGCGCGATGCCGGTGCGGCGTCGACCGCCCTGCACTGCTGCGCCGCCGACGTTCCCGTGGAGGCGCTGGCCAAAGCGGGCACGGACGCGATCTCGGTCGACGTCGCGCTGCTCGGTGTTCCCGGATGGGAGGCGGTCGCTGCCGCAGTCGAGGCCGGCGTCGCCCTGTGGGCCGGAGCGGTCCCGGCGCTCGGGACGCCGCCGAACGCCGCCGCCGTCGCGGATGCCGTGTGGCTGCCCTGGCAGCGGCTGGGGCTGGACCGGGCTAGCGCGGCAGACGTCGTCGTCACCCCGACGTGCGGGCTGGCCGGCGCGTCATCACCGGCTGCGGCGAGGACCGTCCTGACCCGGACTCGAGAGGCCGCCGCAATCCTCACCGAGCGCGCGCTCGAGTGACGAATACGTCCGGAGATGCTGTCGGTGGTATCGGGCAGGATGGCCGGGTGAGCTCGACGCGACCTGTAGACAACTCGGCCGAGGTGGAGTCCGCCCTGGAGTCGGCCGGGGCCCTTCCGACGGAGCATGCGCCGGAGCAGACGGTTCCCGACGACGCGCGCCACCGGTGGACCGAGCTGGCGGAGCAGATCCGCGAGCACCGCTTCGCCTACTACGTGCGTGACGCGCCCACGGTCTCCGACGCCGAGTTCGACACGCTCATGCGCGAGCTGGAGGCGCTGGAGGAGCGCTACCCCGGCCTGCGCACCCCGGACTCCCCGACGCAGCAGGTCGGCGGCACCTGGTCGACGGACTTCGAGCCCGTCGACCACCTGGAGCGGATGCTGAGCCTGGACAACGTGTTCAGCGACGCCGAGCTGGACGCCTGGGCGGAGCGCGCGGAGCGCGAGGTGGGCTCCGGCGCCACGTACCTGTGCGAGCTCAAGATCGACGGACTGGCGATCAACCTGCTGTACGAGCGCGGCCGGCTCGTGCGTGCCGCGACCCGGGGCGACGGGCGCACCGGCGAGGACGTCACGCTGAACGTGCGGACCATCCGCGGCGTCCCGCACGTGCTGGCCGGGGGCGGGCCGGGCGAGGTGCCGCACCCGGAGGTCGTGGAGATCCGCGGCGAGGTCTTCTTCCCGATCGAAGGGTTCGCCGACCTCAACGCGAGCCTGGTCGAGGCCGGCAAGCCGCCGTTCGCCAACCCGCGCAACGCCGCCGCCGGGTCGCTGCGCCAGAAGGACCCGCGGGTATCGGCGAGCCGCCCGCTGCACCTGCTCGTCCATGGCATCGGAGCGCGGCGCGGCTTCGAGATCATCCGCCAGTCCCAGGCGTACGAGCTGCTCAAGGCCTGGGGAATGCCGGTCAGCGACAGCTACCGGGTGGTCGAGACCATCGCCGAGGTCCACGAGTTCATCGGCTACTACGGCGAGCACCGGCACGATCAGCTGCACGAGATCGACGGTGTCGTGGTGAAGGTGGACGACGTCGCGCTACAGCGGCGGCTCGGGTCCACCAGCCGGGCGCCGCGGTGGGCCATCGCGTTCAAGTACCCGCCGGAGGAGGTCAACACGAAGCTGCTCGACATCCGGGTCAACGTCGGGCGGACGGGCCGGGTGACGCCGTTCGGCGTGATGGAGCCGGTGCTGGTGTCCGGCTCGACGGTGTCGATGGCGACGCTGCACAACGCCAGCGAGGTCCGGCGCAAGGGTGTGCTGATCGGGGACACGGTCGTGCTGCGCAAGGCGGGCGACGTCATCCCGGAGATCGTGGGCCCGGTGGTGAGCGCGCGGGACGGCGGCGAGCGCGAGTTCGTGATGCCCACCCATTGCCCGGAGTGCGGCACGCAACTGGCGTACGAGAAGGAGGGCGACGCCGACATCCGCTGCCCGAACGCCCGATCCTGTCCGGCGCAATTGCGGGAGCGGCTGTTCCACGTCGCCGGGCGCGGCGCATTCGACATCGAGGCGCTGGGCTACGAGGGCGCCATCGCCCTGCTGCAGGCCGGCGTCGTCGAGGACGAGGGAGACCTCTTCACGCTGGACGCCGAGCGGCTGGCGACGGTGCCGCTCTATACCCGCAAGGACGGCGAGATCTCCGCCAACGGAGTCCGGCTGCTGGACAACCTGGAGAAGGCCAAGGGGCAGCCGCTGTGGCGGGTTCTGGTCGCCTTGTCGATCCGGCACGTCGGGCCGACCGCGGCGCGCGCGCTGGCACAGGCGCTGGGCTCGCTGCAGCGCATCCGCGACGCCGGTCGTGACGAGCTGGCCGCGGTGGACGGCGTGGGGCCGACGATCGCGGACGCCGTGCGGGACTGGTTCGAGGTGGACTGGCACCGGCAGATCGTGGAGAAGTGGCAGGCCGCCGGCGTGCGCATGGAGGACGAGGTGGACGCCTCGAGGCCGCGCACGCTGGAGGGCCTGACCGTCGTCGTCACCGGTTCGCTGGACGGCTTCAGCCGGGACGGCGCGAGGGAGGCGATCCTGGCCCGCGGCGGCAAGGCATCGGGCAGCGTGTCGAAGAAGACGGACTTCGTCGTCGTGGGCGAAAACCCCGGCAGCAAGCGGGACAACGCCATCAAGCTCGGCGTCCCGGTTCTGGACGAGACCGGCTTCCAGGCTCTGCTGGAAGGCGGTCCGGCTGCGGTCGAAGGCCGGGCCGCGCCCACCGGCGATTGAGCGGGCGCAGACGCAACCGGGCGAGGCGTCAACCGGGCGTTGACGCCCCGCGCTGCGTCAACTTACAGTTGACGCATGCCCGAGCGCGCCGTGGATCTGGACACCCTGATCACCCTGGTCGAGCGCGATCGCCCCGACGTGGGACCGATCGAGCGCCTGTCCCATGCCGTGATCACCGCCGAGCAGCTGGGCGACGTCGCGGACCGGCTGGTCGGGCACTTCGTCGAGGCGGCACGGCACGCTGGGGCGTCCTGGGCCGAGATCGGTCAGGGCCTGGGCGTGAGCAAGCAGGCGGCGCAGAAGAGGTTCGTGTCCAGAGGCGCGCCAGGTACCGCAGCCGGAAACCTGGCGCGGTTCACCATGCGCGCGCGTCAGGCGGTGGTGCACGCCCAGCAGACGGCCAGGCGAGCCGGCCAGGACGAAGTGACCGGCACGCACCTGCTGCTGGGTCTGCTCGCCGACCGCGAGAGCCTCGCCAGCCGAGCCATCGAGGCTGCCGGGGTGTCGCTGGACGACCTGCGCGCCGCCGTGGAGTCGGGGCTCACGCAGTCGTCGGCGACCGCCCCGGCGCATGTGCCGTTCTCCGCCGAGGCCAAGCAGATCTACGCCGACACGCTCGCCGAGGCGTTGCGGCTCGGGCACCCCTACGTCGGCACGGAGCACATCCTTCTGGCGATGCTCGCCGCCGAAACGTCGCCGGCGGGACGGACGCTCATCGAGCGCGGCGTGACGAAGGCGCAGACCGAGGCGTGGCTGCTGGACGTCATTGACCGCGAGAACCGGTGACCCGTCAGGGCCCATAATCGCCGGCTGGTACTGGTCGGCTTCCGATGGTCCGGCGGCCCGGACGGGCGGCTCTAGACTTGCGTACGGTCCGCCATGCGAACGTATGCCGACGACGGCGCCCCCAATCACCGAGGAGACGGATGTCTGCCATCTCGCGCGAGGAGGTGGCCCACCTCGCGACGCTCGCCCGCATCGACCTGAAGCCACAGGAGCTGGACCGGCTGGCCGATCAGCTCGACGTGATTCTTCAGTCGGTCGCGACCGTCAGCGAGGTCGTGCGCGCAGTGGAGGATGCCGACGGGAGGCCGGTTCCGGCGACATCACACCCGATGCCCCTGCGGAACGTGACCCGGCCCGACGAGCCGCGTCCCGGTCTGTCCGCCGACGAGGCGCTCGGCGGTGCCCCGGCCGCCGAGGAGCAACGCTTCCGCGTGCCGCGGATCCTGGAGGAAGACTGATGAGCGAGCTGATCCGCCGCAGCGCGGCGGAGCTGGCCGAACTGCTCACCGCGGGCGATGTGAGCTCCGTCGAGATCACCACCGCCCACCTGGACCGGATCGCGGCCGTCGAGGCATCAGGCCGGGCCGGCGTCCACGCGTTCCTGCACGTCGCGCGGGACCAAGCGCTCGCCGAGGCTGCTGCCGCCGACCAGGCGCGGGCGGACGGCGCTGCCCCGTCCGCGCTGACCGGCGTCCCGATCGCCGTCAAGGACGTCATGACGACCGCCGGGCTGCCCACGACCTGCGGCTCGCGCATCCTGCAGAGCTGGGTGCCGCCGTACGACGCCACCGTGGTGCGCCGGCTGCGGGACGCGCGCCTGCCGATCCTGGGCAAGACGAACATGGACGAGTTCGCCATGGGCTCCTCCACCGAGCACTCGGCGTTCGGGCCGACGCGCAACCCGTGGGACCTGAACCGGATCCCGGGAGGGTCCGGCGGCGGCTCGGCCGCCGCGCTGGCCGCCTTCGAGGCGCCACTGGCCACCGGCACCGACACCGGTGGCTCGATCCGGCAGCCGGCCGCCGTCACGGGCACGGTGGGCGTGAAGCCGACGTACGGCGCGGTCTCGCGGTACGGCCTCGTGGCGCTCGCCAGCAGCCTCGACCAGGCCGGCCCGTGCGCCCGCACCGTGCTGGACGCCGCGCTGTTGCACGAGGTCATGGCCGGCCACGACCCGATGGACTCCACCAGCCTCGCCGGCCCGGTGCCGCCGGTGGTGGCTGCCGCGCGGGCGGGGGCGAGCGAGGGAATCGCCCGCGTACGTATGGGCGTCGTCCGCGAGTTGCACGGCGACCCCGGCGAGGGGGGCGGCGGATACCAGGCGGGGGTGCGGGCCCGGTTCGACGAGGCCGTCGAACTGCTGGTGAAGGAGGGCGTGGAGGTCGTGGAGGTGAGCTGCCCCAGCTTCACCGCGGCGCTCGCCGCCTATTACCTGATCCTGCCCAGCGAAGCGAGCAGCAACCTCGCGAAGTTCGACGCGATGCGCTACGGCCTGCGCGTTCTGCCCGACGAGGTGGCCGACCCGACGGCGGAGCAGGTCATGGCCGCGACCCGGGCCGCCGGCTTCGGCGACGAGGTGAAGCGCCGCATCATCCTCGGCACCTACGCGCTGTCATCCGGCTACTACGACGCCTACTACGGCTCCGCGCAGAAGGTGCGCACGCTCATCCAGCGTGACTTCGCGGCGGCGTTCGAGCAGGTGGACGTCCTGGTCTCACCGACGGCACCGACCACGGCGTTCCCGCTCGGCGACAAGCTCGACGATCCCTTGGCGATGTACCTCAACGACGTCGCCACGATCCCGGCCAACCTCGCCGGCATCCCGGGCATGAGTCTCCCGAGCGGCCTCGCCGACGAGGACGGCCTGCCCACCGGCTTCCAGATCCTCGCACCGGCTCAGGCCGACGATCGGCTCTACCGGGTCGGCGCCGCCCTGGAGGCCTTGCTCACCCGCCAGTGGGGGGGCTCGATTCTCGACCATGTGCCCGACCCGGCGCGGGACGGCGCGGACCTGCAGGGGGCAGCGCGGTGACCGCCGTCGTCCGCGACGAGGTGCTCGATTACGACGAGGCGGTCGCGGCCTTCGACCCGGTCCTGGGTCTGGAGGTGCACGTCGAGCTCAACACCGAGACGAAGATGTTCTGCGGCTGCTCCACGACGTTCGGCGCCCAACCGAACACGCAGGTGTGCCCGGTCTGCCTGGGGCTTCCCGGCGCGCTGCCGGTGCTGAACGAGAAGGCGCTGGAGTCTGCCGTGCGGATCGGGCTCGCGCTCAATTGCACGATCGCGCCGTGGTGCCGGTTCGCGCGGAAGAACTACTTCTACCCGGACATGCCGAAGAACTTCCAGACGTCCCAGTACGACGAGCCGATCGCCCACGACGGCTGGCTGGACGTCACGCTGGCGGACGGCACGACGTTCCGGGTGGAGATCGAGCGGGCCCACATGGAGGAGGACACCGGCAAGTCCTTGCACGTCGGCGGCGCCACCGGCCGCATCCACGGCGCGGAGTACTCGCTGGTGGACTACAACCGGGCCGGTATCCCGCTCATCGAGATCGTCACGAAGCCGATCCCAGGCGCGGGTGCGCGTGCCCCCGAGGTCGCCCGCGCCTATGTGACGGCCCTGCGGGATCTGCTGCGCGCGCTGGGTGTCTCCGACGTTCGCATGGAGCAGGGCTCGTTGCGATGCGACGCCAACGTGTCGTTGCGGCGTTCGCCCTCCGATCCGCTGGGCACCCGCAGCGAGACCAAGAACGTCAACTCCCTGCGCAGTGTCGAGCGCGCCGTGCGGTACGAGATCACCAGGCAGGCCGCCGTGCTGGCCGCCGGGCGGCGCGTCGTGCAAGAGACCCGGCATTGGCACGAGGACACCGGCGTGACGACGTCCGGCAGGTCCAAGGAGCAGGCCGAGGACTACCGCTACTTCCCCGAGCCCGACCTGGTGCCGATCACGCCGGACGCCGCCTGGATCGACGGGCTGCGCGGCACCCTGCCCGAACCGCCTGCCCAGCGTCGCACGCGCCTTCAGTCGAGCTGGGGTTTCTCGGACAAGGAGATGCAGGACCTGCTCAACGCGGGTGCCGTCGAGCTGGTGGAGGAGACGATCGCGGCGGGCGCGACGCCGGCGGCGGCCCGCAAGTGGTGGAGCGGCGAGCTGGCCCGGCGGGCGAACGCCGACGGCGTCGCGTTGAGCGACCTGCCGGTGACGCCGGCGCAGGTGGCCGCCCTGCAGGCGCTGGTGGACTCCGGGCGGCTCACCGACGGACTCGCCCGGCAGGCGCTCGAGGGAGTCTTGGCCGGTGAGGGCGACCCGGAGGCCGTCGTCGTGGCCCGCGGGCTGGAGATCGTGTCCGACGACGGCGCGCTCGGGGCGGCGGTGGACCGCGCGATCGGCGCCAACCCCGACATCGCCGAGAAGATCCGGGCAGGCAAGGTTTCGGCGGCGGGCGCCCTGATCGGCGCGGTCATGAAGGAGATGCGGGGGCAGGCCGACGCCGCCCGCGTCCGCGAGCTGGTCCTGGAGCGGTTGCGCCCGGAACAGCAGGAATGAGCCGAGACTGAGCCAAGGACGAGCCGCGAATGAGCCGAGACTGAGCCGAGAATGAGCACGGAGTGAAGATGCGTTCCGGCACGGCGCACCCCGGGAGCGAGGCCTCGCCGGTTCCGGCGTCCGTGATCGTCGCCGGGTTGGTGGTCTCCGTCGCCGCCGGTGGGACCGTGATGGCGCTGGGTCTGTGGGGCATGGCCGCGACCCTGCCGGTCGGGGCCCTCCTGTCCGGGTTCATCGCGCTGCTCAGTGGACTGGTCCTACTCGTGCGGGGCAGCCGCGGTGAGCGTCGGGCGCTGTTCCGCGGACTGCTGGGCGCGGCCCTCGTCGTTTGGGCGATCGGCCAGCTCTGGAACGGCGGGCTGGTCATCCTCACGTCGCCGGCCTTCCCCACCGTCGGCGACATGATCTCGCTCCTGGCGGCGCCTCTCGGCGTGGCCGGGGTGCTGGCCATTCCGCGCCGCACCGCCGGCCCGCACCCCGGGTGGCGGCTGGGCCTGGACTCGGCATTGCTCGGCATCACGCTGGCACTGCTGTGCTGGCAACTGTGGTTCGTCAAGGTCTTCGGTGAGGACTTCGGCGTCGCGGACGCGCTGGCCATCGTGGTCCTCGTCGCCGACATCACGATCATGTGTCTGGGTGCCCTGGCGTTCGTGCGAGACCTTGAGCGCGATCTGCTCGTGGTCTGGCTGGGTGCCTGCTGCTACACCTTCGGCGACCTGATCATGATGTATTCGACGCTGCAAGTTCCGGGGCGGTGGCCCTGGCAGGCGGCCGCGCTGTGGTGCCTCGCCTGGCCGCTGATATCCGCTGGCCTCCTGCGCTACAGCCCGACGGCGTCTGCCGAGCCCCGCCGGACCCCGGTTGACCCGGACGCCCGTGGGGTCATGATCACGACGACGGTCAGCCTTACCCTCCTGCTGCTCGGGCTGGGCCTGCTGGCGGTGCACGCGCGACCGGACCGGGTGGCGATCTGCCTGGTGATCGGCGCCGTGGGGCTGTTCTGGGCGCGTGAGCTGCTGAACGCACGCTTCCGCGCGCAGCTGCTGCGACGGCTCAACGACGAGGCGACCGCCGATCCACTCACCGGTCTGGCGAACCGGCGAGTGCTCGCCGCTCAGCTCGCGGCCCTCCCGCCGGGGGAGCCGTGGTGCCTCCTGACGGTGGACCTCGACGGTTTCAAGGACGTGAATGACCTGCTCGGGCACGCGACCGGTGACCGCCTGCTCGCGGCGGTCGCCCGGCGGCTGTCCGAGGCCGCGCCGCCTGAGGCGCTGGTGAGCAGGATCGGCGGAGACGAGTTCGCCGTTCTGCTTCCCGGCGACATGCGAAGTGGTGCGGCGGTCGGCGAGCGGATCGTGACCGCCGTCCGCCGCTCGGCAGTGGATGTCGAGGGCGTGGCCCGGGTGGAGGTGTCGGCCAGCGTCGGCGTGGCCGCCGTCCACGCCGGCGGTGTCGTCGAACGCGAACTTCTCGTGCTGCCCGAGGCCGATCCGCTCGACGGCGGCGCCCTCGGGGTGACGACGGCGCAGGCGGTGGCGACTGCGGGGCGAGCGGTCAACGGGGAACTGGGCGACCTGGCCGTCCTCGTGGACGGCGTTCCGCTCGTGCGCTCCAACGGCGCCCACCTCGGCCGCGACGGGATCCTGCTGGGCCTCGGACCGGTGCGCGGTGCGGCGAGCGCGGAGCCGGTACCGGCGGTCGACCCGCTCGGCGCGCTCTCGGCGTCGGGTGCCGCCCTGCGCCTGGCCAAGGCGGGTGGGCGCAACCGGGTGGAGGTCTACGACGCCTCTGTGGCGCAGCTGCGCAAGCGGCGGTTGCAGGTGGAGGAACGGCTGAGAATGGCCGTGGAGTCCGACGCGATCACCGTGCTCTTCCAGCCGATCGTGGACCTGCGGCAGGGGATCGTGTACGGCGCCGAGGCGCTCGCCCGGTGGACCGATCCGGAGCTGGGCGCCGTGGACGCGGGGGAGTTCATCCCGGTCGCCGAGCAGACCGGGCTGGTGGTGGCGCTGGGGGAGCGGGTCCTCGACGAGATGTTGCGGACCGCCGTGCAGGAGCGACTCTTCGAGCGCGGGCTGCGGCTGAACTGCAACGTGTCGCCGGTGCAGCTGCGCGTTGCCGGATTCCACCGGGTGGTCGAGGAGGCGATCGCGGCGCACCGGGTGGACCGCAGCAACGTCGTCATCGAGGTCACCGAGCAGGTGCTGGTGGAGGAGGGGCAGGCGACGCAGACCCTCCGCCGGCTGGCCGACCACGGGATCACGATCGCGATCGACGATTTCGGGACCGGCTACTCCGCGCTGGGCTACCTGCAGCGGCTGCCCGCTGAAGTGCTCAAGATCGACCGATCACTGACGAGCAGCCTGGTCGGCGAGCCGCGGTCGCGGGCCATTACCCGCGCCGTGCTGGACCTGGGCCGCACGGTGGGTCTCACCGTCGTGGTCGAGGGGGTGGAGAGCGAACAGATCGACGACCTGGTCCGCCGGATGGGCGTCGGATTCGCGCAGGGCACCTACTACGGACCGGCGATGTCCGGTGCGGCGCTGGCCGCCCTGGCGGACCGCCTCTTCGAGACCCCGCGCCTGGCCTGACCGACCGTCGCTGCTTCTCTGTTGCCGACGTGACCCACGTGCTGGGTCACTTCGGCACCAAGAAGCGGGGCGGCGACATCAGGCCCTATCCGGCCTCGACGACGAGCACCTGGTCGTCGTCCGCGCCCGGCGAGCCGCGTCCGTCCCGGTTCGACGTCGTCACCCACAGTCGGCCGTCCGGCGCCACCTCGATGGTCCTGATCCTGCCGAAGTCACCGCGGAAGCGTGATACCGGCGTCCCGACGGCATCCCCGCGCAGCGGCACCTGCCAGATCCGCGCGCCGCGCAACGCCGCCACATAGGCGACGCCGTCGAGGATCGCCAGGCCGCTGGGCGAGGCTTCGTCCGTCGGCCATTGAACGAGCGGGTCGATCATGCCGTTGCGTCGGCCCCTGCCCTCGACGACGGGCCACCCGTAATTCCCGCCTTTGACGATGAGGTTCAGCTCGTCCCACTGGTTCTGCCCGAACTCCGTTGCCCAGAGCCGGCCCTCGGCGTCGAACGCCAGGCCCTGCACGTTGCGGTGGCCGTAGGACCAGACGGGCGAGTCGGGGAACGGGTTGTCCGGCGGTACGGAGCCGTCGAGGTTGATCCGCAGGATCTTGCCGCCGAGGCTGGATCGCTTCTGGGCAAGCGCCGTCTCGCCGGTCTCGCCCGTGCCGACCCAGAGCTTGCCGTCGGGGCCGATCACCATGCGGCCGCCGTCGTGCCGGCCGCCCGCCGGAATGCCGGTGAGCACCGGCGTCGGCGTGCCGAGCCGACCGTCGGCATACGGCATCCGCACGATCCGGTTGTCCCCGGCGACTGACGTGAAGTAGGCGTAGACGGTCACGGTGTCCGCCGTGCCGGCTATGGCGAGCCCGAGGAGCCCGCCCTCCCCGATGGGCCGGACGCCGGGCACGGTCCCGACCGGGGTCACCGTGCCGTCGGCCGTCACCCGAACCACCCGCCCCGAGGGCCGTTCGGCGATCAGTGCGGAGCCGTCGGACAGGAACGCCAGCCCCCACGGCACGTCCAGCGCCCGGGCCACCCGTCGGACGACGCGCAGCTGCGGCGCGACCGGCATGGTCGGGGTGGCGGTGGCCGCGCGGGCCGAGGTGGCGGTGACCGCAGGCGTGGTGGTGGCCGAAGCGTCACCGTCGGACGTCGATTCCTGGCAACCCGCCAGGACGATGGCCATGGCCACGGCACCCGCTGCCGATCGGGGGAAGATCACGAGGGGAGGCTACGGTCGGCCGGCCAAGGTCGCCACCCTTCGTTCAGTCGTTCTCGGCCCAGTCGAGCGTGCGGGTGACCGCCTTCCGCCAGGTGCGGTACAGCCGCTCTCGGGTATCGGCGTCCATCGCTGGGGTCCATCGCGCGCCCTGCGACCAGTTGCGCGTCAGGTCGTCCAGGCCGGACCAGTACCCCACTGCGAGGCCCGCGGCGTACGCCGCGCCCAAGGCCGTCGTCTCGGCCACTTCCGGGCGGACCACCGCGACGTCGAGCAGGTCGGCCTGGATCTGCATCAGCAGCTCGTTGACCACCATGCCACCGTCGACCTTCAGCTCGGTCAGCTCGACCCCGGAGTCGGCGCGCATGGCGTCGACCACTTCGCGGGTCTGGAAGGCGGTCGCCTCCAGCGCCGCGCGAGCCAGGTGCGCCTTGGTCACGTACCGGGTCAGGCCGACGATCGCGCCGCGCGCATCCGACCGCCAGTGCGGGGCGAACAGGCCGGAGAACGCGGGCACGATGTATGCCCCGCCGTTGTCGTCCACGGAGCGGGCGAGGGTCTCGATCTCGTCCGCCGAGGAGATCAGCCCGAGATTGTCGCGCAGCCACTGCACCAGCGATCCGGTGACGGCGATCGAGCCCTCGAGGGCGTAGATCGGCTCGGCGTCGCCGAGGCGGTAGCAGACCGTGGTGAGCAGGCCGTGCTCGCTGCGGACCGGCTTCGTCCCGGTGTTGAGGAGCATGAAATTCCCGGTGCCGTAGGTGTTCTTGCCGGTGCCGACGTCGAAGCACACCTGCCCGAACGTCGCAGCCTGCTGGTCGCCGAGGACGCCGGCGATCGGGACGCCGTCGAGAAAGCCGTTGCCGCTGCCACGCCCGTAGATCTGGGAGGACGAGCGGATCTCCGGGAGCATCGCCGGCGGGATGCCCATCTCGTCGGCGATGTCGACGTCCCAGGAGAGCGTGGCCAAGTCCATCAGCATGGTGCGGCTGGCATTGGTGACGTCGGTGACGTGCACGCCACCGTCCGGCCCGCCAGTGAGGTTCCACAACAGCCAGCTGTCGATCGTCCCGAACAGCAGGTCGCCGGTCTCGGCGCGAGCCCGGGCGCCCTCGACCGAGTCGAGGATCCACCGCGCCTTCGGCCCGGCGAAATACGTGGCCAACGGGAGGCCGACGCGGTCCTTGTACCGTTCGGTGCCGCCGCCGAGCGCTCCCAGCGAGTCGCAGATGCGCTGTGTGCGAATGTCCTGCCAGACGATGGCGTTGTGCACCGGCTCGCCGGTCCGCCGATCCCAGACCACGGTCGTCTCGCGCTGGTTGGTGATGCCGACGGCGGCGAGGCTCGTCGCGTCGACGTCCGCCTTGGCCAGCGCGCCGGTGACGACCTCGCGGGTGTTGGCCCAGATCTCGCGCGGATCGTGCTCCACCCACCCGGAGCGGGGAAAGATCTGGCGGTGCTCCAGCTGGTGCGAGGACACCACGCGGCCGCCGTGGTCGAAGAGGATGCAGCGCGAACTGGTCGTGCCCTGATCGATGGCGGCCACGTAATCGGACATCGCCGTCCTTTCGGCAGTGATCCGGGGTCGGCTCACTCTCTCACGGTGCCTTGTGCGGGCGGGTCCTTACGTTGAGCGGGCAGTTTTGCCACGACACGCCCGGCGTGTCGTGGCAAAACTGCCCGCTCAACCAGAAGCCGTCAGGGCTCGAAGGTCCACCGGGTGGCGCCGTACGGCTCGGCGCCGGCGACCGCGACCACCGTGCTGTACGTGACCCGGTACAGGTACCACGGCGGCGGCCCCGCGCTGGGGGCGCTGTACGGCGCGGTGAAGGCGCCGTCCTGCACCTCAGCGGGCCATCCGCTGTCCCGATAGACGGCGGCGACCCGTTCGAGCGTCTCGGCGTCCGTGACTCGGTGCGCCTCGCCGTCGAAGACCAGGTCGATCCCCTCCAGCGACACCGAGACGGTGCACGCCGGCCGTTCGGCCAGATTCCGCGACTTGCGGGTCCCGGGCCCGCTGACGACGTACAGGTCGCCGTCGTGCCAGATGGCGCCGATCCCAGCGGCGTGCGGGCGCCCGTCCGGGGAGACCGTGCCGAGGAAGAAGGTCACCTCCGGTCCCTGGGGCGGGCCGGACAGGATGTCGTGCGCTCGGCTCCATTCCAATGCGGGGTGGCCGTAGCGGTCCAGGTTGGTCACATCGACGGGCTGTCGGTCGTTCATTGCGTCACCTCCGGGGTTAGTGTCCTCGACGTTGTGACCGCCCCGGGCACAGGAACTCATCGGACGTGCGCATGGCCTGATCGGCTCACAACATGGTTGCCGCCGCGGCGTCGTATCGGCGCAGCACCAGCCGGGTCAGGGCCGGGTGCGGTGCCAGGGGGGCGGCGACGCGATCGGCGCGCGCGTCGTCCAGCCGCTCGGCGAACAGGCCAGGCGCGAGCAGGTATGTCGCGATGCTGACCGGGACGCCGGGCGCGTCGGCCCGCGTCGCGGCCACCGCCTCGGCCACCGTGGGTCGAGCGGCCGACAGGTAGCCCGGCCGGACCGGGACGCTGCGCCGCACGCTGAGCCATGCGGCCACCTGCTCGACGTCCGCCCGCGCCCGCGGATCACTGGACCCCGCGGCCGCCAGGACGAGCGCATCGCCGGGACCGGCACCGCATTCGCCCAGCCGCTCCTCCAGGACGTCGAGGAGCGTCGGGTCCGGCCCCAGCGCGGCCGCCGCAGTGGCCAGCCCTGGTGCCGCCGCGGCGGCGTTCCCGACGTCGACCCGCACGTGATAGCCGGTCGACAGCAGCAGCGGCACCACCACCATCGCCCGCCGCCGACCGGCCAGCCGAGCCACGACGTCGTCGAGGGCGGGCTTGTGCACGTCGACGTGCGCCGCGACGACCTCCAGCCCGGGTCGCTCGCGGGCGACGTCGAGCCGCAACAGCCCCATGGTCCGGCGACCCGCGGCCGAGCGAGTGCCGTGCGCGCACGCCACCAGCACCGGTCCGCCGCCCGCAAGGACCGGGCCGGCCGGCGGGGTCGCCGTCATCAGAGGTTCCGCGGAACCTCTAAGTTCAACCACGGATGGCCAATCGGTAGCCGCGTTTCACCACAGTCTCCACGACGCCGGGCTCACCGATGCCGGCCCGCAGCCGGGCCACCGCCATCTCGACCGCGTGCAGGTCGGCCGCGCCCGGCAGAGCGGTCAGCAGCGTGGGCCGGTCGACCACCTGGCCGGGCTGACGGGCTAGCGCCCGCAGCATCGCCAGGGGCGCCGGGGAAAGAGCCAGCGCACAGCCGTTGAGGTTCGCCGCCTGCCCGCGCAGCTCCAGGTCTCCCGCCACGGTCGGCAGCACCCGGACCCGTTGCGTGGCCAAGTGCTCCGCCACTGCCCGGACCAGGGCACCGAGCCGGCTGCGGTCCGGCACCAGAGGCTCCACCCCGGCGTCGCGCAGCGGCCCGGCGGTGACCGGTCCGACAGCGGCTGCGACGACGTCACGGCGCAGCGCCCGCAGCACCTCGACGCCGCGACCGGCGGCATCGGCCGCCTCGAGGAATGCCGTGGAACCCGGCGCACTGGTGAACACCACGGCGTCCACAGTCCGCTGGCAGGTGGCCTCGATCGCCCGCTGGACCGCCGTCGGGTCCGGGGAGGGCCCCCACCGATACACCGGGACTGGATGGACGTCGGCCCCTGCCGCGGTCAGCTGGGCGAGCTGCCGGGGATCGGTCGCGCCATGCAACTGGACGGCGATCCGCCGGCCGGCGACCCCTTCGGCCAGCAGCCGGTCCACCACCTCCGCGGTGGTCTCCGAGACGGCAGCCCACGACTCCACCAGGCCCGCTGCCCGAATGGCGCCGCGCGCCTTGGGCCCACGCGCGAGCAGTCGCGCGCCGTCGAGGACGCGCAGCAGGTCCGGCGCCATCCCGGCCGCGTCGGCCGCTTCCACCCACCCACGGAAGCCGATGGCCGTCGTGACGATGACGTCGTCGGGCGGGTCGGCGATGACGCGCGCGGTGGCTTCGAGCAGTTCGGCGTCCTCGACCAGCGGGATGATCCGCAGGGTCGGGGCATGCAGCACGGCGGCGCCGCGACGGGCGAAGGAGGCGATGAGCTCCTCCGAGCGCCGGTCGGAGGTGAGCGCAATCGTGAAACCGGCGAGCTGTTCCGCCGCCGGTGTCCCACGCAATGCCTCCGTCGACGGCGTCATCCGCTGCCGCTCACCGAACCATCGCCGTCCGCAGCGCCCCCAGGCACCCCATTGCGAGGCGGCCCGATCTCGACCAACCCGCCGCAGACCCGGACCGGGAAGACCCGCAGCCGCACGGCCGCGTCGTCCAGGCATGCCCCGGTCCGCAGGTCGAAGACCTGCTTGTACATCGGGGAGGCGACGGTGGGGGCGGCCCCGCGGGTTCCGACGATGCCGCGCGCCATCACATTCGCCTCCGAAAAGGGGTCGAAATGGTCCACGGCGTGCAGGGCGCCGTCGTGCAGCCGGAACAGGGCGACCTGCTCGTCACCGACCAGCGCGGCCACCCCGCGTTCCGGTTCCAAGTCGGTGTATCGGCAGACCGCGGTCCACTCGGCGGCGAGTCCGGTGCCTGGCGCCGGGTCGAGCGTCGTCGTCATCGGGTCACCACCTCCAGGCGAGGCCCAGCGATCACAATGTCGGTTCCGGCCCGTCGCGCTTCTTCGCGCTCGGCGGGAGTGGCCGGCCGCGGCTGACCGCGCTCGACGACGTAGGCGAGGGAGGGGTCTGGCCGATCCGGCGCGTTCACGAACGAGGTGAACTTCCGCAACTTTGCGGGATCCTCCAATGTAGCGCGCCATTCGTCGGCGTAACCGGATACGTGATGTTCCATCGCTACGTCGAGATCGTGCGCCAGGCCCAGTGTGTCGTCCAGGATCACGCCACGCACGTGATCTAGGCCACCTTCGATCTCTTCCAGCCACGTCGCCGTGCGCTGCAGGCGGTCCGCCGTGCGGACGTAGTACATGAGGAAGCGGTCGATGGTGCGCACCAGTGTTTCGTCGTCCAGATCCTCGGCGAGCAGTTGGGCGTGCCGCGGCGTGAAGCCGCCGTTACCCCCGACATACAGGTTCCATCCCTTTTCGGTGGCGATGACCCCAACGTCCTTGGATCGCGCCTCAGCGCACTCGCGGGCGCAGCCGGAGACGCCGAGCTTGATCTTGTGGGGTGCGCGCAGCCCGCGGTACCTCAGCTCCAGCGCCACCGCCATCCCGACGGAGTCCTGGACGCCGTATCGGCACCATGTCGAGCCCACGCAGGACTTCACGGTCCGGACCGCCTTGCCGTAGGCGTGTCCGGACTCGAAGCCGGCGTCCACCAATCGCTTCCAGACGGCGGGCAGCTGCTCGATCCGTGCGCCGAACATGTCGATCCGCTGACCGCCGGTGATCTTCGTGTAGAGCCCGAACTCCCGGGCGATCTCGCCGATCGCGATGAGCCCGTCCGGCGTGATCTCGCCGCCCGGCACTCGAGGCACGACGGAGTATGTGCCGTCCTTCTGCA
>Ga0081539_10004129_pt1 | contig 16528 bp, 8 predicted proteins | sample TabmetS4T2R2_FD_71023 | JGI IMG/M metagenome (GOLD analysis project Ga0081539, IMG submission 71023) | Tabebuia heterophylla rhizosphere microbial communities from the University of Puerto Rico - S4T2R2 | ecosystem: Host-associated > Plants > Roots > Rhizosphere ...
GACGAGGGAGTCTACGGTTTAAATGCACGTCACGTGCTTGCTGACCCAAGCTTTCGACCTTTCTACCTCGAAAATCTCACTTATCCACATCTCGTCCTCTATTCGCTTAGCCTGGAGGCTTTTGGGCTATCCAATATTGTCGGTCTGCGAGTAGTCAGCGCGCTCCTTGCTAGTTTAGGGGTATTCCTCGCCTACCTAGTCGGACGTGAACTTCGAGATGCCTGGTTCGGGCTACTGCTAGCGACTTTGCTTGCCGTTATGCGCTGGTCGATCAACTTCAGCCGTATCGGGATGACAGGTGCAGAGCTTTCGACCTTTATTCTGCTTACTTTCTACTTTGCTATCCGTTTGGCGCGGTATGGGCGGCTGCGCGACGGATTATGGTTTGGCATCGCTTCTGCGCTCGGCTTCTATTTCTACCGCCCCTATCTGGTACAGCTTCTCGCGGGGGCACTGTATCTGCTGCTCGCCTACCCTTTCCTGCGCCGCCCCTGGAAGCATACGCTTGCTCTTGGAGTGACCGCGTTGGTTGCCGCACTGGTTGTCCTGATTCCACTAGGTTTGTTCGCACTTGACCGAGGCGAAGAATATTTCGGGCGCGTCAACCAGGTTTCGATTTACAACGAAGACCTGCCTGACGATGTTACGGTCAACCAGGCTATTCTTGAAAGCACCGTCAAGCACCTGGAGATGTTTCACCTGCACGGCGACAACAACGGGCGGCATAATCTTCCCGGCGAACCGATGCTCGACCCGGTGACGGGGTCGCTGATGGTGATTGGGCTGTTTGTCGCGCTCCGCGAACGCCGCCGGGAACACCTGGTCTTTCTCGTTTCGCTTATCCTATCGCTCACAGGCGGCATCTTCAGTGTTTCTTTTGAAGCACCGCAATCGCTTCGGGCAATCGGCGCGATCATTGGCGTGATCTACTTTTCGGCGCTGGGACTGGAAGGGTTGGCGCGAACGGCAATCGTTGTCCTTCAGGAGCTGTTTGCCTTTGTGCGTCAGCAGCAGGCGGCGCTGGCGCGTGGGCTGGCAATTGTAGGCGCGTTTGTGGCGGTTATTGTGCTCTCCGCCTGGAACTTGAATACTTATTTCTACAGGCAGCGCGTCAACCGGGAAGTCTGGAGCGGCTTTTTCACAGACGCCACCCTGACCGCGCGCTTTTACACCAGTTACGATGAGAACACGCAGTTCTTCGTCTCCCCGTTGATCGGAGCATCCGCACCCGTAGTTTTTCTGGCGGAAAAGGAAGTGGCACGCGCGACGAGTTTTTACTTGCCCGACGTATTGCCACTGCGGATTCCCGCTTCATCACACGCGGTGGTCATGTTCGTGCCCTCGGAACAGCACTACCTCGATTATATGCACCGCTTTTACCCAAACGCTCGCTATACGCCAGTGCGCCCGGTTGATTACGGCGTCGATACCAGCCCGGACGATTCGCTGTTCACGGTGATCGAACTTATGCCGGAGGACATTGGCGCAATTCAAGGGCTGCGCGACGGCACAGGGGTTTTATTTATCCCGCTCTACGAGCCTTATACCTTCACGTTCGAGGAAGGCACAACCCTGGAAATTGACGGTTCGGCAGTCGAGAACGGTGAGGCATTGCAGTTTGCCAGGGGCAATCACCAGGTCACCATTTCTCCGGCAGATGCGAGGATCAACTGGCAGTATTCGGCTTTAACCGAGCCGGAACCGATCCCGAATTATTTCTTCTTCCACGATCCGGTCACGCCGAATGGAGTACTGGCGTCGTATTACAACAATGGCGACTGGCAGGGCGATCCTGTCGATGAACAAATTGAGCCACACATGTATGTCTATATTCATCTCATTAACATGAATCGTCCCTACAGTGTGCGTTACACGGGCTACCTTTACGCGCCGACGACTGGCGACTATCTTTTTCATCTCGAAGCACGCGATACAGGCACACTCGACATTGATGGCAGGCGAATTCTGGAAGCGGCACCCGAACAGGCAGGGGAAGAAATCATTCGGCTGGAACAGGGCTGGCACCCGATTGAGGTACGCCGTCAAGACCTGACTTCTTCGACGAGCATTTACCTGAGCTGGATGCCGCCCGGCGCGACGGAACGCCGCATCCTTTCGCGTGACTATCTCTGCCCAGCCATTTCCCTCTGTCCCGTTCCAGACTCGCCCTGAACTGAGCGATAAACAAGCGGAAAATGAAAATTTGTATAAACTGGGAGATGAGTTTTCGATTCCTCAGTTTGAACGTTATACTGTTCTGCAATAGACCGTAATTTTTGAGGGACTCTCATGAGCGAGGCTCCAGTCGTGCTGGAGGTACGCGGGCTGACCAAGCGGTTCCCCGGCGTGCTGGCGAATGATCATATCGACTTAAAGCTCCGTAAAGGCTCTGTGCTGGGGCTGCTCGGCGAAAATGGAGCGGGCAAAAGCACGCTCATGAACATGATTTACGGCTTGTACCAGCCGGACGAGGGCGAAATTCTCGTTAATGGTAAGCCAGTGACGATCCACGACCCGAACGATGCAATTCGGCTGGGCATCGGCATGGTTCACCAGCATTTTCAGTTAGTGCCTGTGCTGACCGTGACCGAGAATATCATGCTCGGCGATGAGGCAAGCTGGGGTCCCTTCCTCAACCGTCGCAAAGCGCGCAACCGCATCCTCGAAATATCCAAGCAATACGGGCTGAACGTCAACCCGGACGCGCTGGTGCAGGATTTGCCCGTTGGCGTGCAGCAGCGCGTCGAAATCATCAAGGCGCTCTACCGCAAAGCCGACATTCTGATCCTCGACGAGCCGACGGCGGTGCTGACGCCGCAAGAAGCCGAAGGCTTGTTCGGCATTATGCGCGCACTGCTGGATCGCGGCGTGAGCATCATCTTCATCAGCCACAAGCTCAAAGAAGTGCTGGAAATCTGCGTCGAAGTGGAGGTACTGCGCGGTGGCAAAGTGGTTGGTCACGCAGACCCAGGGCGCACCACCGAGAAGCAGCTTGCCGAGATGATGGTCGGGCGTTCGGTAATGCTCGAAGTCGAAAAAGAGAAAGCCAAGCCTGCCGACCCGGTGCTAGTCATCCGCGATCTGGTGGTGGATGATGATCGGGGGTTGGAAGCCGTCAGAGGCTTGTCGCTCGAAGTGCGCGCGGGTGAGATCGTCGGCATCGCCGGAGTGCAGGGCAACGGGCAGACGGAACTGGTCGAAGCGATTACGGGCTTGCGTTCGGCGCGCAGCGGGCAGATCATCGTCAACGGTGAGGATGTGACCAATGCCGCGCCGCGCCGTATCACCGAGACCGGAGTCGCGCATGTGCCGGAAGACCGCCAGAAGAACGGGATGGTCTCCACGTTCCCTATCAAAGATAACCTTGTGTTGCAAACCTACTACGAACCGCCATTCTCCGCTGGAATCGTCGCCAATGACCGCGAGATCGAGCAAATGGCGAAGACGCTGGTCAAGCAGTATGACGTGCGAACACCGAACGTCTTCGTTTCGATTGGCAAACTTTCCGGCGGCAACCAGCAGAAAGTGATCATCGCCCGCGAGTTTTCGCGGGATGACAAGCTGCTGATCGCCGCACAGCCGACGCGCGGCTTGGACGTGGGTTCCATCGAGTACATTCACAAGCAAATCGTGCGCCAGCGCGACGCGGGCGCGGCGGTGCTGCTGATTTCGGCAGAACTGGACGAAATCCTTTCGCTTTCTGATCGGGTGGTGGTCATGTTCGGGGGCGAAATCATGGACGATGTGCCGATTGAGAAGGCTTCGCGCAACACCTGCGGCTTGCTGATGGCGGGTGTGAGACCGGAAGCGGCGGAGGTGGTCAATGGCTGAAACAGCCATTCCGCAGCGCACTCCGCCGCCCACGACTCTATGGCGGCGTATCAGCCCTTCGCTGGTGCCGATTTTTGCGGTGCTGACCGCGCTGTTGATCACTATCCCATTCATGATCCTCACGGGCGGCAGCGGCGACATCAACCGGGGGTTAACGATTGCTGGGACGGCATACAGCGCGCTGATCGAAGGCTCACTGGGCTTGGCGATCAATCAGCAGGTCTCGGAGGGAGAACTCGATCAATTTCTGGTGCTGGCGCGAAGCAGCGATTTGCAGCAAGGAGACCTGCGCCGCCTCGCCCGTTCAATCAATGACCTTGCAGCGGTTGGGGCGGCGAACGCGCGACGTTATGGCGAAGTACTCGCCAACTTCCCGGAGATTACCGAAGAGGATTTCTCCGACCTCGCCGAGAGCCTGCCAGACATTGCCACGATTGGCATGGAGCGGCTGGACGCGATGCGCCCGCTGATCGAAGCCCTCGCCGAACTTGAACGCTCCGAAGTCAGTGACCTTGCGGCGCAGTTCACGACGCTCGACAGCCTACCCGCCGACCTACGCGCGCAGGTGGTTGCGCTAGTACCTGCCAGCGATCAATATTCCGATGCTGACCTGCTGGCGTATATGAAGCTAGTAGACCAGTACGGTATCGTCCGGCTAGAGCGTTTGATCGAACGGCTGGACGTGCTCCGTGAAGTTGGTATGACGCCCGTTACGACTGATGGTACACTCACGCCAGAAGCGCAGGAACTGATAGCGATTGCGGCGATAGATGGCGGTGTGGAAACTGCCCGCGAAGCAGCGGAAACGACGGCCAGGCTCGAAGCTGCCGGAATTTCCAATACTGAGACACTGGTTCACCAGATCGAAATCGTGCGTGAACTCTATAGCCAGGGATTGCTGACTAACGGGGACGTAACGACTGCCATTGACACTGAACTCGACGATGCGCTGCGGAACAACTTGATCGTCAGCCGACCGGGCAACCGCTTGCTCATTGACCGAACCAATACGCTGACCGGGATGCTGATCAGCGACAACAATACGCCAGATAACCCAGCAGATGATTACACCGAAACCGTCTACCTGCGGCTGGGCAGTTCGGCACTGCTGTTCTTCCCCGCCAACCTCGAAAACATGCTCGTCCGCTCAATTCCGTTCATCATCGCGGGGCTGGCGGTGGCGCTCGGCTTCAAAGCCGGATTGTTCAACATTGGCGCGGAAGGGCAACTTTATGCAGGCGGGATTCTGGCGGTCTGGGTGGGCTTTTCGCCGATTTTCGCCGGATTGCCATTGATTATTCACCTGCCGCTGGTGCTGATCGTCGGCATCATGGGCGGGGCGCTCTGGGGGGCGCTGCCCGGCGCGTTGAAAGCCTATACGGGCGCGCACGAAGTCATTACCACGATCATGCTCAACTATGTCGCCATCCTGCTGGTGGACTGGCTGATCAAGTCGACCACGCCGATCATCCTGCTTGACCCAGCCGCCAGCACGCCGCGCACCCCTTTTCTGCTGGAGTCGGCGCGTCTCCCTGACTTCAAAGCTGTGCCGGTATGGGGCTTTATCCTCGCTGGAATCGTGGTGCTGCTGCTGGGCTTGTACAACCGCCGCGAACGCCTGCGGCAGGATATACGCTACGCCATTCGCCCGGTGGTTTACGGCGTGCTGACGGCAGTTGGCGGGATATTCCTTGCGTGGGTCGGGGCGCGCGGGGCACTGCATCTGGGGCTGGTGATCATGATCGGCGCGGTCTGGTTTACCGACTGGTTCCTGAACCGCACGACGTTGGGCTTTGAGCTACGCACAGTTGGCTCGAATTCGGACGCGGCGCGGTACGCGGGCATGAGCGTGAAGCGCAACATCATTCTGGCGATGGCGCTCAGCGGGGCACTGGCGGGCTTAGCCGGGACCATTGAAATCGCTGGTGTGCAATTCAACATGCAGCCCCTCTTCTTTTCCGGGCTGGGCTTCGACGCGATTGCCGTCGCGCTGCTGGCACGCACGAACCCGCGCAACATGATCCCGGCGGGGCTGCTGTGGGGCTCGCTGCTGGCGGGCGCGGGCTTGATGCAGGTGCGCGCAGATATTTCGATTGACCTGGTGAAAATCATTCAGGCGCTGATTATCATGTTCATTGCGGCTGACGCGATTATCCGCTACATCTGGCGCGTGCCACAGCCGACCGAGAAAATGGCGGCGACCTTCTCGAAAGGCTGGGGGAGCTAAGAGGGATTATGGCGACGACATCTCCGACCTTCGATAGCCCGCTGGTGCGCCGCTCATGGCGCGACCATCTTCGGCTGACCCGAACCACCATTTTCTCAATCCTGTTTATTTTGCTTGGCGCATGGCTTTTCATCGGCGGTTTGAACAGCATCAGTGCTGACGTGGTGACTCGCCTGACCTTCGGCGCGGGGCTTCCCGACCTGAGCATCCCGACGCGCGCTTACTCCATCGTGGTCGGCGTGCTGTATGTGCTGGGTGGAGTGGTCGGGCTAGTCACGAATGAAGAGTCGCGGACTGCGGGACGACTGCGCTGGGTATGGCTGTTTATCAACGGGTTGCTGGTCATTCCCACTGTGCTGATTATCGCGGCGGCGGGCAATAGCACCAACGTGACGGTCATGCTTCAGGTCAGTATGCGTTTGGCGACGCCGATTGTGATGGGCGCGCTGGCGGGCATCTGGTGCGAACGTTCGGGCGTGGTCAACATTGCGATTGAAGGCATGATGCTGGCGGGGGCGTGTTTCGGCTTCGTCGCACTCACGCTGCTTGCGCCTTCGATGGGCACGCCGCAGGCGCAGTTGATCGGGATTCTGGTGGCGACGGCTGCCGGGGGATTGATGGCGCTGCTGCACGGCTGGCTTTCGATCACCTTCAGGACCGATCAGGTGGTCAGTGGTACCGTGATCAACATTCTCGCGGTGGGCTTGACCTCGTTCGTGCGCCGCGAAGTACTGCTGTCGTCGGAAGCCGGACGCGAAACGCTCCAGGCGATCCGAATACCAGGCTTGGTGGACATCCCGGTGATTGGCGATGTCTTTTTTCAAGGACGCCCGATTTTTTACCTGATGTTCGTCCTGCTAATCGTCACACACGTCGTGCTGTTCTATACGCGCTGGGGCTTGAGGACGCGCGCAGTTGGCGAAAACCCACGCGCGGCGGATACAGTCGGCATCAACGTGATCCGCAACCGCTGGATCAACGTGTTCATCGGCGGCTTGATCGCGGGGCTGGCGGGCGCATGGTTCTCGCTGGAAACGACGGGCAGCTTCGACGACAACATGACCAGCGGGCGCGGGTTTATCGCACTGGCGGCGATGATCTTCGGCAAATATACGCCTCTCGGCGCGCTGGGCGGCGGGCTGCTGTTCGGCTTCTCGGATGCGCTCGGTCAGCGGTTCCAATTCTTGGGCGTGCAGGTTCCGGCGCAGTTTTTGCAGATGGTGCCTTACGTCATTACCATCATCGTGCTGGCGGGGTTGGTTGGCAAATCCGTCGCGCCGAAAGCCGACGGCATTCCTTACGAGAAGGAAGGCAAGTAGCGGTGTAACGAGTAGCAGCGCAACAAGTTGCGGGCGCAGGTTGCAGGCATCGATTAGCTTACCCAATATGGAATTTGCACCGCACCTGCGATGATGCCCGCGCTCAGCATGGCGTGACAACCATAAACCGCTCCCGCTGACAAGGCGCACAAGTTCGGAGAATGGTACAACGTTATCGCGCATGGACACTCAGGTCACGGCAACCTTTGGTTGCTCACGCGATAAGTTATGAGATTCCCCTCATCGAGCGCGTCCTTGCGTCTTGGCAGAAACGACGGCTGCTACGGACAATCGAAGGTGAAGTGATTTTCGTTTGTAATGCCTCACGCCTGATTTATAAAAGAAGAGCGTTCAAGGCAAACTTTGTTTGCACAACGCCCCTACGACTCGGCTCAACGAATGGTCGAGTGGAAAACAAGCGTGAGGTGTACCCGTGTTGGCATCGGAAAAGCAGGATGCACGCAAGTACGGGCACGAAAAAACGCGGAACCCTCAAATCGGCTTCGCTTGGTCGAACCGCCTGAGAACCCCGCGTCTTTTTGATTTGCTGACATCATAAAGCCGATTTGCAGTTTGTCTAGTCACAAATGTGATCACATTTGTCCACTTTTTGAGGGAAGATTTTAATGTGCATGTGAAAAAAGGCACAAGTGTGGGATAAAAACGCCAAATGTGGGTTATTTTTGCATTGTAAGGTTCAGACATATTTGCGCTTCGCGTGGGCGACGAAAATTATCCCACATTGAGGGAGAATTTGCCCCTCGACGCTGCGTGTCGTTCCCCTCCGGCAATAGGTTGCCTGGACGTACAAACAAGTTTGTCTGGTGGAAGAGGGGCGGAAAGCAAGGGCGCACAGCCGTGCGCCCCTACCAGATGGCGCTGAAATAGTTGAAAGAACACTGAACAAGGGCAGACACGCAGGTCTGCCCCTACAATGCAGGTCTCGTCACTTTTCGAAACCCTCATATCGTGCCGCTACGAGACCGTGTTTGAGGGATGGAGATGAAAACCAGCACGCTCAATAGCGGAAAAGGACTGGATTGAGCGGCGTGTCGATTATTTCGCCGACTTTCGCGCCGGGCAACCAGCGATTCCAGTCGTTCTGCTGGTTTTTATTGCGTGGTTCCGCCAACTTCATGTCGGCATCCATGTAGATCACGGTCATCACGGCGCGCGGCTTGTCGGTCGAGTTCGCTCCGGCGCGGTGGAAGGTCCAGCCGAGGTGGTAGCTGACCTCACCCAACGCATAAGGCGTGGTATCCACGTCAAAATCGGCAAGCGTGACTTTTTTCTGAATTTGCGTTTCACTTTCGTCGCTGATTTCCAGCCCGCGCCCGAAGTCCTGCTTGTGGCTTTTGACGCAGAAGCTGAGCGGTCCCATTTCCAGGGGGGTATTCTGAAAGGGAACCCAGACGGTGACACAGCGGTCACTGGACAGGGGCCAGTAGTATTGATCCGCGTGCCAGGGGGTGATGCCCCCACCCGCCTCTTTATAGAGCGCCTGATCGTGGTAAATGCGCACGCCGCTCACCTGGAGGAGGTCAGTCGCAATTTTGGCGAGGCGTTTGCTGCGCACAAATGCTTCAACAACTCGGCTGCTTTCCCAGAGATTCATCACCTGGAGAAAGGCTTTACTGTAGGTGTCGCGTTTTTCCAGCGGCTGGGTGTTGGTATTCAACTCCACCACAAGCCGGGTGATTTCATCGCCATAATGTTGCAGGACTTCTTTGGAAAGCACGTTTTTTAACTTGATATAGCCATTTTCACGAAACGCGGCGATTTGCGCGTCGGTTAAAGCGTAAGGGGTATCGAGGTCAAGTGAAACTGCCTGCTGAGACATACTTTTCAAACTCCCTATTCACGAAACCGCGTATAATTTGCGCTTCTTGCAGAGCCTGGCGTAGTAGTTGCATACTGTATCATAAGACCCATACGGAAGCTTTTACAAAAATTGCCCATGAGAAATTTGTGATGCGAGCGCCGAAAGCCAAATGGAAACGCGCGCCGATTGCTCAGCGGCGGGTTTCTTCCGAGCGCAGCGTGCCGAAAGCCCGTTTTACGCGCAGCCAGCGATCAAGTTCACTGCCCGCTTCGCTGTCATCAGGCGGCAACCGCTACCTAGGTAAACCGCTGCTGATTCTGGGTGGCGTGGTGCTGCTGATCAGCCTGGGCGTTGCGCTGGTGATCGCGGTTGGGGCGTACATTCGCGCAGACCAGAGCTACCAGGAAATTGCCTGGCGCTCGACTTATTATGGCTTGCCGACGCAACCTTTTGCCACGCCTATGCCTCCCGTGAATGTGGCTGAGAATACGGCGGAGGTTGCCGCAACCGATGAGCTTATGGGCTGGCAAGGTCGTGATGTGCCTACGCTGGCTGCGGCGGATGACCCACGCTGGGTAGTTGGGAGCGCGACACCGCTGCGTACAAGTTTCGCTGTGCGAGGCGCGCCTACACTGACCGCCGCAGTGCTGCAAGCGATTGGCGAACCGACGGCGGTTTCGTTCATCAGCGAGGTGGATTGGGGCGTGTGGGCGCAGGTGAAAATTGGCGATACGATTGGCTGGGTCGATGCCAGCTCAGTGAGACTGGAAGCTACTCCATGACGACGATTTACCACATCATTTCCCGATCCGCATGGGACGCTGCCCAGCGCGCAGGGGTGTATCACTCTGTATCGCTGGACAGCGAGGGCTTCATTCATTTCTCCGATGCAAAGCAGGTGTTAAGGGTAGCGAACGCTTTTTACAGTGGGCAGACCGATCTGCTTGTGCTGGTGGTGGACACGGATAAAGTCGCTGCCCAAGTGCGCTACGAAGCTCCTGCTGAAGCGCCGGAAAGCAGCGAACGCTTCCCGCATATTTACGGTGAGCTGAACCTGGATGCGATTGTGCGTGTGGTCGAATTTCCGCCGGATGCTGATGGCAAATGGTTGGCACTACCACCATCTGCGATAGACTAAAAAAGCCTTGACCCCTCTGCTCCTCTGTGCTAGTATAACAGTCATCATGTGCCTGTAGCTCAGCGGATAGAGCATCTGCCTACGGAGCAGAGGGCCGGGGGTTCGAATCTCTCCAGGCACACAGCAAGAAAAACGCTTTTGGGAAACCAAAGGCGTTTTTGTTTCCCTCAAAAATGTTCGAATCTCGTCAGGTTAAGTCAATGATATTTATCTACTGTCGCCCGCTAGCTTATACATGATCCGATACCACCATCGTCGATTGTGATTCTTGGCATCCTCATCACGACTGCTTTTGCCAATCTCTACTTCCGTACAACACGTTATGCTCACCTCGCTGTTCCTCCCCTTCTTGTCCCTATATGCAGCACATGCGAATTTGACGATTGGCGATGAGATAGTATTCCTACCAGACAATTCGGTATAAAATGAATCAAACCATCGGAAGTCACAAATTTTAGAGAGTTAGAGAGTCTTATACATGTCTTATGTAACCGAAACCGGTATTCCGTTTATTGAAGAAGAAGAAGCTCCAGATGAGACTGCTCATATCTATGAAGAAACGAAGCGCGAAATGCAGTCGCCTTTCGTACCCAATATTATTAAGGTCATGGCAAATTCGCCTGCGGCGCTGACATCGTACTGGAACGCAATCAGTGCCTTTTACCAACATACCGTTCTGCCTGAGTCGCTGATTGCGATGCTCTTTTATACAGTCGCTCACGCCAATAATTGTGAATACTGTAGTGCAGGTCATGAACTCACCTGCCGCACGCTGGGCATAGATGAAGAGATGCTGAATGCGTTGGTCAGGGATATTGGCAACGTATCGCCTGAACGAATTCGCGCAATCATGGAATTTGCGGTTAAAGCCGCGCGTTATCCGAAAGATCTGACTGGTGAAGACTACGATGTTGTGCGCGCGCAAGGTATTGCCAATGCGGAGATTGTCGAAATCCTCTACGTCGTTGCGATGGGGAACATGGGGGATACCTTAGCAGATGCCCTAAAAGTTGAAGTTGACTCGATGACTGCTGAGGCATTAGGACGCTCATAATGGCATCTCGCATTTACTGTTAACCTCAAGAATATGCACATCGAGGCACCCCAATCACAGGTGAGACATGAAGATGGAACCTAATGGCTCGCAAATGCAGGCAGCGCGCTATGGAATGCTCTCGGAGATTGTCCTTGTTATCGCTCAAACGCCTGATTTGCAACTCCTGCTCAAAGAACTCGTCAACAAGGTTAAATGGGTGCTCGATTTTGAGCATTGCTCCTTTGCTCTACTGAATGAAGATGGACAAACCTACCAATTACAGACCTTGCTTGAGACGCGGCGCGATGTGCCGAGGCTGACCCGCGACTCCGTGCCCTTATCGCAGGGGCTTCATGGTTTCGTCGTCCGAAGCCGTCAGGTACAGCTTTTTAGCGATCCGTCGCAGTTTAACCATTCGCTGGACGACCATGACAGGGCTGTATTTGTAGAATTGAACACTATTTTATCCCTACCGCTCCAGGCGTATGACAAGGTGTTTGGCGCACTAACCTTCGGCGCGCGTAAAAACGATGCTTACAGCCGCGAAGATGTTAAAGTCGTTACCGCTATCGCCACTCACTTGGCGTTGGCAATAGACCGCTGGCAGCAGACTGAACAGTTGCAGCGCGCCAATGATGAGCTTCGGCGATTAGCCTCGTTCCCAGAAATGAATCCCGGTCCTGTGATAGAAGCAGGTGAAGATGGGATAATCTACTATCAAAACCCAGCGGGTGACCGCTATTTTCCTAACTCGCGCGATCTGAGGCTACAACATCCACTCTTGCAGGACCTTCCGGGGCTGGCAGCAAACATTCCCTCTGAGGACTACAACAATTACACCCGCGAGATCAAAGTTGGAGATACCTGGTATCAACAGGGCTACCACCGCGTCTGGAACAGCACGCGCATTCGTTTTTACAGCACCAATATCACTGAACGCAAACGCGCTGAAGAAGCGCTTCGCCAGCAGAATGAATATTTTGCTGCATTACATGAAACCACCTTTGGTTTGGTCAGCCGCCTCGACTTAAATGAACTGCTACAAGCAATTGTCACCCGCGCTTCGCAGTTGTTCCGGGTGCCTCATGGCTTCATCTTCCTGAAAGACGTGGGGACGACGGAAATTGAGCAAAAGGTAGGCGTTGGCGCTTTTGCAAATTCGATAGGCTGGCGGCTTAAAGAAAATGAGGGCATCACTGGAGAGGTTGTTAAAACTGGTCACCCGCTCATCATCTCGAACTACGATGATTGGACCAACCGCGCACCTGGGTTTGATTACAACGTTTTGCGTGCCGTGATGGTCGTGCCGCTGAAATCCGATGGGCAGGTCGTCGGTACGATTGGCATGGGTTCAGACACGAAATCAGATCGTAATTTCACCGATCAAGAAATTGAACTTTTGAGTCGGTTCGCAGAACTAGCCTCACTTGCGCTCGATAACGCCAGGCTGTTTTCACACACGCAGCGGCAAGCCTGGCGGCTGGCGCTTCTCAGCCAATTAGGAGAGCAATTTAGTCGAACGACCGACTTGCAGAAAATTTTTGATTTCGCTGCTCAACGCTTAAGTGAGATTCTGGATGTCGATGATGCAACCATCAATTTACTGGACGACAGCCGAGAGCAGTTTCATATCATCAATCTGGATAGGCAAGTTGGAGCGATTCCGCAGAAGGAAACCTTACCTGTAAAGGGGGCTAATTTCGAACAGGCGCTGGTTGAAAACAAGCTCATCATCCAGGCTTGGGAGCCACCCAATCATAGTGCATACGGCTTATGTTCGATGATGCATGTTCCCTTATGGGCAAGTGGTCAGACCATCGGCACTCTAAGCGTGAATTGTTCCAAGCCAGGGTCTTTTTCGGCGGACGATGAAAGCATTCTCATGCAGTTGGCATCGCTCTTAAGCTCAGCAATCGAAAACGCGCGACTTTTCAAACAGACCCAGGAAGCGCGGGCGACAGCCGAAGCTGCAAACGAAGCCAAGAGCGCATTCCTGGCGACCATGAGCCATGAAATCCGCACGCCGATGAACGCCATTATTGGCATGACGAGTTTACTTCTGGACACGAGCCTAACGCACGAACAGCGTGACTTTACGGAGACCATTCGGAACAGCAGCGAGTCGCTTCTCACAATCATCAACGACATACTTGATTTCTCTAAAATTGAGGCGGACAGGCTCGAACTGGAACACCAACCCGTTGACCTGCGCGAGTGTGTTGAAGGCGCAGTCGATCTTTTGGCGACGAAAGCGGCAGAAAAATCCTTTGACCTGGCTTATATTATTACGCCGCAAACTCCAGAAGCCATCATTGGCGATGTAACCCGACTGCGCCAGATTCTGGTCAATCTGCTCAGCAATGCGATTAAGTTCACTGAAAAAGGCGAAGTCGTCTTATCCGTTTCTGCTGAACTCGCGCAGGACGGTTTGAGCGCGTCTTCTGATGGCGGTTCCCTGGGCAGCTATCTGCTCAATTTCGCAGTCCGCGATACTGGAATTGGCATTCGACCTGAGCAGATGAGCCGGCTGTTTCGCTCGTTCAGTCAGGTGGATGCCTCGACCACCCGCCGTTATGGTGGAACCGGACTGGGGTTAGCCATCAGCAAACGCCTCAGCGAGATGATGGGCGGTACTATGTGGGTAGAGAGTGAAGGCAGACCGGGCGCTGGCTCGACTTTTCGCTTCACTATCCGCGCTGAAGCCATTGCTCGACCTACTCCTGCCTATTTAAGCCACGAGCAGCCCGCATTGCGCGGCAAGCGCCTCCTGATTGTGGATGACAATGCGACCAATCGGCGTATTTTGACGATGCAAGCCGATTCGTGGGATATGTCGTACCGTGAGACCGCTTCTCCCGCAGAAGCATTAGAATGGCTCTCCCAGGGTGAGCGCTTTGATGTCGCCCTACTGGATATGCAAATGCCTGAAATGGATGGCTTGACGCTTGCTACTGAAATACGCAAGTTGCGCCTCAGTGAGTCTTTGCCTCTCGTGATGCTGACTTCGCTAGGGCGAAAAGAAGTGGATGGCAATGCAGTCGAGTTTGCTGCCTTTCTTAACAAACCGCTGAAGCCTTCCCAGTTGTTCGATACGCTGGTTGGTATTTTAGCTAACCAAAAGCGGGTGACGCGGGAGACCTTCAAAGCCAGCGACGAGATTGCCTTCGACGCGAAAATGGCACAGCGACTCCCTCTGCGCATCTTGCTTGCGGAAGACAACGCGACCAACCAGAAACTCGCCCTTCATCTGCTCGCCCGAATGGGTTACCGCGCCGACCTAGCAGCCAACGGGCTTGAAGCACTGGAGGCGATGACGCGCCAAAGCTACGATCTGGTGTTAATGGATATGCAGATGCCAGAAATGGATGGCTTGGAGACGACGCGCCAGATTCGCCAGCGTTGGTTAGGACAGCAGCACCCTTACATTGTTGCCATGACTGCCAATGCTATGGCAGGAGATCGTGAAATCTGCCTGAATGCCGGAATGGACGACTATATCAGCAAGCCGATTCGCATTCAGTCTTTGGTGGAAGCACTAGAACGAGGGGCAGAGCAGATCCGTACACAGAACGAGGAGCACAAAATGCCTGCTAATTCATCCGGGGACTATCTCAATCAGGCGTCACTGGATAACTTATGGAATATGGTCGGAGGCGACAATGAGGTGCTGGCTGAGCTTATTAACACCTTCCTCAACGACGCGCCTCGCTTGCTCAATAATTTACGGCTTGCCGTCGCTAACGGTGATGCAGCAACGGTCCGGTTGAATGCCCATAGCCTGAAGGCGAATGGTGCCGACTTTGGGGCGCTCAGCTTCTCTGAGTTATGCAAGCAGATGGAGTTAATGGGCAAGTTGGATCAACTGGATGGCGCGGAACCGTTACTGTTGCAGATTGAGGCGGAGTACGAGCAAGTCGAAGCAGCACTCGGCGCGTTGGTGAATGGCTAAGCAACCACAATGGCAGAAGAAGTTGGGCAAATACTTGTCGTAGACGACAATAGAGTTAACCGCCTGCAACTATCCAAAAATCTGGAACAGCAGGGGCATACAGTTACGGTAGCGGAAGACGGGCAACAGGCGCTGGAAATACTTCGTGCCAAGACTTTCGATGTTGTGCTGCTTGACATTGTGATGCCAGGAATGGACGGTTACGCAGTCCTCGAAAAAATGCAGGAACATCCTGAACTGCGAAACATACCGGTCATCGTCATTTCGGCACTGGACGAATTAGACAGCGCTGTACGCTGCATTGAAATGGGGGCAGAGGATTACCTGAGTAAGCCGATCAATGCCGTCTTTTTAAAGGCGCGCCTCGATTCTACGCTAAAGCGAAAAAGGCTCCGGGATTTGGAGCAGGCTTACCTGCAACAAGAAGTCATGCTACGCCAAAGCGAAAAGCTGGCAACTCTCGGACGGTTGAGTGCAGGCATGGCTCATGAACTCAATAATCCGGCAGCGGCAATCCAGCGTGGGGCGAAGCAGCTCCAGTTATCATTTCAGCAGCATCTGGATGCCGAGTTGAGACTCGATGCGCTCCCGGATCATTCGCACTTGTTAGAAAAGCTGGCACATATATTGCGAACACACAATGAGCGTATTGAGCTAAACCCGATTGTTCGGAGCGACCGAGAAGCGGAACTGACGAATTGGTTAGAGGATAACGGAATTGATGACGGTTGGGAATTAGCTCCAGACCTAGTGTCATTGGGTTGCACTGCTGCTGACCTCGATGCGATGCTGGAGCAGCACGATCCACGCGAACGTCATACTTTGTTAGTCTGGATGTCAACCACTTCGAATCTCCTGGAACTCGTTGAAAGCGTGAATGGAGCTGCACGTCGGGTGTCGGACCTCGTTAAGGCGCTTAAGACCTACACCAATATGGATCGAGCACCGGTGCAAGACATTGACGTTCATGAGGGATTAGAGAATACACTGGTTATGCTGCACAGCAAGTTTGGCGATGGTCTCGTTGTACACCGCGACTACACTGAAAACCTGCCGCTTATCGAAGCTTATAGCAGCCAACTGAACCAAGTGTGGACCCACATTATCGATAATGCCCTGAGTGCAATGAATGGTCAAGGGGAACTCACTGTACATACTCGGCAAGAAGAGAATCGAGTCGTTGTCGAAATCACCGATAGCGGTCCT
>Ga0081539_10004130_pt1 | contig 16525 bp, 17 predicted proteins | sample TabmetS4T2R2_FD_71023 | JGI IMG/M metagenome (GOLD analysis project Ga0081539, IMG submission 71023) | Tabebuia heterophylla rhizosphere microbial communities from the University of Puerto Rico - S4T2R2 | ecosystem: Host-associated > Plants > Roots > Rhizosphere ...
GGGGGTGTACGACGGATCGCGGGGTGTACGACGGATCGCGGGGGTGTACGACGGATCGCGGGGGTGTACGACGGATCGCGGGCGTCTGTTAGAGCGGGAGCCACGACAGACGGTCCATGGTGGACAAATCCGACGCCTGCAGGCCCGCGTCTGACAGCGTCCACAGCACGTCACCGACGACCAGCGACCGGCGGACCGCATCGTTCGTCGGCAGCCGGACCGTCCCGACCGGCGTGAGGCCGCTGGCGGTCACCCGCAACGCCAGCGCGCCCGGCGACGCCGTGTCGTACCCGTTCATCACTGGCACGACCAGCAAGCCGGTCGCCGGCCACCAGAGCAGGGCGTGCGGATCCCACTCGGCCTCCGAGGTCGCATTGTTCAGGTGGTACTGGGCGAGCCGCCGCGGCGCCGCCGGATCGGACACGTCGAACAACGACACCTGCGTGCCCTGGACCCGGCCCTCGGCGCTGGCCTCCTGGCCGATGCCGACGAGCCGGTCGTCGCCCACCGGCTGCAGGTGCGCGGAGTAACCGGTGATCTTCAGGGCGCCGGTGACCCGGGGCTTGCGCGGGTCGCTGAGGTCGACGCTGTACAGCGGATCGGTCTGCTTGAACGTCACCACGTAGCCGCGCGGACCGGCGAACCGTACCGAATAGATCCGCTCACCCTTACCCAGCCCGTCCACGACACCGACCTGAACGAGATCGCTGCCGCGCTGCGACAACACCCGGACGGCGGACGATCCGGCGCGGTCGTCGGTCGTGGCCACCCGCAGGTGACCGTCCCACTCGGACAATGCGTACTGGTTGACCAGCCACCCGGGAACCGACCCCGAGGCGGCGAACGTCGGCGCGCGGCTGCCGGCGGCGTCGAAGCGGTAGATGTCCGTCTGCTGCCGGACGGCACCGTCCGGCCGGCCGCGCCACAGGTTGAACCGCCAGCGCTGGTCGCTCGCCACATAGAGGCTGGTGCCGGTGCCGTAGACGGTCTCGCCGTCGGCCACGATCGCCATCGGATCGCCGTTGCCCAGGGCCGCCGCCCCGAGGTCGAACGTGAGGATGGTGAGCATCGCGGACCCGGAGAATCCGGTTGGCCGGCTGACCCGGTCGCAGCCGACGCTGCCCTTCTCCGTGACCCCGCCGGTCGTGACCGACCATGAGGGAAGCCAGGCGTCCGCGGGCGCGCTCTCGACGGCGGCCCGGTTCGCGCGGGCGCGGGCGCCCTCGTCCGAGACGTTCGGAAGATCGGGAAACCTGATCCGAGGCGCGCTGCGCAGGACGACCCGGGCCGTGCTGCCGGTCTGGCGCGCGTCGACCAGCATCCCCTCACCTCGGTAGCGGTTGACCACCCGCGGCGTGCCGGCCAGGTCGACGAACAGCAGTTGCGGCCCGCCGGCGACCGCGTCGGCGATCTTGCCGACGCGGTAGTTCCCATAGTCGCCGGGCACCAGCACGAGCGCCTTGTCGCCGGACATCAGCAGGTTCATCCCACCCACGGCGTCGACACCCAGATCGAGCCGGCCGGTCTCGGCGCGGCTGGCCGGATCGATCACCCGCAGGACGTCCCGGGTCACCGTGACGATGCGCCGCCCGTCGGTCTTGACGATGTCCGGCTCGTCCGCCCCCGGTTCGTGGGTGTTCGTACCCGAGAACGGCACGGCCTTTTCGGCCGCGGGGACGGCCGCGCCGGCGGAATCCATCGCGGTACGGGCCCCACCCGCGATCACCTCGCCGAACCCGCCACCGCCGGGGAAGCCATACGGCCCTACGCTGGCCGCGGCAGCCGCGCGAAGGTCGTCACGAAGCTGCGCACACGAATCGAAGGCGACCAACCGCATGGCGGTCGACGGAGTGGATGGCCGCGGCTCCTCGCCGGCGGTACAGCCGGCAAGGGCGGCGGCGGACAGAACGGCGGTGACGCACAACAACGAACGGGCCGACATGGAGGCTATGACGACCCGGGGTCGCGTGCGGTTCCCGTCAGTCCGGAGCGGGTACCGGTGTCGGTGTCTCGACCAGCCGGGACAACACCACCATGCTGCGCGTCGAGGTCACGAACGGCTCGGCGCGGAGTCGTTCCAGGGCCTGCTCAAGGTGTGCGATGTCGGCCGCGCGCAGGTGGACCAGCGCATCTGCCTGGCCGGAGACCGTGTACGCGCCGATCACCTCGGGATGCCGACGGGTCGCCATCATGATCTGTGCCGGCGTGGTCCGGCCGGTGCAGAACAGCTCGACGAACGCCTCGGTGTTCCAGCCCACCGCGGCCGGGTCGATGACCGCGGTGAAACCCTTGATGACCCCGCTGGTCCGGAGCCGGTCAACCCGCCGCTTGACCGCCGGCGCGGAGAGCGACACGCGGGCACCGATCTCAGCGTACGAGGCGCGGGCATCTGCCACGAGCGACGCAATGATTCGCTGATCGACGGGGTCCATGCGCAACGATCCGGTCCTTCTGAGCAAGATTCCGCGCTGTTTCGAACGCCGCCATGCTACCTACCCTTTACCTCATGAGCTACACGGAGCGCTTGCCGCGAAAGCGGACATATCTGATGTGTCCGCCGGAACACTTCGCGGTCGAGTACGCCATCAACCCGTGGATGGATCCCGCCGCACCGGTCGACGTCGGTCTCGCGCTCAGACAATGGCACCTGCTGCACGCCACGCTCACCGACCTGGGCCACGCGGTACACCTCCTGCGGCCGCGGCCCGGCCTTCCCGACATGGTGTACGCCGCGAACGGCGCCTTCTCCGTCGACGGCACCGTGTACGGGGCGCGGTTCAAGCATCCACAGCGGGCCGCGGAGGCGGCGGCGCACCGGTTCTTCTACGCCGGCCAGCCGTGGACGTTCGCCCACCCGCAGCACGTGAACGAGGGCGAGGGCGACTTCGCGTATCTGCCGTGCGCGTACGGCGGCTTGATCCTCGCCGGGCACGGCTTCCGCACCGAACCGGCGGCACACGCCGAGGCCCAGGAGGTGCTCGGCCGGCCGGTGCTCTCGCTCCGGCTGGTCGACCCGGTGTTCTACCACCTGGACACGGCGCTGGCCGCGCTTGACGACCGGAGCATCGCGTACTACCCGGGGGCGTTCTCCGCCTCGTCGCAGCGGATCCTGGGCCAACTCTTCCCGGACGCGGTGATCGCCGACCGCGCCGACGCCGAGGCATTCGGGCTCAACCTCGTCAGCGATGGCCGCCACGTCCTCCTCAACGCCGAGGCCGTCGGTATGGCCGACAAGGTACGCGCCGTTGGCTACGTCCCTGTTCCCATCCATCTCAGCGAACTCAAGCGCGGCGGCGGCAGCGTCAAGTGCGCGGTCGCGGAGCTACGCTCCTGAGTGGTCACCTCTCATCGGCGAGCGCAGGACCAGCCATTCACCCTGGCTGGCGACATCCAGCTGGCAGCCGTGAGTGTGCGAACCATGGGCGCCATCGTGCGGCGATGACACCTCTACGTGGGCCCGACGCATCAGTCGGACGCGTGCGGGAAGATGGACGGCATGACCGACGACACCCGTGCAGGAAAGCAGGACGACGGCTCCGTGATCGTGGTTGGCCCGGACGGCCGCCCGATCGGCACGGTTGACGCGAACGGCGACGTCAACCCGGAGGAGCCGGGCAACCTGATCGAGCAGCCCGCGAAGGTCATGCGGATCGGCAGCATGATCAAGCAGCTGCTCGAGGAGGTTCGGGCGGCTCCGCTGGACGAGGCGGGCCGCAGCCGGTTGAAGGAGATACACGAGCGTTCGATCAAGGAACTTGAGGACGGTCTCGCGCCCGAGCTGCAGGATGAGCTCGAGCGGTTGTCCTTGCCGTTCGAGGGCGACCGACCGCCCAGCGAGGCGGAACTGCGCATCGCCCAGGCTCAGCTGGTCGGCTGGCTCGAGGGACTTTTCCACGGCATCCAGGCCGCGCTGGTCGCGCAGCAGATGGCGGCTCGCCTGCAGCTCGAGCAGATGCGCGGCGGTCGGCCGGCCTTGCCGGCGGGCCCGCAGGGCATGATTCCGGGCGTGCCCGGTCAAGGCGGCGGCGAGACCAGCGGCCGCACTGGCCAGTATTTATAGACCGGTTTCTTCGGGTTCTCCGCACCGACCGGAGGTTCAGGCGCCGGAAGCAATGCCGTACGCCAAGGCCAGATACGCGGCCACCCCGTCCTCGTCGTTCGAGAGGGTCTCCTCGTCGGCGACCTCCCGGACGGCGGGATGGGCGTTGGCCATCGCGACCGAGCGACCCGCCCAGGTCATCATCGGCACGTCATTGGGCATGTCCCCGAACGCCAGCACACGGTCCTGCGGGATGCCCTCCCGCTCGCACAACCAGGCCAGCCCGGCCGCCTTGGTCACGCCTGCGGCCGAGATCTCCACGAGCGCGGACGACGACGAGTGCGTGGCCACCGCGGTGTCGCCGAGCGTACGGCTGACCAGCTCGTAGAACGCGTCCGGCGTACTGCTCGTGGAACGGGCCAGCAGCTTCACCGCCGGCACCGACGTCAGTTCCTCCGGTGTGGACAGCACCCGCACCGTGTGGGGTGCGCCGCCGGAGACGGGCCAGCCTTGCTCGTACCAGAACGACCGCCCGTTCTCGATCTCGACGGCGAGCACGATGTCCGGTACCGCCTCGCGGAGCCGTTCGGTCACGTCGAGCAGCAGCTCGACGGACAGCGGCGAGGCCTGCAGCACCTCGTCGGTGCCCGGATCGTAGACGACCGCGCCGTTGGCGCAGATCGCCGGCAGCGGCTCGACCATCTGGTCGTACAGCTGCGGCAGCCAGCGCACCGGACGCCCGGTGACCAGAACGGCCGGTACGGGCAGGGCGGACAGTACCTCGGCGGTCCGGGGACTGAGCGTCCCGTCGGTGTGGATCAGAGTGCCGTCGATGTCGGAGGCAACGAGTTGGAAGGCCGCAGGAGATGGAACCATCAAATCGACAGTAACCGGTCCAGGTACGCCGCCACTCCGTCCTCGTCGTTGGTCAGCGTGACCTCGTCGGCAACGTCCAGGATGGATGGGTGCGCGTTGGCAACCGCGACCCGGCTCCAGCCGGCCCACGCGAACATCGGCAGGTCGTTGGGCATGTCCCCGAAGACCAGCACGTCTGCGGGGTCGACGCCGACCGCCTGCGCCACGACCGCGAGGCCGGTGCCCTTGTCCACGCCTGGCGGGCAGATCTCGACGTAATTCAGGCCGGCCTGGGTGACCGATGCCACGCTCGCCGGCACGAGCCGCTGGGCTGCCGCGAGCAGGTCGTCCACGTCCCTGTCGAACGAGCGCGCGAACACTTTGATCACGTTCCCGGTCAGGCACTCCGCGCGTGGCTGCTCGTGCACCACGACCGGGTACCGCCAGGTCGGGTCGAGGTCACCCCACAGCGGGGCGTCCGGGTACTCCAGCGCCTCCACCATGACCGACAGCGGTCCGATTTCGGCCTCGAGGTCCGCGAGCACCTGTGCGACAACCGCACCCGCCAGCCGCTCGGCGCGCAGCGGCACTGGATCCGACAGGTCCACCACCCAGCCGCCTTGGGCCAGCACGAGAAAGTCGGCGGCGCGGATGTCGTTCCTGGTCAGTTCGGCCAACCGGGGCCCGCGGCCGGTGGCGCCGACGATCCGGATCCCGGCCGCCCGTACCCGGTCCAGCACCTCATGCGTGTACGCGGACACGGTGTCGTCGCTGCGGACCAGCGTGCCGTCGAGGTCGGTGGCGATGAGCTTGGGCAGACCGGGCTGCGGCATCGAGAACCTCCGTGGGTGTCGCTACCCCCGCGGAGGGCGGAAGGAAAACCTTACACCGGCCTGCCTAGCTGCGGCTATGACTTCCGGTGGCCGGTCGGTGGCGGTTGCGTTAGCGAACGGGTTCGAGCACGTCCCGGCCACCGAGGAAGGGCTGCAGCGCCTTGGGCACCCGTACCGAGCCGTCGGGCTGCTGGTGGTTCTCCAGGATGGGAATCAGCCAGCGTGTGGTGGCCAGCGTTCCGTTCAGCGTGGCGGCGATCTGCGGGCGGCCGTCGGCGTCGCGGTACCGGATGCCGAGCCGGCGCGCCTGGAACGTGGTGCAGTTCGACGTCGACGTGACCTCGCGGTAGCGCCCCTGCGACGGCACCCACGCCTCGCAGTCGAACTTGCGGGCCGCGCTGGTGCCGAGGTCACCCGCCGCCACGTCGATCACCCGGTACGGCACCTCGACCTTGGCCAGCATCTCCTCCTGCATGGCCAGCAGCCGCCGATGCTCGTCCTGCGCTTCCTCCGGCCGGCAGAACGAGAACATCTCCACCTTGTCGAACTGATGAACCCGCAGGATCCCGCGCACGTCCCGGCCATGCGAGCCGGCCTCCCGGCGGTAGCACGAGGACCAGCCGGCGTACCGTTCCGGGCCGTCCAGGTCGAGGATCTCGTTCGTGTGGTACGCCGCGAGCGGCACTTCGGACGTGCCGACCAGATAGAGGTCGTCCGCCTCCAGCCGGTACACCTCGCCCGCGTGCGCGCCCAGGAATCCGGTGCCCTCCATCGCCTCCGGCCTGACCAGCGACGGCGTGATCGACGGCGTGAACCCGTTCTCCACCGCTTGCTGGACGGCCAGCTGCATCATGGCCAGCTGCAGCAGAGCGCCCGGGCCGGTGAGGAAGTAGAACCGCGAACCGGACACCTTGGCGCCGCGTTCGGTATCGATAGCGCCGAGCCGCTCACCCAGCTCGAGATGGTCCTTGGGATCGGCGATGGCCGGTGGGTCACCGACCGTGCGCAGCACCACGAAGTCGTCCTCGCCACCCGGCGGCACGCCATCCTCGACGATGTTGGGGACCGCCAGATGCGCCCGGCGCAGTGCCTGGTCGGCCTCGGCGGCGGCCGCCTCGGCCGCCTTCACCTCGGCGGCGAGTTGCTTCGTACGGGCGAGCAGCGCGGCCCGTTCCGCCCCGCTGGCCGCGGCCACCTGCTTGCCCAGGGACTTCTGCTCCGCCCGTACCGCCTCGAAGCGCTGCGTGCCGGCGCGGCGCTCCTCGTCGGCGCGCAGCAGGTCGTCCACCATGTCGGTAGACTCGCCGCGCAGGCTCTGGCTGGCGCGGACCAGATCGGGATCTTCGCGAAGCAGGCGCAGGTCAATCACGAATGCCGAGCCTACCGGCGGCGGCGATCGCGCTTCATCCCGATATGCCTTTGTCGCGGTCCTCGGTCAGGGACGTGAACGGGGTGGCGGGACCGACGGTCAATTCGATCGGCTCGGCCGGGGGCCATTCGTCGTCCTCCGCCGCGGGCGGGGACCGGCGCCACGACCATCCGGGCGGGTCCGTGGGCGGGCCCGTGCGCTGCTGCCGCCCGGCCAGGTACAGCGCGAGCATCGCCACGGCCACCCCGAACAGAGCGCACCAGATGCCGCGTCCGTACGACGGCCGGATCTGGTCCTCGCTGACCGGGAAGATGAATATCGCGCCAACCCGGGTCCTGTCGTCGAGGGTCGATGCCAGCGCCGTCAGCATGGCGATCAGGACACCACCAGTGCTCAGCCCCACCAGGCGGGCGTACCGGGCGCCGGCCGGCGGCCCGAACATCGCCAGGACCGTGGCGCCGGCCAGGAGGAACAGTCCGACGAGGTAGCCGCCACCCCAGGCACCCAGGTCGACCACGTCGGTCGGCACCGACCGGAAGCCCGGCGCGGTGTCGCCGATCAGCGTATTGCTCACCGCCGTGACCTGCCACTCCGATACCAGCGACGCGAACAGAGCGACGCCGGCCAGGACGGCCGCGAGCGGCACCGCCCGGCGGTCCGTGGTGAGGGACGACGCGACGGCGGCCGGGCTCCACCGCCGCCGGTCCGGGTGGGTCACGGGCGCATCTGGGCCGAACTCGACCACCGATTCCTGCGGCTCCGCGGCGGGCGGTTGGTGCTGGTCGGTGGTCATGCCCACCATGATGGCCCCGGCCCGGCCGCCGGGCCAGTACGCGGTGCTTGCTACCGGCGCCTGGTCCTCCGGACGGCGCGGAGGACCCGAGCGCCTCCGGCGCTGATTGGATGGACTAGCGTCAGGGTCATGCCTATCCGTACTGCTGATGCCCGCTGGCAAGGGAACCTCACCGAGGGTTCCGGCACCCTTAAGACCGGTAAGGGCGGCTACCAGGGGAACTACTCGTTCAAGTCGCGCTTCGAGGAGGGCGAGGGGACGAACCCGGAGGAGCTCATCGCGGCGGCGCACGCCGGTTGCTTCTCGATGGCCTTCTCTGGTGACCTCGCCAAGGCCGGCTTCACACCGACGTCCGTGGAGACCACGGCCAAGGTGCATCTGGACAAGACCGACGCCGGATTCAGCGTCACCCGCATCGACCTCGAGAGCGTCGGCGACGTGCCCGGGATCGACGAGAGCACGTTCCAGAAGATCGCCGAGGGCGCCAAGGAGAACTGCCCCATCTCGCGGCTCCTCAAGCCGGGCGCGCAGATCAGCCTATCGGCCCGGCTCGCCTGAACCCCACCATCGAGTCGGTCGGGGATCTGCCCGATCCCCGACCGCCTCCGCGCGTCCGCGGGCATTGGCGGACAATGGGCGCCGTGCCGGTGGACATGAGCCGTGAACGCTTCGAGGAACTCGTCGGCGAGGCCCTCGACGAGGTGCCCATGGAGTTGCTCAACGTCATGAGCAACGTGGTGATCCTGGTCGAGGACGCACCGCCGGACGGCAGCGACGACCTGCTCGGGCTGTACGAGGGGCATGCGCTCACCAAGCGCGGATGGGACTACGCCGGCGTGCTGCCCGACCGGATCACGATCTACCGCCTGCCGACGTTGAGGGTGTGCGACACCGAGACCGACGTCGTCGACGAGGTGGCGATCACGGTGGTGCACGAGATCGCGCATCACTTCGGCATCGATGACCACCGGCTGCACGAGCTCGGCTGGGGTTGATCGGTTCGCGTTGTGCCGGGCGCTTACCCTGAAGGTCACACCTACAGGAGGACGTACATGCGCAGCGAGCTCTTCTCGGCGGAGAACCTGGAGAAGGAGTCGGCCCAGCCGGGACTGCGACTGCAGAATTCCAAGCTGCTCAAGGCCGAGCTGAACGGGGAGTTCATGGCTCGGACGGGCTCGATGGTGGCATACCAGGGTCAGGTCCAGTTCCAGGCGCTCGGGTCGGGCGGCATCGGCAAGTTCTTCAAACAGAAGCTCACCGGCGAGGGCGTGCCGCTGATGCGGATCAGCGGCCGCGGCGACGTCTTCCTGGCCGATCGGGCAGCTGACATCCACCTCATCGACCTCGAGCAGGGCGATGCCTTGTCTATCAACGGCGCCAACGTGCTCGCGTTCGACTCGACGCTGCAGTACGACATCAAGATGGTCCAGGGTGCTGGCATGCTGTCCAACGCCGGCCTGTTCAACTGCGTCTTCACCGGCTCGGGCCGGATCGCGGTGACCACCAAGGGCACGCCGGTGGTGCTCAATGTGGACCAGCCGACATACGTCGACCCACAGGCTGCGATCTGCTGGTCAGCGAGCCTGCAAACCGGCTACCACCGGGCCGAGCAACTCGGCCTCGGCACGCTGTTGGGCCGCAGCACCGGCGAGCGATTCACGATGAGCTTCGCGGGTCAGGGTTTCGTCGTGGTGCAGCCGTCCGAGGAACCGCCGGGCGGTCTCATCGGCGCGGCAGGCGGCAAGCAACAGAGCGGCGGCCTGCTAGGCGACCTCCTCGGCAACTAGTCCACCCACCCCACCCCTTTTCCCCGCCGATCTTGGAGTTGTGGTTGGCCTTTCGCGGCTTATCGCCCGGTTCGTTCCAACCACAACTCCAAGATCGCGTGGGAAGGGGTCAGGCGGTCTCGCCTGATCTGAGGCGTGACAGCCAGGCCGCCGAGTCGGCGAAGTCGCGATCGGAGAGTCCCGGCGGTGACTCGACCGGGGCTTCGCGCGCCGACGGCGACCATCGGTGCCGCGGATAGCTGCCCAGGAACCGCACCTCGGCGCAGATCCGGTGCAGGCCCTGCAGCGCCTCGCCGACCCGCGCCTCGGCGACGTGACCCGTGCAGTCCAGGAAGAACACGTACGTCCCGAGCTGCTCGCCGGTGGGCCGGGACTCGATGCGGCTGAGGTTGATGCCGCGAACCGCCAGCTCGGTGAGTACCGCGAGCAGCGCGCCGACCTGGTCGTACCGGATCGATACCGCCAGTGACGTCACGTCGTCACCGGTCGGTTCGGCCGGCGGACCTGGGCGGGACAGCAGCACGAACCGGGTAACGGCGTCCGCCCGGTCGGCGATCTTGTCGGCCAGCACGGTCAGCCCGTGCTGAGGTACGCCGATCGGCGCGCAGATCGCGGCGTCGTACTCGCCGGCGGCCGCGGCGATGGCGGCGGCCGCGTTCGACAGCACGTCCACGACCAACGCGTCCGGCAGGTGGGCGCGCAGCCAGTTGCGACACTGCGCGGAGGCCTGGGGGTGCGCCGCGACCGTACGGACGGCGGACAGCGGCACCGGTGCGGCGGCGGCCAGCTGGAACTCGACCGGCAGCACCACCTCGCGCGTGATGACCAGCGGGCTGCCGGTGAACAGCTCGTCGAGCGTGACCGGCACCGCGCCACCGACCGAGTTCTCCAGCGGCACCAGGGCCGCGTCCGCATCTCCCGCTCGTACCGCCTCGAGCGCCTCGGGAACGCTGCGCGCGGGGGTACGGACACCGTGATCGGCGGCGGCGATGGTGCGCAACGCCTGCTCGGTGAAGGTCCCCTCGGGGCCCAGATAGGCGAAGTGCATGGGCGGAGTTCCCGGCATGCGCTCCAGCTTAGGGACGGGTCACGAGCCGCAGGCCAGCACCCGGATGCCGGACGGCGCCGAGTCCTCGATGTGGCTGCTGCAGACGTCCGCGCCGGCCTCGACGACGGTGAGCGCCGAGGGCCGGCCGGTGGTGACGACCAGTAGCGGATCCACCTCATCGAGCGTCTTGCCGGCTTCACCCAGCACGGTGAACTGCCACGTTCCCGCGCAGAACGGGCCCTGCTTGACGTCCAGCCGGGGGCCCGTCGGGATCCCGGGCTGAGCCTGGACCACCGCGATGACCTGGGCAGCGCTCGGGCCGTGTGCGCACCTCGGCGCGGGGGCGGGCCGGTGCGACGTCGGGGTCGCGGCGACGGTCGGCAGCGTCGCGGTCGGGTAGGTGGGAAGCCCCAACGTCGGATAGCCGCCGACCGGCTGGCTTGCCCCGGGCGCCGGATAGGTCGGGACCATGCCGGCTGGGCTGGCGGACGGGGCTCCGGTGCTGTCCGCCGCCTCAGGCGGTGCGGTGGGGAGTGGCTCCGGCGGCGCGCCGCACGCGACCAGCAACAACACGGAACCGGCGATCGATAGCAGCCGGATCGCGAGGGCCGTCACGCGCGACACGGCCCTCATGGTAGGGCCGACACCGGTCGATGCAACGGCGCGCTTCAGTATCGGACTGCGGAGACGAACGTCAGCGACGCGACGACCTCCTGATCGGCATCCATCAGCGGAGTGGCGATCGCGTCGATCGTGAGGGGGGCGTCGGCCGGATCGGCTTGGACCCGCATCAGCCCGCGGGCGAGCCGCCCGCTGCGGATGGCCAGCACCGGCGGGATCTTCTCCATCTCCGGCCGGGCCAGCTCGCCGCCACCCGCGGTGAAGTCGATGAGTCGCAGCATGCCGCCGTCGAGCAGCGGTTGGTGAGTTGCCTCCGCCGGCTTGCCGAGCCCAAGGAGCTCCGCGCACGACGGTGAGACCGCGAGAATCATCGTCTGGGCGTCGATGATCAGGCACGGTTCCGCGGCAGCCGCCACCGTATCGGTCCACCGTTCGAGGTTCGCGACGAATTCCGCCTCCGCCGGCGTACGCGCTTGGGGCACGAACGCTCCCGACAATGAGAGCTCGACGTGCGCCACCCGCACCTCCCTCAACATCCGCGCCGACCGGGTCCGCGCGAGCTTCGGTTGAGGTTACTCCTGGCCGCGCCCGTGGCTACCGCGCGTCGACGGCAAATGGGTGTATCGCCGGGAGGTTACCGGCGGGTCGCCCGCTTGTCAGCGGCCGTTTGTCCGTTGTCGTACCACCGGTAGTCGCCGGCCGGGCGGTAGGGAGCGTTGGCCCAGGTGGCGGGATGGGATGCCACGGCGGACAGCTTGCTAGCGGTCGACGGCGAGATGCGGGCGCCCCCGGCGATCAGCAACCGATCCAGCTCACGATGGGTAGCCACCAGGCAGTCTTTTGGTAGCCCGTGCACACTGATCACGCCGGAGCCGACGAATGCCAGCACGGGTGTCACCGGCACGGCCAGCCCGACCGCCGCGGATAGGGCGCGCGCGGCACGCTTGGCGTCGCGGCGCGCCTCGGCCACGTACGCGGGGCGCTTGCCGTTGATCTGTACGACGTCGCCGGCGAGCAGGACGCGGGCCCGACCGTGATCGGCCACCGTCACGGCGTACACACCGCCCGGGCCGATCGCCAGGAAACCGGCGCGGTCGTCGCTCGGCTCAGGGTCGTAATAGCTCTGCGCGCTGTCGATCCGCGGCCAGTCGACGATGCGCCATGCCGGGCCGAGCCGGTCCAGCCGAGTGAGCGCGCGGGCACCCGCCGCCTCAAGCCGGCGGGCCTCACGTTCGGCGCGGCGGCGGCGGGCCCACTCGACCGGGCTCGGGCGCGGCGTCTCGACGACCGGCGGGGGTGCCGGCGCGATCGGACGGCGACTCCGATCGATGGGGGCCAATGCTCTGGAGGGTACGGGCAACGCGGGACGGGCGGAGAAGACAGTCACTGCGACCTCCGGCAAAAGGTCTATCGGGCTCTCTACTCACTACCGTATGTGGTGGACCCCACACGGAAGCAAGACGTAGGGCCGGAAAGAAAGCGGAATGAGTAGGATGAATGCCGCATTCACGCTCGGGCCTCTTTCCACGGATGGCGCATGCAACCCGGACCTCCGAGCATCGGCGACTCCCACAAGTTAGCCGACCCTTAGCGTCGGCGCAGCTCTGTCCCGGCAGAAATATCTCGCGCCGCCGTCGACCTGAGAGATCGACGGGTTGTGCCCTAGGCTCACTTCCGTGGCGCACTACGTCGACAGCGAGGTCGGCCCGCTCGGCACTGTCATGCTGCACCGCCCGGGCCCTGAGCTGGCGCGGCTCACGCCGCGCAACAACGACTCCCTGCTGTTCGACGGCATTCCCTGGGTGGGCCGAGCACAGGAGGAGCACGACGCATTCGCGGCCGCGTTACGCGATCGTGGCGTCGAGGTGCTCTACCTGGGTGAGCTGCTCGCCGAGACGCTCGCCGTTCCGGCCGCCCGGGACGGGGTCGTTGCCAGCGTGCTCGACGACCCGCGGCTCGGCGACACACTGCGCGCCAGCATCTCGGCTCACCTCGCCGACCAGGATCCGCAACAGCTGGCCGAGACGCTCATGGCGGGCCTCGCGCACGAGGAAATGAAGCCGGGTCCTGGCGGCCTGGTCTACCGGATGATGCACCAGCTCGACTTCGTCATCGACCCGTTACCCAACCTGCTGTTCACCCGTGACTCCTCGGTGTGGGTGCGGGACCGGGTCGCGGTGACCAGCCTCGCGATGCCGGCCCGGCGGCGGGAGACCACGCTGACGCACGCGATCTACCGCTACCACCCGCGCTTCGCCGGCACCGAGCTGTTGTACGAGCCGGCCTTGGAACACGTCGAGGGCGGCGATGTGCTCCTGCTGGCACCTGGGGTGCTGGCGGTCGGTGTCGGCGAGCGGACCACGGCGGCCGGCGCGGAACGGCTGGCCCGGCGGGTGCTGGCGGCCGGCCTCGCTCGTACCGTCCTCGCGGTGCCGATCGCGCAGGAGCGGGCGACCATGCACCTCGACACGGTCTGCACGATGGTCGACGCCGACGCCGTGGTGATGTACCCGAACATCGCCGACACGTTGCAGGCACTGACGATCACCACCGATCCCGGCGGCGAGCCGGTCGTGTCCGATCCGCGGCCGTTCCTCGTCGCGGCCGCCGAGGCGATGGGCATCGACCATCTGCGCATCATCGACACCGGCCTCGACCCGGTGACGGCCGAGCGCGAGCAGTGGGACGACGGCAACAACACCCTGGCTCTGGCGCCGCGGCTGTGCGTGGCCTACGAACGCAACGTCGAGACGAACGCGCAGCTGGAGCGCGCCGGGATCGAGGTCATTGCGATCCGCGGTTCCGAGCTGGGTTCCGGTCGCGGTGGCCCGCGGTGCATGAGCTGCCCCATCGCCCGCGCGCCGCTCTGATCCCACCCACCCCCCTCTTTCGCGATCTTGGAGTTGTGGTTGGGACAAACCGGTCGTTAATCCGCATAAGGCCAACCACAACTCCAAGATCGCGGGGATCTCGAGGGGTCATCGGAGGGTGAGCTGGCGGCCAACCAGGCCCTGCTTGGCGCGCCGGGCCGCGGCGTCGAGCGGGGCGCTTTCGGTGAGCATGTCGGCGTACCGCTTGGCGAATTCGGTGAGCGGCGCCTCCCACGTCGTCGCATCCGGTTCACCGGGAATGTCCCAGACCGGCACGAGCAAACCATGCGCACGGAACATGCCCGCGAACCTGGTCCCGTCGCCGAGCAGCAGATCCCCGGATGCGGACAGCCGGGCCAGCGCGTCCAGTGCCGCATCCTCCGGCTCCGGCAGCACCCAGCGCACGTGTCCCTTGCCCGGCGTCACCCGGCACCAGTACGCGGCGTGCGCCGCCCCGAGCCGTACGGTCGGATGGATCGAGGCGTTCGCGCGTTCCAGCGACGCCTTCACAGTGACGTCCTCGGCCTGGTCTGCATCCAGCCAGTACTCGAACGTCTCGTGCACGGTGATGTCGAGCGGGCCGTCGTCCAGGATGTCCTGCAGGCGGGGGCCCTCGCCGGGCAGTGCGGGCACCGCGACGGTGTCGCCCGGCTTGGTCCGCAGCGCGTTGAGGATCGCCACGGCCACGTCGCGGGACACGTCGCCGGACTGTACGTGCCGTTGCAGCCCGATGAAGATGCGGCCGTCCCGACGGGTCATCGCCGGCCACGCCATCGGCAGCACGGTGGACAGCGTGACCGGCCGCTCCCCGTACTCGTCGGTGATCCCCTCCCGGAGGTGCAATGGCGCCGAGGCGGCCGGGACCAGCTCACGTAGCGCGATCCACTCGGGTTCGTCGGCCAGTCCTTCGAACGGCCGGGCGACAAAGATGTCGCGTACCTTCGGGCGCTTGGGCGTGGACTGCGGGCCCCCTCGACGCTTGCTCATGGCGAACCAGGGTAGGTGGTCTCCGGCCGAACCGGACACCAAGGGTGGGTCATCCGCGTGGCAACCGGACTTCCGCCACGGTGCCGCCGCCGTCGCGGGGGCGCAGCGACACCCACCCGTGCTGACGTTCCACGATCCGGCGTACCAGATAGAGACCGAGCCCGGCACCCGGGTGGTGCCAGACGGTGCCGTCGGCCGGCGCGGTGACCCAAGTGGAACCCCCACGACCGGGCTGGCCCTGCCAGTACCGCTCGAACGCGCGCTCGACGTGGCCGGGCTGCAGACCGACACCACGGTCGGCGACCCGGAACGTCACGGTCTGTGCGTCCGCTTCGGCGAAGAGTTCCACGGATGTGCCCGGCGGCGAGTACTTGTCGGCGTTCGTGGCGAGCTCGGTGAGGATCGTGGCGAGCGAGTCGCGGTCGCCGTACGCCTTGGGCAGCTCGGCCGGCAGGCCGTCCAGTACCAGCCGGCGCCGTAGGTCCGCGGGCAGCTCCCCCACCGCATGCCGTAACGCCTCGATCAGATCGAACGGCCCGGCGGGGCCGCCGCCGACCTCACCGTCGTCGCTGGTCGCCGACAGCAGCCGATCGACCAACCGGGCCAGCTCCCCGGCCCGCGTTCCGATGATGCGGACCGCCTCCCGCCGGCCCGCCTCGCCCAGCGAGTCCCAGTGCTTGGTGAGTGTGTCCGCGTACCCCTTGATCACCGTGACCGGTGTGCGGAGCTCATGGCTGGTGACCGCGACCCAGAGATCGCGGTCCTCCAGGCGCCGGGCCCGCTCGGCCGCGCTCACGGCATCGTCGTGCACGGGCAGTCCCGATCGGTACCCGTAGAGCCGGCCGACGATACCGGCGAGCAACTCCATGACCGCGTGATGCTCCGGACCGGGGTCGCCGTCCTCTTTGCCGTAGTAGACGTGCAGCGAACCGACGATGACGCCATTGGTCTCACACCGGGCGCCGAGCATCCGGTGCAGGTCGGCGCCGTCGATCTGGCTGGCGATCCCGTCGCTCAGCGAGTCCAGCGGGATGACCAGCGTGCGGCCACCCTGCAGGCGCTTGTCCTCGCGGTCCACCCGGCGGCCCAGCGCGCGGGCGCAGACGCCGGTAGCGGCAATGATACGGCCATGACCGGCGGTGTACTCGGCGAAGCCGGCGCCCCGGCCGCCGAGGACGTCCTGGGCCAGGCGAACGACCTGGTCGAGCGCCGGCAGACCCACGTCACCGGCGTTGATCCGGTCGAGCACCTCGATCTGGCCCCGGGTCAGCGCGGCGTAGTCCGGTCGCTCCGGCATGTCTGCGAGTGTGCCTCGCTTCCGGC
>Ga0081539_10004131_pt1 | contig 16523 bp, 7 predicted proteins | sample TabmetS4T2R2_FD_71023 | JGI IMG/M metagenome (GOLD analysis project Ga0081539, IMG submission 71023) | Tabebuia heterophylla rhizosphere microbial communities from the University of Puerto Rico - S4T2R2 | ecosystem: Host-associated > Plants > Roots > Rhizosphere ...
TCAGCTTGACCGCTTCGGCTGCATCCAGGGATGACACTGGCACCGTCTGGATGACGATCTGATCGTAGAGGGCTTGAACTGTCTGCAAGGCATCGGGGCCATCTCCCCCGACCACCTTGGCAATTGTCGAAGTCGTGAAACGACTATTGCCGGGATCCTCACGTTCGGGAGAATAGGCGAGCAAGAAGTCTTCTCCAGACTTTAGACCCGTGCTCTCGAGGATCGGTTTCACAACACCGGATGTCGTTCCGGGGTAGGTAGTCGATTCCAGAACAACCAGCTGCCCCACCCGGAGATGGCGAGCAATTGCCTTGACTGCGTCGACTACACAGCCAAGGTCTGGCTCACGATGCCGGTTGAGCGGAGTGGGCAGACACAATACTATCGCGTCCGCTTGCGCGACCTCAGAAAAGTCCGACACGGCGCGAAGCCGCCCCGACCGAGCGTAAGCGGCGATCTGCTCCCCGGGAACAGACCGCATGTACGAGTTGCCTTCGTTCAGTCGATCGACCTTGGTCGGGTCGCTATCGAGTCCGAGCACCGTAAAGCCGGCGGCGGCGGCGGCCAGGGCCAGGGGCAGCCCCACATATCCCAACCCGACGACGCAGATGACCGCGTGACGCTCTTTGAGTTTGCGAACCAGCTTCGAAGGCCAATTCGACACCGATTCTTCTGTCGGATGAGGGGGACAGTCACTCACGTTAATCCTTTGTCTCGACCCCGGGCTCCGTCCTGGGCGCGTCTGCCCGCTGCTTACCACAGAACAGCGCTTTCAAGGCCCCAAAGCTCAATTGCCGCATGACCCCGATGTACAGTTGCCTTTGGTGGGCCGACGCGAAGCCATGTGAGATGCTAGCTCCCGCATTGCCTCTACCGTAGCCATTACACTCGCCTTTGCGTATTGCCCCAACATCGACTAGAGATCCAATGCACTTGGACGCTCCTCAACACCGGCGTGGGTAAGTTGAGAACGATAGGATCCACTATGCCGACGTCAGTAGCAAAAGCAACGACCTCAAAGAGTAGCGGCGGCGAATGCGAGCGGACCGGCAGCATCAACGCCCTCTCGAGTTGTGCTCTTGCCCGCGCTTTGCGGAAGATGCATCCGAGTTGACATCGCACGGATTTGATGGCGACTTGAGAGGCTGGGTGTTTCTGCGCGAAGCGATGCCTCGCATGGGCTTCGCGGAGCACGATCCAGCACACACGTACGATACGCAACGCAAACTGATTCCAAAGCTATTCGAATTGGAGTCGCGTGTTCGCTGGCCTGGATCATCGCAGTCGTGGCGACACGATACGCAAGGTAGTGAATGAATATCCCGGAATATGGCCGTATAGTCCCAATTATGTCACTTTCTCGTGTTCCTTTAATGGTGGTGCAAAGCCGTAGAGTTTTGCTCTGACAGGTAGCGGGGAGATGCGGCAAAGCACAGAGATCGCCATCGTGGGCTATGCGTGCCGCATGCCGGGCGCACGCGACAGTGACGCGTTTTGGCGCCTGCTGCATGACAACCGCTGTAGCGTCACCTGGATCACGCCGGACCGCTTTCCAACCCGACCCTACCATCACCCGCAGGTCGGACAGAGCGGCCGCAGCTACACTTTCGCGGCGGGCGTCATCGACGACATCTGGGGATTCGATGCAACTGCCTTCGGCATGAGCCCGCGCGAAGCTGAGCAGGTCGATCCTCAGCATCGCCATCTCCTCGAGGTCGCGCATGATGCACTAGGCCATGCCGGCATTCGGCCTTCGAGCCTCTCGGGCAGCGACACTGGAGTCTATGTCGGCGCCTCTTCCGCCGACTATGCCGCACGCTTCTTTGCCGACCCGTCCGCCGCCGATGTGCACATGATGACCGGCAACTCGGTCAGTATCATGGCCAACCGCATTTCATATGCGCTCAATCTACGCGGGCCAAGCATCGCCTTTGACACGGCATGCTCATCGTCGCTGGTCGCCCTTCATCTCGCCTCCGAGGCGATCCGCAACGGCAGCATCGACACTGCGATCGTGGGCGGCGTGAACTTGCTGCTCTCGCCATTCTCCTACGTCGGCTTCTCGCAGGCATCGATGCTGTCGCCGACCGGACTCTGCCGTCCGTTCGATGCGGCAGCGGACGGTTACGTCCGCTCCGAAGGCGTCGTCGTGGTCGTGCTGCGTTCGATGGCGGCTGCTCACAAGGCTCGCAACCGTATCCACGGCGTCGTGGTCGGTTCCGGCATCAATCAGGATGGCCGCACCACGGGCCTTTCCCTGCCCTCGCCGGAATCCCAGCGCGACCTGCTCGAACGGGTCTACGACCGATTCGGCGTCGACTCCGCCGACCTCCTGTACGTCGAGGCACATGGTACGGGAACGCGCGTCGGCGATCCCATAGAGGCCGACGCGCTGGGCAAGGGACTAGGTCAGAAGCGCGCCCAGCCTCTGCCAATTGGCTCCGTCAAATCGAACGTCGGCCATCTCGAACCTGTGTCGGGGCTCGCCGGACTTCTCAAGTCGCTGCACGCGCTGCGGGAAGGCTTGATTCCCGCGACCCTGCACCAGCAGTCGCCGAATGCCGACATCCCCTTCGACGAACTGAACCTGCGGGTCGTGGCACGCAACTGGCGGCCGCCCGAACGGCGTGGCCTGGTCCTCGCCGGGGTGAACTCGTTCGGCTTCGGTGGCACCAACGCTCATGCCATCCTGCGCAGTGACAATGCCAACATGAAGTTGGTGTATTGGCGTAATACTTCGCCGCCCCCGCCGCTCCTGCTGACCGCGCACTCGCCGGAAGCCCTGCCAGCATTGGCCGGCGCCTACGATGCGAGCTGGCCCGACGATGCGCGCACAGCGGGCGAACTGATCAGCGCCAGTGCGCACCTGCGCGACCTACTGCCACACCGCCTGCTGATCCGTGGTAGTACCGCGGATGAGATCCGTCATCATCTGCACAGACTGGCCGACGGCGAAAAGTCGGACGCTGTGTTGGCCGGTCAGGCGATCGGCAACAATCTCCCGGTGGGCTTCCTGTTCTCGGGCAACGGTTCGCAGTGGGCCGGCATGGGGCGCGACGCCTGGCACGGCAACCCGCAGTTCCGCGCGGCCTTGGAAGAAGTCGACGACCATTTCTCGAAGATTCAGAAGTGGTCGATAATCGACATGCTGTTCGATGACGCTCTCGAGAGCGCCCTGCGGCAGGCGACCTTCTCGCAGCCGATGCTGCTCGCTCTGCAAATCGCGATCGTGCGAGCGCTGGAAGATGCCGGCGTTGTGCCGACAGCAAGTCTGGGACACAGCGTCGGCGAGATTGCGGCCGCATGGACGGCCGGCGCGTTGAGCCTCGAGCAGGCCATCGCCGTGGTCGGCGCGCGTAGCCGTCATCAGGAAACCGTTCGCCACACCGGCGGGATGGCGGCCTTGATGCTGAGCGAACGCGAGGCGCGGCGCTTTCTGCTGTCGGTGCAGGCGAACGCGGTGGAGATTGCCGCAGTCAACAGCTGGCGCAGCGTCACGGTCTCTGGGCCGTCCGACGATATCGAGACCGTACTGGCCGCCGCGACCAGGATGCGCATCAGCGCCCGCCGTCTCGATCTGGATTACCCGTTTCATAGTGCGCTCATCGATGCCGTGCGCTCGCCCTTGCTGCGCGACCTCGAAGGGCTGAAACCCTTGCCTCTGCGCGGACGACTGGTGTCGTCGGTGACGGGTGATGTCGTCGATTCGGCAATGCTTGGGCCGGAATACTGGTGGCGTAACGTACGCGAACCGGTTCGCTTCGACGCTGGTTTCAATCGCCTGCTGGAGGAAGGCGTACGCGTATTCGTCGAGATCGGGCCGAGGCCTGTTCTGACGAGCTATATGCGCGATATTCTCCGAGAAGCCGGCGTCCGCGGCGCGGCGATCGACAGCCTGAGCGAGCAGAGTGCATCGCAGCGGTTCGATCCCATCGAACGCGCCGTTTCCAAGGTCTTGCTGTCGGGCGGAACGGTCGATCTTGCGCGCTTCTTCGGGCCGCCCCCGGCTGCGACGATGCCACTGCCGAACTATCCTTGGCAGCACGCCCAATTCATGGTCCGGCCAACCCTGGAAGCCAGCAATGCACTTATTGATGCGGCGCATCCACTGCTAGGACGTCAGCCCCGACAGGATTGCGCCGAATGGTTCTCGACCATCGATCCGCGGTTGTTCTCTTGGCTCGAGGATCACAAGTTCGGTGCATCTCGGATCTTTCCAGCGACGGGCTACATCGAGGTGATGCTCGCGGCGGCACGGGAGAAGCTGGGCGACGGCGCGCTGGAGCTGCGGGATCTCGATATCCTTCGCCCATTGGTGTTCGAAGGCGACACCTCGTACGAGACACTGCTGCGGATGGCGTCGGATACGGGCGTCGTCGAGTTCCTGTCGCGCCCTCGTGATGGTCTGCCAGACTGGACACTGCATGCTCGCGGTGTCGTCAGGCGGTCGCCGATTTCCGACAAGCTGACGACGGTCCCGCAAATCGCTGTGGGAACGGTCTCGGTCGGCAAGCCCAAGGTCTACGAATGCGCCCGCGCATTGGGCTTCGATTACGGCCCGAGTTTCCAGCGTATCCGTCTGGTCGCCTTTCCCCATCCCAAACGTGCCATCGCCCCTCTCGATCGGCCTGTCGCACAAACGATCGGTCCTTTCGTCATCGATTTCACCGCGCTCGATTCGGCCTTTCATGCGCTGTTCGCGTCGGAAGAGGCCGGTGTAGCGGACATGCCGATGAGACCGATGCTGCCGGTCCGCTTCGGCTGCCTGCGCAGCTATGCGCCAGGCAGCACCGCGACGACAGCAACGGCGCGAACGCTGAAGCAGTCGGACACCTCCCTCCTGGCCGACATCGCGCTGTACGATAGTGACGGAAAGCTGGTGCTGAGCGCCGAAAAGGTTCGCCTGATGAACGCGCCCGCGGAGGCGGCGCCCGATCCGCTGTCGCTCAGCTACCGGATGTCGCCATGGCACCTCGAACGCACCGGTCAGCCATCATCCCTGTCGCTCGCACCGCTGCAGTCGGCGAATGCCGTTGCCTCAGGAATCGACGAAGGCGTTCTCCTCCTCGAAGGTGGTTGCCTGCGGGCGGTTTGGGATGCCCTCTCGTCACCAAGGCTGGCGGCGGCCGTCGAGCCGTCGCTGCCTGCCGCAGGACAGGACATCGCGCCGCCGCAGCCGACTTCGTTCCTGCAGTCGGCTTTGCTGTGGCACCTCGAATTGCGCGGCTTGGCCGGCGAGCACGAGGGCGAGCGTCGCCCCGCTTCGAATTGCGACCTTCCCGATGTCGCTTCCATCGTGGCGTCCTTGACCACGCGGCATCCCACGATGGCCAGTGAAGCGGTCAGCCTCGCTCGCATCCACGAAGTTCTTCCAGATCTTCTGGCTAGCCGCAGCGAGTCGGCGGCACTGTTCGGATCTCCGCACTGGCGGCATCTTGCAGCGGCCTCCAGTCAGATCTCGCTGCTGCGCGAGCTCGTTTCGGCGCAATTGCACGAGACGATCGAACGCTGCGACAGCCGCCGTTGGCTGCGCTTGCTGATGATCGGCGCCGAGCACGTGGTCACCGCGTGCGATTTCGTCGGCCGGCACGCCAACATCGAAGTCACGGTTACCGATTCCGACGCCGGCCGCCTGGAGCAGGCGCGCCTGGTGCTGGGTGAGGAATTCCCTCGCGTTCGCTGCGAGGCCTGGGCGACGGTCTGTGAATGGCCGCCTGGCTTCGCCGATCTCGCCTTCTCGATCGACGGTTTGAGCGAACTTGCCGCCACCCCCGATGGCCTGGGCATGGTGCTACGCGCCTTGAGACCGGGCGCACCGCTGGTCGCCGGCGAACTGGCGCCTAGCCTTTTCTGGGATGTCGTGCGCGGGACCCGGCCTGCCTGGTGGCTGCGTTCGGCCAATCCACAGTTTCCCGTCGGGCCGCTGCTGACCTCGCAAGAATGGGCCGATGATCTTCGCTTGGCGGGCTTCGAGGAGGTTGCCGCCGCACCTGCCGGCGGCGAGGCCCGCATAGGGGTGCTGATTCAGGCACGTTCCGGCAATCGCCTGCCGCACCACGAAGCGACCGGCTCGCAATCTTCCATCCAGTCATGGGAAGGAGACGAGCCTCCGGCCATGCTGCGCAAACATGTCTTAGAGCTCGAGCAGGCCTTGCCGTCGATCTCTGACAGCCCGAACAGCGCGAGGGCCACGGACATCGTATGGACACTCGACCTGTCACAGGCCTCGGCCGAAGGCAGTGATGTGATTGCCGAGCAACTGACGCGGATAGCGACGCGCTGCCGGGAGCTCGCCGAAAAGCCACAGCGTTTGTCGATTTTGATGGACTTCGGCCGACGCGATGGCGGCTGTGCACCTCTCGAGCAGCCGACGTGGTGCGCCGTAACAGCGGCCATGCGCGTGGCGCAAAATGAATATCCGGGGCTGCCAATTCGATGCCTGGGATTAGGCGGCAGCGACGACCCAGCCATCGTTGCACGCGCTGCCGAGGAATTGCTCGTTCCCGATCAGGAGAAGGAGATTTTTCTGGCGCCTGACCATCGCACCGTGTTCCGCATCCAGCGCGGCGCAGTCGAACCGCGCGCCGGGATGTCCTCCGAGGATCGCCTGACATTGGTCAATCGCCAGGGCGGCGGCCACAGTGGACTGGCGTGGCAAAGCCAGTCCCGTCCGGAACTTGCGCCGGGTCAGGTCGAGATCGAGGTCGGTGCGACCGGCCTGAACTTCCGCGACGTCATGTGGACTCTCCGCCTGCTGCCTGAGGAGGCGCTGGAAGACGGCTATGCCGGACCAAGCCTTGGCATGGAGTGCGCCGGTACGATTAGCAGGATCGGCCCCGGCGTGAGCGACGTCGCCCCGGGCGAGGTCGTCGTGGCGTTTGCCCCTTCCGCATTTGCCAGTCACGTCGTGGCGCCGGCTTTTGCCGTCTGCCCCTTGCCACCCGGCATTACAGCGGAAGCGGCCAGTACCGTCCCAGTCGCCTTTCTCACTGCCTACTATTCGCTCGTCCATCTTGGCGGTCTCGAGGCCGGACAAACGGTGCTGATCCATGGCGGCGCCGGCGCGGTCGGATTGGCGGCAATTCAGATCGCGCGGCACCGCGGCGCGACTGTGATCGCGACCGCGGGTAGCGATGAGAAGCGCGCGTTCTTGCGCGCCTACGGCGCCGATCTGGTCTGCAACTCACGCACCCTGTCGTTCGCTGACGAGATCTCGGCCTTTACCCAGGGGCGCGGCGTCGACGTCGTGCTCAATTCTTTGGCCGGCGAAGCGATGGTGCGCTCGATGGATTGCCTGCGTCCGTTCGGACGTTTCATCGAACTGGGCAAGCGGGATTTCTACGCCAATACCCATGTCGGCTTGCGCCCCCTGCGGCGCAACCTGTCCTACTTCGGCGTCGACGTCGATCAACTGATCGTCGAACACAAGGAACTGACCCGCACGCTGTTCGGCGAGATCATGCGCCTGTTCGCCCTGGGCGACCTGGTGGCGTTGCCGCATCGAATCTTTGCCGGCAATCACATCGATGAGGCGTTCCGGCTGATGCAGCGCTCGGGACATGTCGGCAAGATCGTCGTCAGGCCTCCGTCCCGTCCCACCCTTGTCGAAGCCGATGGGCGCTTTCCGGTCGATGCCGATGGCCTGCATGTGATCATCGGCGGCACCGGCGGCTTCGGCATGGCCACGGCCGAATGGCTTGCGGGACGCGGCGCGCGGCGCCTCGCGTTGCTCAGTCGCTCGGGGCGGACGGCCGAATCCGATGCAGAAAAGCTGGCGGCCCTACGCGCCAACGGTGTGGAGATCGTCGTGGAAGCGATCGATGCCACGGACGGACCCGCGCTCGCCGCCTTCCTGCGGCGCGCCGCCGCTGCCGGGCCAGTCAGAGGCGTCGTCCATGCCGCGATGGTGCTTGAAGATCGGCTCATGGAAGGCGTCGACGTCGCGTCGCTGCAGAAGGTGCTCGCCCCCAAGGTGCTGGGGGCGCTCAACCTCGAGGCGGCGATCGAGGGCCTGCCACTCGACTACCTGCTCCTCTATTCGTCGGCGACTACGCTGTTCGGCAACCCCGGGCAGTTCAATTATGTTGCCGCCAACGGCTTCCTGGAGGGCTTGGCGCGTCGCCTGCGCCAACGTGGCGTGCCAGCGCTGGCGGTGGGCTGGGGCGGCATCGAGGATGCCGGCTACCTGGCGCGCAATATCGGATTGGATGCCAACCTCAAGCGCAGGTTCGCCGCAAGCTTGATGACCGCCAAGACCGCGCTCGACGGTCTCGACTGGGCCTACGAGAAGGACGGCCGACAGAGGACCGCGTGCTGTGCCATTGCGCGCATCGACTGGGCCATGGCGCGCCGGGATCTGGCCGCCACGCGCGCTCCAACCTACGACTCGATCGGGGCCAGGGCCGGCACAAGGCAGAGCGGCGACGCCACCGCGATCCTCGAAAAGCTGCGCGCGCTTCCGGCAGCAGAGGTCGCCGACGCGTTGCTCGACATTGTGGTGGAAGAGATCGCGCGCGTGCTCCGGCTACCTTCCAAAGAAATCGATCGTCATCGTCCATTGGCCGAGATCGGCATGGATTCCCTCATGATGCTGGAGCTGCGGACGACCGTCGAGGAGGTGCTCCAGATCGAGCTGCCGATGATGTCGCTTTCGAGCGGCATCACGCCGGCCGACGTGGCGCGCCGAGTGGCGCCCCTGGTGACCGGCGAGAAGGAACAACTGGCGGTGCCAGCGACTATCGTCAGCCTGTCGGGCAGCCATTTCGCGGCCGAGGCCGAAGCAACCACCGTCGATGAGAGACAGGCGGCCCTGACCGCGGTCCTCGAGCGGGCGCGCAAGCTGGAGGGACCGCTGTGAGCATCCATCGGCAGTCAGAAGCTCAGAAGACCGTCGACCACGTGCGGCATGCGCTCAATCGCCTGCAGTCCGGATCGCGTGCCGAGCGCACGGCAATCGACCCTGGGCCGGCAGCGTTTGCGTCGCCGGTGTCGTTCGCCGAGTTGCCCGAGTATGAAGTCCTCAAGCTCAAACGTGCGGTGGGCGACATTGCCGGCATCGCCAATCCGTTCCATCGCCTGCACGATGGCCGGGCGGGCGCGGTGACGTCGATCGACGGCCGCCCCGTGGCGAACTTCTCCTCCTACGACTACCTCGGCCTCAACGGCCATCCGGAAGTGGCCGCGGCTGCCAAACAAGCGATCGATCGGTACGGCACGTCGGTCTCGGCGAGCCGCCTGTCGGCGGGCGAACGGCAGGTGCATCGCGATCTCGAGGCGGCTCTGGCGGGCCTGCACGCATCGCAGGATGCCCTAGCGTTCGTCAGCGGTCACGCCACCAACGTGTCGGTAATCGGCACCCTGCTCGGTCCGCAGGATCTGATCGTTTGCGACGGGCTGGTCCATAACAGCGTGCTCGAAGGCGCACGGCTGAGCGGTGCCAAGCGCATCGTCTGCGCACACGGCGACGTCGAAGCGATCGAGCGCGCGCTGCGCCTCAACCGCGCCCGGCATCGGCGGGCCTTGGTCATCGTCGAAGCCCTGTACAGCATGGACGGCGACATGCCCGACCTCGCCGCCCTGGTGAAGATCAAGCGCCGCTATGGCGCATGGCTGATGGTCGACGAGGCGCATTCGATCGGAGTCCTCGGTGCGACGGGGCGGGGCATTGCCCAGGAGCAGGACGTCGACCCGTCAACCGTCGACATCTGGATGGGCACGCTCAGCAAGACGCTGGCAGCGGCCGGGGGCTATATCGCGGGCAGCCGCTCGCTCATCGAGTTGCTGAAGTACAACACGCCCGGCTTCGTCTTCAGCGTCGGGCTGTCGCCGCCGATCGCAGCAGCAGCGACGGCGGCGCTCGCGCTCATGCAGCGCGAACCCGAACGCATCGCCGCTTTGCGCCGTAACGGAGCCGCCTTCGTCGCCGGCGCAAGAGCGCGCGGCCTCGATGTCGGCCTGAGCGCCGGGGCGTCGATCGTGCCGGTCATTGTCGGCAATTCACCGCACGCGGTGATCCTGGCGCAACGGCTGCTCGAGCGCGGCTACAATCTGGTGCCGGCAATCTTCCCGGGCGTAGCCGAGAACCAGGCCCGCTTGCGCTTCTTCCTGACCAGCCAGCACTCGCAGGAGCAGATCGACGGCGTTCTCGACGCGACAGCCGAGGAACTCGATCGCGTGCGCCGCGAGCCTTCTTTCATCAAGGCCATGGCCGGACTTTGATCGACGACCGTCCGCCGGCGGCTACAAGCGAGCGCCGAGGCGCAGCATGACCACGTTCTGATTGAAATCGCCGTTGAACTGGTTCGAGGTGCGATGCACGAACTGGTAGCTGGGGCCGATGTAGAAGTTCGAGGTCGGGAAGTACATCGCCCCCAGTCGCAGTGTAATGTATTGGTCGTAGGGTGCGCCGGCGGTGTTGGAGAACGCCGTATAGTCGGCAATCGTATAGTCGGCATGCCCGTCAACCTGGACATTGGGCCGCGCCAGATAGCTGAGGTCGAATCCTACGGCGGTATTGATGAACGCGGCGGAATTCGTGAACGCCGAATCGTCGATCACGCGACGCACGAACGGCTTCACCCACAGTTCATGCAAGGGATTCCAGTAGCCGGTCAGGCCGAAGGTCGGCGTGCTTATGGTTCCGAACTGTCCCGACACGTAATTCTGCTGCATGTAGCCCGCGAACAGCTCGACTGCGGTGAGGCCGCCGAGATCGATCAGAATCCCGCCCACCACGTCGAAACCGTTCGAGCTGCGGTCAAGCCCCGAGGAGTCGAGTTGGAGGTACCTGCGCTGGTTGAGACCGCCCCTCACCCATCCTTCATAGCCATCTAGGAATTCGTAACCGAACCGCAGCGCCTCTCGCCACTCGTTACGGTTGCGGCTGCTGTTCGTGATCACCCCCTGCGCTGGCCCAAGCCCGTTGTCCTGGTAGGCATAGTTGTCATAGCGGCCGTCCAGGCGCGCGCTTAGCCGGTTGAATTTCTGGAAGTAGCCAACGTTGGCGCTCGTCTGATTGAAGACCGTGACCGGCGTGCCCAATGCGATGGTCGTGTTGGGCGACCCGTGTTCCTCGTGCAGCCGGTTCCACGATGCGCCGCCATAGACGTTCCAGTTGCGCTGGATGTCGAGCCTGCCGTCACCCCCGACTGAAACGTCCTGGTAGTTGTTGAGCGACGGGTCGATGCTGTACAGGCCGAACCTCCCCAAGGCGAAGAAGTTCAGCATATGGTTGTTCCAATCGGACTTGAGGCTCACTGAGGGGTTGAGGAGCTGCACGAAGCTCGCGACTGTTCCCACTGCAGGGGACGTCGCATAGACGTTGTCGTTGAAGATCTCGTCGGCCTCGAGGCCCGAATAGAGCTTGAACCCGCCGACACGCATGCCCTGCGCTGTATAGTCCTCGGCTTGTCGTTCTGTCGGGGTACGCACATCCGGTCGTTCTGGCCGTGGCAGGGGCTGTCCGACGGCGCCCGGAATCTGCGCCATCGCTGCCGAGCCCGCGATCGGCCCTGTCACGAAAACCAGCGCCGTGAAAATCCCCAAACAGCGGCTTTTCATTGGGTCAACTCCGTTTCAGTTCGGCGTGGGCATTGACCGGCGTCTTGTGGTCTCGCGACCAACAACCACTATATCTGCAAGACACATTTTCGCCAAACCTCCCCGCTCTGCGTGCGATATCGAACGCAGCGTCAAAATTAATGCGGGGAACTGCTAACAGTTGCAGAGCACTACGCGGACGTCGTCAAAAAGCGTCGACTGTGGCTTCTCAGCACCAAGCAGGTAAGGCGGCCAGAGAAGAACGCGCCTGTGTCGATGTTGATTCGATGGGCGAGATTTTGCGGCGTCCTGCAAATGGTATGGCCATGAACGACGACCCTTCCGGGAAGGGCCTCCGATACCTCGAGGAAGTTCTCGCGGATCCACAACAAATCGAGCGGATCTTGCGCCTCAAGTGCAACGCCGGGACGCGTGCCGGCGTGCACGAAAACATAGTCGCCGGCGTCGTAATGCAGGACGCAGCCCCGCAGGAAGTCGAGATGCTCCATCGGCAGGGCGTCCAGAAATGAAACCCTGAGTGCCTCGCTCGATTGCCCCACCGCGGCGATCCCGTAGGACATCAGGGTCTGGGCGCCGCCGTACGCCAGCCAGCTCTGGCCGTCGCTGTAACCATCGACAAAGTCGAGCATCGCCTGCTCGTGGTTGCCCTTCAGATAGATCGCCGAGAAGCCCGACAGTGGTCGCTGAAGAAGGCGGTCGATGACGGCGCGGCTCGCGCTGCCGCGATCGATGTAGTCGCCGAGAAAGACCAAGCGGCGGATATGGTCGTCCGGGTGTGCTTTGGTGTCGTTTTCGACTCGCTCGAGAAGGTCGTCGAGCAGATCGGCGCGGCCATGAATATCGCCGATCGCATAGACCGCCTCGCCGTCCGGCACTGCACTGTGGCGCGTGGCCATGCGGAAGCGGCGCTGCAACCAACCGAGCGCAGCACGCCCATAGTCGCTCTTCATGCGCTGTCTTGGCTCGATCGAGTTGGCTGACCGCAATCCGCGGACGCAGTCGATATAGGGTGCTACATCGGCGGTGTCAGCCCGTCCTTGCCGACCAGCAGGCGCGTCGCGGTCAAGCTGCCGTCCTGCCCCTTGGTCGCTCCTAGGAAAACCTTAGCCCCGACCTTGGCGTCGGCTCGGTCTCCGGGAGCGAAGGTGACGATGGGCGTACCCGGCTTCACGCGAATCGTCTGTGTCCCGTCCTTGTATTTGAGCGTCAGGGTCTGGCCATCGCTTGCCGAGGCAACTGTTGCCACGGTGGCATTGGTCATCATGCTGTCGGGTTGCAGATCCCAGGGGTAGTGGCCTTCGTTGCTGCCGCGGGCGGACTCCGGAAACACCAGCACTTCAAGCGCATTGAGCGTCCCATCTGGCGCTTTTAGCGAAGCGATACCGACAAAGCTGTTCTCTTTGATGTCGGTGGCGCTCACCGGACTCACCAGCATCACGCCCCAGTTGTCGGCCAGCTTGACTGTAACGGTCGAGCCGTCGCGCGTGGCGATAGTGGCGCTCTTGCCGTCGATGGCGGCGATGCTGCCGCGCAGTCGGGTCGGCGGACTTTGCGCCTCGGTTACGGACATGGTCGCGAGCGCCATCAGGACGGCGGCGAATGCGACAAACAGGCGGTTAGGCATGGGTCCCCTCCTCGAGACTGCAGTGTCGCATGAGCAGCCGCCGACCGCGGTTTACGATTGCGTGAGGACGACGGTGGATGTGGTCGGCGCCGGAGAGGGCGCTTCGGCAAGTGGCTGGGGAGACGCCGAAGGCGGCGCAGCGGCCGCCGGGGGAGCAGGTTCCGGGACTGAAGCCAGCGACTTCACCTGCACGTCGATTTCGGTGTTCACCCGCACGTCGGCAGCGCCAGTGAAAGTCCCCTTGATCGGCATCGCTTGCTCCGGATCCCGCGCGACAGCGACCCGAATCAAGCGCTCGCTGCCGATGATTCCGTTGGTCGGGTCGAATTCGACCCAGCCCGCGCCCGGCAGATAGACCTCCATCCAGGCATGCGCAAAGGCGGGATTCGGCTTGCCACCCACAGCCTCGTCCGAGGCCGGATCGTACAGGTAACCGGTGATGAAGCGTGCCGCGAGACCGAGCGCCCGCGCGCCCTCCATCATTAGCAGGGCATAATCCCGGCAGGTCCCTTCCCCGGACTCGAGGGTCGCCGCCGGCGTCTTGGTGCCCAGCTCGAATCGCATACCGTATTTCAATTTGTGCTGGATGCCTTTGCACATGCGCTCAAGCGTGGCGAAGGTCTCGGGCCCGTCCCCGCCCTCGAGGAACTGCCTGCTCCAGTTGCTGACCATGGCATTCGGGTCGGGGTAGTGACGCTCGACGTAGCGCGCGAGATCAGGCGCCTCTTCGGCCAGGTAGCTGAATGGCAACTTCTGCGCATACTCCTCAATCGGCGCGAGGTCGGGCGGCAGGCCGAAATGTTCCAGGCAGATCGTGCTCACGAGTTCCAGTTGCTGCGTCTCGCCCTGGAATGAGGCAATCGCGATCGAATTTCCGAACGGATCGTGGATCCAGCGTACCTGGGCCGGAGGGTCGATCGTCAACGCTGTGTGCAGCAGGCGGAGGTCGTGGCTGTCGCGCGGCCGGAACATCAATCGATGGTCACCCAAGGTCACCGGCACCGAGTATTCATACCGTGTGCGATGGACGATCTCGAGCGTGCGCATTGGGACCCGATAATGCACCACGGCGCCGCCGGTTGCAGCCGCCTGCTACTGTCATGGCGACGTCAAGGATGCATTGGACAATGGGAGCGCAATTTCTTCAGGGGGAAATCGAATGTCCGACACAGCCTTGCAGGCCCCGCCGATCGAGCCAGCCGCTCGCGGCTCGCGGCCAAACCTCGACAAAGGCTTCAATCCGCTTACTGCCATCATCTTCTTCGGCGTGTTGGCGGCGGGCTTCCTCTACGTCGCCTATAGCGTCTACTCGGACGTCGACTCGTCCGGGGCGCCGATCACGACGTATGCGCCGTTCCTGCTGCTCCTCGTGGCATTGCTGATTGCTCTGGGCTTCGAGTTCGTCAATGGCTTCCACGACACCGCCAATGCCGTCGCTACGGTGATCTACACCCATTCGTTGCCGGCCGAGCTGGCGGTCGTGTGGTCGGGCCTGTTCAACTTCCTTGGCGTGCTCACGTCGACCGGGGCTGTAGCCTTCGGCATCGTGTCGCTGCTCCCGGTCGAACTGATCCTGCAGGTCGGCAGCAGCGCGGGTTTTGCCATGGTCTTCTCGCTGTTGATCGCCGCCATCATCTGGAATCTCGGCACCTGGTGGTTCGGACTGCCCGCGTCGAGCTCCCACACCCTGATCGGCTCGATCATCGGCGTCGGCATCGCCAATGCGCTGGCACGCGGCATGGACGGCACGTCCGGCGTCGATTGGAGCAAGGCGACCGAGATCGGCTACGCCCTCCTGCTGTCGCCGTTGGTCGGCTTCGCCTGCGCAGCGTTGCTGCTTCTCATGCTGAAGTTCGTGGTGCGCAACCCCGCGCTCTACGCCGAACCCCGCGGGCAGCAGCCGCCGCCCTGGTGGATCCGCGGCATACTTATCCTGACCTGTACGGGCGTGAGCTTTGCGCACGGCTCCAACGACGGCCAAAAGGGCATGGGGCTCATCATGCTGATATTGATCGGTACGGTTCCCACCGCCTACGCGCTCAACCGGACACCGCATCCGAGCCACGTCGAGTCCTTCCAGGCCGCATCAAAGGCGGCTGCCGCCGTTATCGAGAAACAGGCTGCGGGTTACCAAGTCCTCGGTGATCCGCGGCCAGCGGTGACCGCGTTCGTCTCGCAGCGCAAATTGAACGAGGGGACATATGTCTCGCTTGCTGCGCTGGTCAACTCGATCTCGGCGGAGGTCGAGAAGTACGGTTCGATCGCCAAGATCCCGGCGTCCGCGGTCAGCAACACCCGCAATGACATGTATCTGGCGTCAGAGGCGCTGCGCTTCCTGATGAAGGATAAGGAGAACGCCCTCAGCAAGCAGGAGGTCGCGATCCTCAATGCCTACAAGCGCGAGCTCGACGCCGCCACGCGCTTCATTCCGACCTGGGTCAAGGTCGCGGTGGCGATCGCCCTGGGGCTGGGGACCATGGTCGGCTGGAAACGCATCGTCGTGACCGTCGGCGAGAAGATCGGCAAGAGCCACCTCACCTACGCGCAAGGCGCATCCGCCGAGCTCGTCGCGGCCACAACGATTGCGGCTGCCGATGTCTACGGGCTGCCCGTGTCGACGACCCACGTGTTGTCTTCCGGCGTGGCTGGTACAATGGCCGCCAACGGATTCGGCCTGCAGATGGCGACGGTACGCAATCTGCTGATGGCCTGGGTGCTGACTTTGCCGGCAGCGATCACGCTGTCCGCAACGCTTTACATTCTTTTTCTCAACCTCATGTGACACCGCGCTCCGACGGCCGAACCTCGTGCGTTATCGGCCGTCGGAATCCTTCCCGGAACCTGATCCGCGATTTCGCGTTTGCGCGAGATGGTCGTTTCGGGAACGGATCGGTCGCCTCTTTCCTTCACGTACGTTTCGTGGCAGTTCGGCTGCGAGCCATCCCTGTTGTGAAGACGAGTGAGATTCCGTACATGGCGTTATCGGCCAGGCTTTGCTCCGCTGCTCGATGAGCACCGTGGTTCTCGTCACGGGTGGCGCAGGCTATATCGGCAGCCATGTCTGCAAGGCCCTGTCCGAAGAGGGCTTCACCCCCATCTGCTACGACACGCTGGAAAAGGGGCACGACTGGGCAGTCCGTTGGGGGCCGCTCGAGCGTGGGGATATCGGCGACCGCAATCGCCTCGACGAAGTATTCGACCGTCATCGGCCGCAGGGAATCATCCATTTGGCGGGCTACATCGAGGTCGGAGAGTCGGTACGTCGGCCCGAACTCTATATGCAGAACAACGTCGCCAAGAGCGAAGTCCTGATCGAAGCGGCACTGGCCCACGAGGTTGA
>Ga0081539_10004132_pt1 | contig 16519 bp, 13 predicted proteins | sample TabmetS4T2R2_FD_71023 | JGI IMG/M metagenome (GOLD analysis project Ga0081539, IMG submission 71023) | Tabebuia heterophylla rhizosphere microbial communities from the University of Puerto Rico - S4T2R2 | ecosystem: Host-associated > Plants > Roots > Rhizosphere ...
ACTGGCAGGTACGCTCTTATTGCCGGCAGTTGGCGGCAATCCGGCCGCAACTAAAAGAGACAGCCAGTCAACCCTGAGGACCTTGAGGCGAAAACAAGGGGGTTGAGGCGGGGTTGTGGTGGGTGGACCACAAGGTATTACGCCAAGCCAGTCAATGCTTTGACCCCAACCTTGTGGCCTTGTGGCAAAAGCAGGTCGAGCGCTTTTTCAAACGGTCTGTTCTGATCTTCTTGCCTCGCGGTGTGCTAACAAATGCAGAAGCCCGGCGACTGATCGAAACCACGCCGGCGGTAAAGCCGCGCGATATGCGCGATCGCGCCATCCGGGAAACGCTTTACGCGAAGGGCGTTCGCCGCGCGAAAATTCTATTTCTAAATGAACTAGAGACATGTTTCGATCCAAATAACCTTTTCCGTTTTATTCCTCCCCGCATGATGATGAATTTAGATGGCGAGCAGATTTCAGAATGGTCCACGCCAATTGCGGATTTGGAATCTTTTCTATTGCACTAGGAATTCTGATCACCGTTGACACCCTCAACGCAACGGGTATATAGATGGCCTCGTTAACATGAGTCTCACCCGCTCGACTCGCTCCCTGTTATCAGCCCACACCTAATCATCTTCGACCGGGAGGTTTGTCATGCGAAATGTGTCACAGCGATTCGTCAGCGTCGCGGTTCTTTTAGGAACCATCCTCACATCACTGAGCAGCGCCACACGCGCGGCGGATTTCAAGCGTGAAGTCATCTATCAGCTCATCACGGACCGTTTCTTCGACGGCAGCAGCACCAACAACAATCCACCGCAAAGCTCCGGACTTTACGATTCGACCAAGACAAACTGGCGTCTTTACTGGGGCGGAGATCTCGCCGGTATTCAGCAGAAAATGTCGTACCTCGCGGGCATGGGCGTGACCGCGATCTGGATCTCGCCGCCAGTCGATAATCTCAACACCAACATTCCCGATGGCAGCGGCAATCCCACCGCTTCGTATCACGGCTACCAGGCACGCGATTTCAAACGCATCGAAGAACACTTCGGCAACTCGAGCAACACCTGGACCGAGTTTGACAGTCTCGTCACCGCCGCCCACGCGAACGGCATCAAGGTCATAATCGACTTCGCGCCCAATCACTCAACGCAAGATAACGCCGGCGAGTTTGGCGCGCTCTACGATAACGGCGTCCTGCTCGGCAATTTCACCAACGACACTAACGGTTACTTTCATCACAACCCAAACATCTCCGGCGGCGGCTGGGACGATCGCTATCAAGTGGAGTACTACACGCTTTTCGATCTCGCCGATCTCAATCAGGAACACGCAACCATCGACGGCTATCTGAAAGCGTCCGCTGAACTGTTTCAGCAACACGGCGTCGACGGCTTCCGTATCGACGCGGTGAAGCACGTTAACTGGGGTTGGGAATACAGTTTCGCCAACTCGATCTACACCTTCGGCGACAGTTTTCTATTCGGCGAGTGGTACCAGGGCAACACCTCCGATCCGCTGTATCACGACTCGTACAAGTTTGCGAACAAGAGTGGCATCTCGCTGCTCGACTTCCCGCTCAACACGGCCATTCGCAACGTCTTCGGCTCGAACACGAACTTCTCCGACATCGATTCGGTCATTTCACAGGAAGGCAGCAACTTCACCTGGAAAGAAGATCTCGTCACCTTCATCGACAACCACGACATGTCGCGCTTCCTCTCGCTGAACAATAACAACAACCGTCTGCACGAAGCGCTCGCCTTCACGCTCACGAGCCGCGGCATCCCGTGCATCTACTACGGCACCGAACAGTACCTGCACAACGACACCAGCGGCGGCACCGATCCCTACAACCGGCCGATGATGGTGAACTTCAACACGAGCACCACCGCGTACCAGCTCATCAACACCCTATCCACGCTCCGTCGAAACAACACAGCGATTCCGTACGGCTCGATGAACGAACGGTGGATCAATAACGACGTTTACATCCACGAGCGGAAGTTTTTCGGGAATGTCGTACTGGTGGCCATCAACAAGAATGAAACCAGCAATTACAACATCACCGGCCTGAACACATCCCTGCCCGCCGGCACCTACTCGGATTATCTGACCGGCTTGTTGGGCGGTTTATCGATCAGCGTTAGTGCCGGATCCGGCGGTAACAACCCGGTCACCAGTTTCACTTTGCCCGCGCACACGGTTTCGGTCTGGCAGTTCACCGAAGGCGCTGCCGCGCCGCAGATCGGTTCGATCGGGCCGACTAACGGTCAACCGGGAGTGAAGGTCACAATCGCCGGCAAGAACTTCGGCAGCACGACGGGTACAGTGAAGTTCGGCACCACGACCGCCACCGTGAACTCGTGGACTTCAACCAAGATCGTCGCCACCACGCCGTCAGTCACAAACGGCAATTACAGCGTCACCGTCACGAATTCCAGCAGCCAGGTATCCAACAGCATTCAGTACACGGTGCTCACCGCGAAACTCATTCCGATCACGTTCACCGTCAACAACGCCACTCCGACGCAGGTCGGCGACAATATTTTCCTGACCGGTAACACTGTCGAGCTCGGCAACTGGTCCACGACCTGGGACGGCGCAGTCGGACCGATGTTGACGCCGAATTATCCGAACTGGTTCATCGTCGCGAGTGTTCCCGCGGGCCAGACGATTCAATTCAAGTTCATCAAGATCGCCGCGAATGGCGCAGTCACGTGGGAGGCCGGCGCGAATCACAGTTACACCGTGCCCGCGAGCGGCACCAGTTTCGTCACTGTCAACTGGCAGTACTAAATTTTTGTTGACATTCATCCAGCGAGTGCCATATTGTCCGCGACGTTTTCCAAAGAGCGCTGGGCCCTCGCTTTAAGCAAGGCGTTCTCTATTCTTAGGAGCAAAAATGGTAACCAGAAAAGCGCCCACCAAAGTTGCAACTAAAGCTTCCGTACTAAAATTCAATCCCGACTGGTTCTCCGATCCGCCACCGCCGTTCTTCAAAAACCTGGACCGCGTCGCTCAACGCGAGCTGCAACAAGCGAAGAAAGATTTCACCGCTCGCGTGAAAGAAATTCTCGCTCGCGGCCAACAGCGATAAGCTGAAACGTTCACCCAACCTGCGATGACTACTCCGCGACCTGTAATGCTGGTCGGTTTCCAGAACCAGGGTAATCTGGGTCTGGGCTACCTCGCGGCTGTGCTGCGACGGTCAGGCTATGCCGTGCAGGTCGTGGACATCGAACAGGATCCGTACGAGATCGTCCGCATCGCGCGCGAGCTCAATCCGGTTCTGATCGGCTTCTCGCTGATCTTCCAGTTCTTTATCGATCGCTACGCCGCGCTGCTTTATTTACTCCGCACCAACGGCCTCGACTGCCACTTCACCATGGGTGGCCACTTTCCGAGTCTCAGCTACGAACAAACGCTTGAGCTCGTGCCGGAGCTGGACAGTGTGGTGCGTTTCGAAGGAGAGATGACGCTGCTGGAACTGGTCGATGCCGTCGTTTCCGGCAAGGACTGGCGCGAGATTCACGGCCTCGCCCACCGCGATGATCAGGGCGGCGTTGTGCTCACGCGTCCCAGAGCATTGCTCGAAGATCTCGATCAACTGCCATATCCCGAGCGCGACTACGAACCGGAAGCCGTGCTCGGGCGCGGCATCATGCCGATCCTCGCGAGCCGTGGTTGCGCTCGCACGTGTTCGTTCTGTTCGATTCACACGTTCTATCGCGCCGCGCCCGGACGCATCGTGCGCACACGCAAACCGGCGGAAGTCGTTCGCGAAATGGAGCTGCTGCACGAAGAACGCGGCACGACCATTTTTCTGTTTCAGGACGACGACTTCCCGCTGTTTGGTCAGGTGTGGCGGCGCTGGGCCAACCAGTTCGTCGACGAGTTACACCGCAGCGGTTTGTCACGCAAGGTGATCTGGAAGATGAACTGCCGCGCTGATGCGGTCGATCGCGACCTGTTCATCCGCATGCGCGACGCGGGACTCTATCTCGTCTACATGGGTCTCGAATCCGGCAGCGAGCAGGGACTCGAAACACTGCACAAGCAGATCACAGTCGAACAAAACCTGAAAGCCGTGGAGACGCTCAAGAGCATCGGCCTGATGTTCGAATACGGCTTCATGCTGCTCGACCCGTCCAGCACGTTTGAATCGATTCGCGAGAACATCGACTTCCTGCGCACGATTCTGGCGGACGGGTGTTTGCCAGTGACGTTTTGCCGGATGCTGCCTTATGACGGGACGCCGATCAAAGACGAGCTGGTCCGCACCGGACGCATTCGCGGCGACGTCTGCAATCCGGATTACGACTTCTTAGACCCGCGCATCGGGGAGTTCTACGAAGCGCTGACGAAACTTGTCAGTTTGTCTGGCTGGATTCACGGATTGAAGGCCGTGACGACGCAGTTGGGATGGGCGTGGCACGAAGTCGCGACGATGGAGCGGCTGTTTCCGGCGCTGCCGGGCTTCGACGACTACAAAGAAACGCTGCGCGGCATCACCAAACGAAGCAATCAGCTGCTGTTGGAGGTCGTAGAGGACCTTTCGTATCAGTTTTCAGATGGCCGGCCCGTGACGTGGTCGGCCGAGGTCGTCGAGCAAGCCCGCGAAGGGTTCCTCAACGAACTACTCCGCGAGCGCGACGCGTTCGTTTACGCCAATGAAAAGATCCTGATTGAGACCTTAGAGACGAGCGGCGGCCTCACGATTGTCGACTCCGAAGTCGAAATCAGCGCCCACTGAAAATACTTCTTGACAGTTACACCTCGATAAATTAAATACTGTTTGTCTCTGTTAATTCGTTAACCGAGGCGGTTTCACTTCGACCTTTTTCCTGCCCCGATCTTCTGAAACAGAAGCATCGCGCCCGTCAAAAATTTAAGAATTGAGGTGTACTTATGTCGTTCCCTCTCCTTTCCGGCCTCCGCTCCAACGACCTGGCAATCGATCTCGGCACCGCCAATACGCTCGTTTACGCGAAAGGGCGCGGCGTCGTGCTCAGCGAACCCTCCATCGTGGCCATCAACAAGGTGACGAACAACGTGGAAGCGGTCGGCAAGGACGCAAAGGAGATGCTCGGGCGCACGCCCGGCAACATCGTGGCCATCCGCCCGATGCGCGACGGCGTGATTGCGAATTTCGAAGTGACCGAGAAGATGCTCCAGCACTTCATCCGCAAGGCGCACAACGGACGCACCTGGGTCAGCCCGCGCGTGGTTATCGGCATTCCGTCGGAGATCACGCAGGTTGAGCGGCGCGCGGTCGAGGACTCGGCGTATCGGGCAAAGGCGTCGGAAGTTTACCTGGTGGAAGAAGCCGTCGCGGCGGCCATCGGCGCCGGACTGCCGATCACCGAGCCGCAAGGCAACATCGTGGTGGATATCGGCGGCGGCACTACGGACATCGCCGTGATCAGTTTGGGCGGCATCGTCTACGCGCGCGCTGTACGCACGGCGGGAGATGCGATGGACAATGCGGTCGCGGAGTTTGTGAAGCGCAAATATAATCTGTTGATTGGCGAGCGCACCGCGGAAGAAATCAAGATTCAGCTTGGCAGTGCGTTTCCGTTAGACGAGCCTTTGAGCATGGACGTGCGTGGCCGGAATCTGGTTGAAGGGATTCCCCAGACGATTACGATCACGGACGAAGAGATTCGGCAGGCGCTGGATCCGGCCGTGACGGCCATTGTGGATGCAGTGCGCGTGGCGCTCGAACGCACGCCGCCGGAGTTGTCAGCGGACATTATCGATCGCGGAGTGGTTTTGACTGGTGGCGGAGCGTTGCTGGCGAACCTCGACAAGCGTTTGCGAACTGAAACCGGCCTGCCGGTGTTTGTAGCGGATGATCCGCTCACGTCGGTCGTGCTCGGCGCGGGTAAGATGCTTTCTGACTTCGCGCTGCTCAAGCGAGTTCGTTGGGAGAACACCTTGCAGTATTGAGATGTTCGAGTCGGAAGAGCAAAAAGAACGCGCTGAACGGATCGTAATGTTGCTGGCGAAGCTCTACGTCTTACTTGAGCTGTCGCTTGACACGTGTGCGGTCTGTCACAAAGCGCTGAACCACGACGACGAATGTCCGATTCTCCTCGCCTGGACCCTACTCACCCCCGAACAGCAGCACGACGCCCGCGCGGCCATCCGCGCCCTCGCTCTCAGCATCGGCAATGACTCGCCCATTACCGATCCGCTCGTGCACTGACATAGCTCAGCCTTTTACCAATCGACGCGCAACGTTTTCGACCGCACACTCTTTCTCAGCCGGCCTCGGCTCGAGTTATCTTTTTCTACGATAATTATCTGCGCCGGCGATTCCTTTTCGTCCGACGTACAGCGAGACTTCGTAGAAGTGTCAATAACGTGCAGGAGCAGCCGCTGAACGCGTCGTTTCGAACCGAACAACTCTCCCCACGTCAAGAGCAAGCGAGCAGCTAATTCTTCGAACGCGGCGACGTCGCGCCAGGCGGGCAGCCCCGCCGGCGTTACGAGCGTGCAGTAAACATGTAAGTTTTCCATTTTCCACCACACGAATCCCCTTCTTTGGCCCACCTCTCACGAGCCGTCTATTTACGATTAATCAACAACGGTTTAAGATGCATTTCGCATACTCACAACAGTGAGTATATTGGGGATTGGTATTTGCGATCAAGTGTTTTTTTGAGCGAGAGACAATCGGCAAATGGGCAGACGGCCCCGACACAAGCAACAGCACCTGGCAAGAAAACTCCTCAGCATCAGGGATGCTTTGGGGTTAAGTCAGTTTCAGTTAGTGAAGTTAATGGAGATAACTGACAGCCTTCCCTATCATCGCATCTCGGAATACGAGTCGGGGCGGCGCGAACCTCCGCTGTGGGTGCTGCTCGCCTACGCCCGCGCGGCCGGCGTTCATCTCGAAGATATCGTCAACGATAACGTCGAACTTCCAGACAAACTACCTGGCAAGGTCAAGCATCCTGGTCCGAACTAGTTGACTGCCCGGTCCGTGATCTCCAGACCGCGATCGATGATCGAAAACGCCTCACGCAGCTCGGCCTCAGTGATGCACAGCGGCGGGTTCGTGAAGAACGTGTTCCAGCGCACGAAGGTGTAAAGTCCCTCCTCACGGAAGAACTTGCCCAGCGCTTGCATCTCCGGCGACGCGCCGTTGAACGGCGCCAGCGGCTCGCGCGTTTCGCGGTTTCGGATCAACTCAAAGATGCCGAACAGTCCAATGTTGCGCGTCGCGCCGACTGACGGATGCCGGCGCTGCAAATCTTCCATCAGGCTGCGCATCAACTCACCCATCCGGCGGGCGTTGTCGATCAGCTTGTCTTCTTCGTAAACAGAAATGGTGGCGAGCGCCGCCGCACACGCGAGCGGATGACTATTGTACGTCAAACCACCGTAGAAGAGGTTCTTCTGGAAGTGCTCGGCGATGTGGTGTCGCATGCCGACCGCACCCAACTGCACGTAAGCACTCGTCAGTCCTTTCGCCATCGACATCAAGTCGGGCTCGACTTTCCAGTGATCGACGGAAAACCACTCGCCGGTGCGGCCAAAACCGGCCATCACTTCATCGGCAATCAACAGAATGCCGTGCTTGTCGCAGATCGCGCGCAAACCCTGCATGTAACCATCCGGTGGAATCAGGATCCCGTTCGTGCCCACGACGGGCTCAACAATGATGGCGGCGATCGTCTTCGCCCCTTCGAGCTCGATGATCTCTTCGGTGCGCGCCAGCACATCTTCCGTTTTGTCGTAGCCTGTTTGAATTCCGTGATAGAAGTCGGGAATGCGAAACACGCCGGGAATGCCCGGCTCGGCGCCCCAACGTCGCGGGTCGCCCGTCAACGTCAACACTCCCGCCGTGCCGCCGTGATACGAGCGATAACGCGCGCCGATCTTTTGCCGGCCGGTGAACATGCGCGCGATGCGGATCGCATTCTCGTTGGCTTCGGCGCCGCCGTTGGTGAAGAAAAAAGTGTCGATGTCGCCGGGAGTAATTTCGGCCAGCTTGGCAGCCAGACGCGCGCGCACTTCAGTCGCCATGAAAGGATTCGCATACGGCAGTGTCGCAGCCTGTTGCTGGATCGCGCGCACGACCCGTTCGTCGCCGTGACCGATGTTGACGCACATCAACTGGCTGTTGAAATCGATGAAGCGCTTCCCTTCCGGAGTCCAGAAATAAATGCCTTTCGCGCGGGCGACGGGAATCGGATCGACGGCTGATTGGACGGACCATTCGAAGAGTGTGTGACGCCGCGAGAGCGCAATCATCTCTTCGCCGCTCATTGTTTGGAGTTTGGTAGCCATGGCCTCGCGATGCTACTCAAATCGCAGACGATTGACAACGTTCGAACCTTTACACATCATCCGTGTCGCATGGGATTCATGAGCAAGACCGCGGCGTTCATGGGCATGGCGTCGCTGAGAAATCTGGTTTCCGATTCGATCGCCATCGACCTCGGGTCGGGCGCGACGATCATTTATGTGCACGGGCGCGGGATCGTGGTGGACGAGCCGTCGCTGGTGGCGGTCAACAACGTGTCCGGAGAAGTTATCTCGGTCGGGCTCGAGGCGCGTCAGATGTACGGTCGCGAAGCGCGCGACGTCAGCGTGGTGGCGCCGTTGTTGAATGGCGTCGTCGCGGATTTTGAACGCACGCGCGAGATGCTGGCCTACTTCGTCCGGCAGGCACGCAGCGGCGCTTCGTTTTTCAGCCGCCGCGCATTGATGAGCGTTTATCCGGGCGTGACTCACGTCGAGCGCCGCGCGTTGTTGACCGCGGCGGAGCACGCACGCATCGGCCGCGTGATGATGATGGACGAAGGTCTCGCGGCGGCGTTTGGCGCGGGCGTGAAACTCGAAGACACGCGCGCTTCAGCCGTGGTCGACATCGGCAGCGGCACCACGAACGTCGCGATTGTCGGCAACGGCGCGATCATTCATTCGCGTTCCGAACGAATCGGCAGTGCCGATATCAACACGGCCATCATCAATCACGTGCGGCGTCATCGCGGGCTCGCGATTGGTCCGCCGTCTGCGGAACGGGTAAAACTCGAACTCGCCTCCGCCACACTGCCGGAAGATCTCGCTCGTGAAATTACCGTTCGCGGGCGTGATGTGGTGACGGGAAGTCCGGGAGCGATTAGGATCACGGCCGGTGAGATCTATCCCGTGGCGCAGTATGTGGTGGGCAAAATCGTGGACGGCGTCTCGACGACGCTCGCGGAACTCTCGCCGGAAGTCGCCGGCGACATTTACGATCGCGGCATTATCCTGACCGGCGGCGGCGCGCTTTTCAACGGCATCGACAACTACCTGCGCGATCAAACGAAACTGGCCGTCAGTATCGCTGACGAGCCGCGCTACGCGATCGTCCGCGGCCTGGCGCAGATGTTCGACAATCCGCTACTACTCCGGCGCGCAGTCCGCACCGAAGCGCCGCCCCTGCTGAACGACGAGAGCGAAGCCTACTCGATTTAACATTAGCTGCACGGCTGGCGCAGATTGCGTTTTGGCAAGACTGAATTATTTTTCCCGCGATATCGAAGCGGAGCTGAATTCTCACGAGCCTGCTGCTTCCTCGCACAGCCGCTGGAAATCAGTTCCTAACCCAGAATCTTTCCTGCCTGTTGAGTAGAAACGTTCACCTGAACGGGGTGAAGCCATGCCGTATGACACAACGACCGAGAATCTTGAAAATCTTGTAGACCGCGTCTTGCACGAAGAGGATTTTGCTAAGAAAGCAGAAGAAGCGGGGGTGTCGCCACGAAAACTCGTAAAGGACCTCTCAGACTTACCTGAGATCTGGTCGGGGGGTGAGAAGGAGCGCGTAAAACTCGAAAGACTTGAAGCGGAGTATACCGCTAGACTGGACCTCGAGTTCACGTTGAGGCGCGAGCGTCAGCGACGCCGGATCGAAAGGTCCAGGCTGCTTATCTTAATAGCCATGGGCTCTCTTTTAATCAACTATTTATTTCTTCGCTATTCGAATGATCCGCCTCCGGCACTTAGCGGACTCTCCCAATTGACGGTACCGCTGATTGCCTTAGTCAGTGTCACGGCGGTCTGGACTTACTTTCGTATTCGTAAAGGTCGCTTCGAGACCACGGCGAATTCCGTTCGAGCGGCGATAGCACATGAAGATTTATTCGAGGCTTTAGCTGAGCAAATAGTGACCGCTCGAGGCGACGTCGATGAAGCTGTTATTTCGCAGGGGCTGAAGACGAAGATAAGAGAGATTATAGACAAGCAGCTTGCCCTACCCTTTAGCACGCACTTACCAGAGCTCAACTACTCCGGTCTGTCGGATGTTTTCAACACCGCCAACGAAATCGCCACTGACGCTAAACGAGAACTCGAGTTCATGCTCGAGACGATGCCCGGCGGCAGCATCGGTATAGCTGGACCACGCGGCTCAGGTAAGTCGACCTTGCTGAAATCAGCCTGCGCAGATCGGGCGGGCAATCTTGAAATTCGGAAAGTGATACCTCTTTTCACCACCGCACCAGTTGAGTATCAGGGACGCGATTTCATCCTTCATCTCTTTTCAGCCATTTGCAACAAGATGCTGCAATTAACCACGTATCAGAAACGTGGGGTCAATGCGATTGAGGAGATTACTAGAGCACAACGGTGGCGGCGATATACGACGGCGCAGAGATTGGCGCCGTTTGCCCTAATCGCCGGTATTTGTTTGGTGGCGATCAGCATCCTGGCGGCGGTAATTAAAATGACCGTACAAACCCCGGAGGCACCGCAAACCACGAACATTCAAATACAGGCTCCAGCAGCGGGGACGGCCCCAAATCCGCAACCACCGGCACAGCCGCATCAATCACCGGCGCCTCGTTCAACGAGATTTGTCGAAGCGTTGGATCTTAAGCCCGGGCTGTTCCTAACGTCTGGTTTGCTACTGCTGCTCGTCTATTTTATTTTCATGCCGTTCAGGCGGTACTGGTTCCTACCGGATCCGCCGGCCGACGAATCGCGCAGATTAGATCTCGATTTCAAGTTGATGGGCAATCTTGAAAAGATTCGTAACGACGCTAAGGCCTGGTTACAGGAGATCAAGTTTCAACAAAGCTTCACCTCAGGATGGTCCGGAGCCATCAAATTGCCAGTCGGCCTGGAGGGTGGGGTCAATACGGCCGTTTCGCTGGCACAACAGCAGTTGAGCTTACCCGATATCACGCAGGGCTTCTCCGATTTCGTGAGCTCGATCGCTTCCGACTTCAAAGTAATCATCGGCATCGACGAGTTGGACAAGCTTGATTCTGACGATGCCGCACAGCGTTTTCTGAACGAGATCAAGGCGGTGTTCGGCTTGCCAAAGGTGTTCTACCTGATCTCCGTGTCCGAAAACGCGATGAGTAATTTCGAAAGGCGGGGCTTGCCGTTTCGCGACGTCTTCGATAGCTCGTTTGACAACATCATCTATGTTGAATATCTCAAGCTTGAACAGGCAAAACGTCTGCTCGCGCGACGCGTCGCGGGTATGCCGCCGCCATTCGCTCACCTTTGCTACTGCATCTCCGGAGGACTCGCCCGCGATCTCGTGCGCACCTGCCGTAATCTGGCGCAGCACGCCGCTGCGGCTTATGAGGTGGATAAGGACGGTGCCGCTGCTAATTTGAAAGCTTTAAGCAGTGCGCTCATAGAATCGGACCTGAGACTGAAGCTGCATGCGCTGGTCGTTGCCGCCAAGAAGCTGCCTTCTGAGAATAGTGTCAGCGCTTTTGTTGAGAAGCTACATGCGCTCGAAAACGGACTGAATTCGGTGCCCACCTTGCTGAGGATCTATGAAGACCTCATGAAGCAGGTAAAGCCGGCGCTTTCAAACGGTGCGGCTACTAATGGCGCGGCCGGGCTGGTGGAGGTTTACGACACGTTAAAGCAACGTCTATCAGGCGCGACACCAAATCCTTCCAGTGCCGCCGCGCTCGCAGCGCTTCACGAAGAACTCGCCAGCTATCTCTATTACTGCGTAACGCTCCTTGAATTCTTCTCAGACGTCCTCAACGAGAATGTCTTTGCTAAAGCGGAAGAAGAAAAGGTTTTTGATCGATTAGCACGGGCGCGGCAGTACCTGGCGATCAATTCCGCAGTGACGAGAAACATACTGGACAGCTTCCGTCAATCGTATGGAATGAAGGTTCCGGACATAGCAACGGTGCCTACAGTTGTCGTTTAGAACTGCTCGTCCGCGGTTGGACCGTACGAGCCCGGCACGGATACGTTGGAGGCACAGATACTGGAGCCAGCGCGCATTTACAAAGGGGATGCGCGGCAAAATGCCCGAGTCCGCGGTGGCGGATTCTGGGCGTTCCGACATCCGCGGACTCTTTGGCCCCCTTCACAGGGCCACTCAAGACCGCATTTTTCTGTTTACGGCGGGTGCCCTGTCGTTTTACGATGCAGCCGTCTTTGACAACTAAGCAACGGCCATGTGCGCGGCTCAACCCACTAACGAGTGATGAGCATCGCCGTTGAGCATGAAAGGTTCATACTCACGGCGAAAAACAAGAGCGACCGCATATTACTCCCAAGTGCGAGTAGATGCAAGCAAGGCGTTTATCAGGTCCCACTAAGAGACAGGACCGTATGGGCCAAACCCGCAGCGCCGCAACTCCCCTCCACGAGAGGAGACGGCTGCTAATGGGTAACCCACGTCCGAAACCGCTGCGTTTGGCGGAAAAGTTGTTGCAGATTCGGAAAGGCCTCGGTCTGTCGCAAACGCAGATGCTGGCCCGCATGGGTCTGGAAGAGAACATGCACTACGGCCGCATCTCGGAGTATGAGCAGGGTAAACGCGAGCCGACGCTGATGACGCTGCTCGCGTACGCGCGCGCTGCGAGCGTGCACCTCGAAGACATTGTCGACGACGACCTCGACCTGCCACGCAAACTTCCCGGCAAGGTCAACTACCGCGGACTCTCGAGCAAAGCTGCCACGCGCCGCAAGTGACACCGCTTTCTTTCACTGACTACCTCACGGTAATATCTCGTCCGCGGGCGCATGCAAGTTTTCTACTCACCTCGTTATTACGCTGACATCGGTCAAGGTCACATCTTCCCCATTCGCAAGTTCGAACTCGTTCGCGATCGGCTACTCGCCGAAGGAACACTGCATCCGGACGAGCTCTGCGAGCCTGCGCCCGCGACACGCGAACAGGCGCTCGTGGTCCACACGGAAGACTACGTCGCGCGTTTGTGTGCGGGCGCGTTGACGCCGAAAGAACTACGCCGCCTCGGTCTGCCGTGGTCGGAGTCGCTCGTACGCCGTTCGTTTTATGCGACCGGTGGGACGATCGCCGCCGCGCGCACCGCGCTGAGCGAAGGCTACGCTTCGAATCTCGCCGGCGGCACGCACCATTCGTTTGCCGATCGCGGCGAGGGTTTCTGTGTGCTCAACGACGTGGCGATCGCGATTCGTGTTTTGCGCACGGAAAGTTTGATTCGTCGTGCCGCGATCATCGACTGCGACGTTCACCAGGGGAACGGCACCGCGACGATCTTCACCGGCGACGACGACGTGTTTACGTTTTCCATTCACGGCGCAAACAACTACCCGCTCTTCAAAGCGCAATCGACCCTCGACGTCGAACTCCGCGACGGCACGTCGGACGACGAATATCTCGACTGCCTGATCACCCACCTGCCCACTGTCTTCGCTTTCGATCCCGACATCGTTTTTTACCTGGCGGGCGCGGATCCGTACGCGGGCGACAAACTCGGACGGCTGTCACTGACGATCGCCGGCCTGCACCAACGCGACCTTTGCGGCCTGCGTGAGTGTTACGAGCGCGAAGTGCCTGTCGCAACGGTCATGTCGGGTGGTTACGGCAAAGACATCAACGACACGATCGAGATTCACTGCAACACGATTCGCACCGTGAAAGACGTCTTCGAATTTGAAACGGCCGCGCGACGGCTGGCCTGAACGTTGATGCGCAGAATTCTTCGTTGGTTATTTTTAGGAATCCTCGGCGTCATCGTCGGGGTGATTCTTTACGACGCCATCCTTTTGGCGCGAGTCTACCGGTTGCGCAATCACAATCCGTCTTCGACGTCGCTGATCGATACGCGCGCCTGGGAAGCGGAAGCCAAAGGCCAGCAGCCGCGACGCGAACAGGTTTGGGTACCGCTCGAGCGCATCTCGCCGAACCTGCAACGCGCCGTGCTCGCCGGTGAGGACACGAACTTCACGACGCATCACGGGTTCGATTACGAGGCGATTCAAAAGGCATGGGAACAGGCGCAACGCGAAGCCGCGCGCGATGCGAAACGCGAAGGTGAGAACGACGATTGGATACCGAACCTCCCGGAGTTCAGGCGTGGCGCTTCGACGATCTCGCAGCAACTGGCGAAGAACCTGTACCTCTCGTCACAGCGCTCGTTTGTGCGCAAAGGTCAGGAAGCGGTGGTGACGATCATGCTGGAGCGTCTGCTCACGAAGCGCCGGATTCTGGAGATTTATTTGAACGTGATCGAGTGGGGCGACGGCGTTTACGGAGCGGAGGCTGCGGCGCAGAAATACTTTCACAAACCGGCGGCGGCGCTGACCTGGAACGAAGCTGCCTTTCTCTCGGCGATGATTCCGAACCCGCGCACGGTCTTCAACCCGCAGGTCAACCCGCGCCGTGTGGCTCGCCGCCAACGCGTCATACTCCGCGGCATGCCCTACGTCCGTCTGCCTTAGGCTGCGTATGAACAATCCACCAACTCCGTTGGTGGGATTCTGCGCGGCTGAAAGGTGGACTGTAGTGGGAATATGAAAGGAACCACCAACTTCGTTGGTGGGATTCTGCGCGGCTGAAAGGTGGACTGTAGTGGGAATATGAAAGGAACCACCAACTCCGTTGGTGGGATTCTGCGCGGTTGAGACGTTGGAGGGTAGTGCGAGTATGAAAGGAACCACCAACTCCGTTGGTGGGATTCGTGAGATTTAGTGAACGGAGCGTTTCGCTTTTGGCGTGGGTGTGGTGCTGACGGTGAAGGAGTGGAGGAAGCGGGAGACGTTTGGGTCAGGTTGCGGGTAGAAGGCGACGCCGATGTACAACTGCCGCTGGCCACTGACGACTTTCGTAAACACCCGCAGTTTGCCGGGCACCGTGCAGGATGACATGTCGTATTCATTGCCCGTGTAGCCGGCCATCGACAGTTTTTCCGCGCTTTGCGAAGCACATGCAAACGGACCACCACCACCGCCGCTTTGGTAGCCCTGGTCCAGCCCTTTCAAGTAACCACTCAATGCTACCTCCAGCGCCGCTTCGTCGGTTTCACCGACCGAGGGGCCGGTCATCCAAAGCGCTTCGTAAATCGTGCGGCCATCACGGACCAGGTACAAATTCAAGTCAACTGTTCCGCCGTCACCCGTGGCGACGGGCAACTTCACCTGCTTGCCGCCCGCAGGCATTTCGGCCGAAAAGTTTTGCCCGGCAGGCCTGAACGGCCGCCATTGCTTCGGCGAGGTGTCCGTGGCCCAGGACATGTCGAAGTCAGGAGGCACGCCGGCCGGACGTGTAGCCCAGGCCGACGAAACGGTTGGTGACGAACCACTCGAGGCAGACACGGCGGCGCTGTTCAAGCGCGCGGAGATCAACGTGAGATTCGTGAGTTCCGGAATCGGCCGGTCAGGAGCACGTTTCGTGGCCGGCAGGACTGAATTCAAACTCGCGGCCGGATTTCTTCGCAAGGCTTTTGCCCGCGCAAATTCCCAGGGCGCGATCGGATTCGCCGTTTGCCACAGCCCGCGGTGTTCACTGCGCGCCGCCTGTTCGGACTGCTGGTAAACCTCCCGATCGGCCGCGCTCAGACGATCCTGATTACTCGCATCGAACCACGCGGCGCCATCGCGAATCATCTGCGCACCGACATCCGCGTCGTTCAGCGTCACACGTCCAACCAGACTGCCGTCAGCAGCGATGCCCCAGTACTCAACCAAAACTGACTTGTCGTAAACCAGCTCGCTGAGATGCTTTTTCGCCACGTCGCCAAACGCCTGATCCGCTTCGGGCGCATCGACGGCGAGCAGTTTGATCCGCACCGGCCGGTTCAGATTAAAAACGGTAATGACGTCGCCATCGTTGACCTCGACGACGCGTCCGAACAGAGTTGCTGCTGCGACGTGAACGGAAAGAAAACCGACGAGAAGAAAAGCCAGGACGAAATAGCGCGTCATAAATTCCCCGGTTAAGTTCAGCTTTAGACGGCGAACTCTTTCGCCAGCTTCAATTCGGCTTTTCGTAGTTCGAAACGGCCCCGGCCGAGATTGCCTTCGGTATTCAACGCCAGCACGACGAAGTAATCCTTCGTCAGCAGGCGCATCAGCATCACCGCACCTTCGAGCGAGACGACCAGCTCGCGCAATCCACCGAGTCCGGTGTCGACACCCGCGCGCTGCGCACTGCGCACGAGCGACGTAAACTCCGCGGCAGCGACGTCGAGGTTAGCTTCCACACCGGCTTGGCCGAGAACTTTTTCGACGGCAATTCCATCGGTTCCCATTATCAGCGCACCGAGGCTGCCCTCGGTTC